>Ga0123336_10005291_pt1 | contig 10300 bp, 8 predicted proteins | sample SSSSmetaG_FD_96466 | JGI IMG/M metagenome (GOLD analysis project Ga0123336, IMG submission 96466) | Glacier valley bacterial and archeal communities from Borup Fiord, Nunavut, Canada, to study Microbial Dark Matter (Phase II) - ​SSSS metaG | ecosystem: Environmental > Aquatic > Freshwater > Ice... | reverse complement strand
CGGTAGCAGTAGATTTCAGAGTAGGTTGCGGAGCAGGTTTTGTTTCTTTGCAACCTGTAAAAATAATGCTTGTGGCCATAATTGAAGATAATACAGTTAATAAAGCTTTCTTATTTTTCATTGAAATTTCCCCCTTTTTATTCTTTATTCAAATCACAATATTTTTTGTGACATTAAATACATTTTAATTAAACTTTAACCTTTTACAGAACCAACCAAAACTCCTTTTACAAAATACTTTTGAACAAATGGATAAACCATTACGATAGGTAATGTCGCCACCATAATTGTGGCCGCCTGTAAGGATCTCGATGTAACTGTTGTTACCGAAAATTTACCTATTCCTCCAGTAAGCTTGGCCATTTGTTCTGCATAATTACTTGAATTCATTACATTCATTAAGTAGTTCTGTATTGGGAGCTTAGCTGCACTATTAATATAAATACCAGCATTAAACCATTCATTCCAAAAATATACTGCTGTGAAAAGTGATATTGTAGCAATTGCTGGCCCAGAAACTGGTAATATTATACTAAAGAAAGTTCTAATATGATTACATCCATCCAATTTTGCGGATTCTTCAATTTCTTCAGGAATTCCCATAAAGAAGGTTCTTAATATTATCATGTTATAAACACCAACTAAAGAAGGCACAACTAAAGCTGCATAACTATCTATCATTCCAAGCGATCGAACTAGAAGATATAAGGGTATAAGCCCTCCGCTAAAGTACATTGTTATGATTGAAATAATCATATATATCTTTTTACCTTTTAAATATTTTTTAGACAATCCATAAGCATAAATGGACGTAAAAAACATTGCAAGGAAAGTTCCAATAACAGTTCTACCAATAGTTACCGTAAGCGCTTTTATAAACATAATATCATTAAGAACTGCTCTATAATTTTGCGTTGTAAATTCCCTTGGCCAAAATGTAATTCCACCTAAAGTTGTATTAAGTCCATCATTAAATGATATTACAAGTGTATTCCAAAAGGGGTACAATGTTACGAAGGCTAAAATTGTTAATGATGTATAAATAATTACCTTTACCACCTTTTCGCCCTTAGAAATCTTCATTTATTTACCCACCTTTCCAAATAAAATGCATATTATTATTTTAACAAGCGTATTTGCTACCACAAAGAATCATTTCCAAGTCGTTTTACCACAAAGTTTGCGGAGCAAAGTAAGATTATGTTAATTGCTGATTTAAAAAGTCCTACGCAAGTCGCATAAGAATATCGCATTCCACCTAAACCTTGTTTATATACATAAGTATCGATAACCTCAGATGTATCACGTAATATTGCATTCGCACCATTGTTTGTTAACACCAAAATATCTTCAAAACCTGCATTTAGCAAATTCCCAATGGCAAGAATAAGAAATATCCCGATAATAGGAGCTATATTAGGTAGCGTTATAGCAAATATTTGCTTAAGCTTACTGGCACCATCAACCTCTGCAGCTTCATATTGACCTGTATCTATGCCTGATATCGCAGCTAAATAAACAATAGAACTAAACCCTATTTCTTTCCATTGCCCTGCTCCTATAAGTATTGTTCTAAAATATTCAGGAATTGATAACCAAGCTATTGGTTCCTTTATTAGCCCTAATGATTTTAAAAGTAAGTTTAAACTTCCATTATCTACAGCCAGCATTGAGGTTACAAAACCTGCAACAATAACCCAAGATATAAAATGGGGTAAATATGTTATAGTCTGAACTATACGTTTAAAACGTTCATTTCTTACTTCATTTAATATTAGTGCCAAAATAATAGGTGCTGGAAAAAGTATTAATAATTTCAGAAAACTTATAGTAAGTGTATTGCCCATAATGAGTAAAAAGTCAGGAGAATTAAACAATACATGAAAATGTTTTAATCCCACCCAATCACTATTAAAGAACCCTTTGAAAATATCATAATCTTGAAAAGCAAACATAACGCCCCACATAGGTATATAATTAAAAACAATTATATAAATCATAGCAGGAATCACTAAAATTTGCAGATCCCACTGTGCTATAAATTCTTTAAACCAAGACCTTGTTTTAGGTTTTCTATATGAAGTTGGTTTTTGAAGAAAAGTATTCATCTACACGTCTCCTTCTTATTTAATTCTAAGTTCCATGTTTAAACAAATGTTTAAGATGAAGCCTCGCTTACAATGTAATTATATAACGTTTACACAGCCATTACTATTATGCTAAGCAACGAAATGTAATAGTAAAACAACTATTTATTTTATGCTTTATTAGTGTTAATCAAAGCCTCTAAAGTTATAAAAACCAAGTCCCAACTAATTATAGTATGGAATTTGGCTTTTAAAATCAATTTTTATCATCTACATATCTTTTACTATTGCACTAATCAACGAAATATAATAGTAAAACAACTATATGTTAATTTCGACAAATATTGTATCAAAATTTTGACTTGTTATTTTACTACTGGTGTGCGAAATTCATCCAATTAAAGTTCCACCCACCTGAAGCAGCATATACCCTAATAGTCTGACTTCCCGCACTTAAACTTACATTAGCCGATACAGTCGTAAATGTCTGATTATTCCAAGTCTGAGGAACAGTTAAAGAAGTAAGGACTGTTCCAGAAGAATTTTTGATTTGTACTGCGTCTGCATAAGTTCCCCAGTAACTCGCGGCTCTAAATTGTACTGTATATGTTCCTGCAGTAGCAACATTTACATTATAATCCATCCAGTCTCCTGAATCTATTGAAGTTACATCTAATCCTCCACCGATATCAGTTGTTGTTGCGGTTGTAACTCCATTCATAGAGTCATAGCTTTCTGCTTCTATCTTTCCAGGTATAGCCTTACTTGATGTTGGAGCTACGAAATTCATCCAATTAAGGTTCCACCCACCTGAAGCAGCATATACCCTAATAGTCTGACTTCCCGCACTTAAGCTCACATTAGCCGATACAGTCGTAAATGTCTGATTATTCCAAGTCTGAGGAACAGTTAAAGAAGTAAGGACTGTTCCAGAAGAATTTTTGATTTGCACTGCGTCTGCATAAGTTCCCCAGTAACTCGCGGCTCTAAATTGTACTGTATATGTTCCTGCAGTAGCAACATTTACATTATAATCCATCCAGTCTCCTGAATCTGTTGAAGTTACATCTAATCCTCCATCGATATCAGTTGTTGTTTCGGTTGTAACTCCATTCATAGAGTCATAGCTTTCTGCTTCTATCTTTCCAGGTATAGCCTTACTTGAAGATGTAATTGTACTTTCATCTAAAACAAGAATAGCGACTGAATTTGCTCCTAATGATAAACCAGCAGCACCTGTTAAATCTGAATATTTAACGGTGTCATAAGCTGTACCCCATCCATAAATACGCTTTACAGTAAACATAGTATTTGCAGTAGGAGTTATTTGCCAATTTGAAAAAGAAAGTTGTACTGCCTGATTTGTCTCTGAACGGTTAACAAGTAGTATTTTATCCCACGAACCAGTTTTCACTGACATTATGTCAACTTTTTTTGAGTCTGCGGTAGTTGATGTTTTTATAGGTCCGCACATATCAGTATTTAGAAAATTGTATAAATTAGCTGATGCTCTTATATCATAAGTTGAAGGTCCTCCCAACTTTCCATACCATCCATCAGATTCATTCCAAGCCATAACACCTGTAGGACCTGATTTTGCAATAGATATCAAAGAAAGTGCATCATATACCATTCCAATTTCATTATTCATTCTATTGTCTGGTGGATTCCAACTAATATTGAATTCATCATGGAAGGTTTCTACGTTTCTTGTGGTATACTTTGCTATAGTACTTTTAAAATTCGTTGTGGTTTGACCAAGGCCTTGAGCAGTATCCCAGATTGTGAGTTTGAGTCACTTGTACTACCACTTGTATATGAATGATAAGACACGAAGTCAATAGTCCCAGCTGCAACCTGTAAAAACGGGTCTACTCTTTGTGAAATTAAGTCAGATCTAGCAAATGCAGGACCACCAACTTTTATATTCGAATCCACTAGCTTCATTTTGTTGTAGCATTTAACCACAATATTTGCTAATTCACTTATATTAGATGCATAAATATCATCTTTTTCATTAGTTACTTCAAAGTATTGTACCCCGCGACTTTGTTGTATGTTCACTATACTTACAAGATCGGCACAAAATTGTGCATAAGCATCATACATATTTGTTTTTAATTTTCCGGTTCCATCATCCATATAAGAAGGCCAATTTGCAATGTCAATCATTCTTATAGGACTATTACTAAATGTATTAGATAGAATTGTATTAATTTTTGTAGCATCCCACGCATAGGATGAAGTTGTAGGATTTATTACCCATGCTTTTGCATCAGTAGTAGAATCACCACATTGACCTGCATAGTGATATCGAATAATACCATTTTTCATGTATGAAACATTAGTCTTATAAGTTGAGTTTGAAGCAACTGTAGGGTCATTCCCCTGATAAATATTAATACCATAGGTGTTATTAGTTGCAGTTTGTCCTTGATTAGAACCCCAATCAACACTTCCAGTAGTTGTAGCAGCAGACACAGGGATGGAAACTGATAGAGTATTCAAAACCAAACTTAGAGATAATAGTATTGTAAGTTTTTTTAGACCTTTGATTTTTAACATACTTTCCCTCCTTCTTATTTAGCACATAAATTTTAATAAGCGATTTATGTAAACGTTGTATTATAATGTTATAATACAACGTTTACATAGTATTTACTATTGCGCTAAACAACGAAATATAATAGTAAAACAACTGTTTGAGTATGGTTAAGTATTTAATTCAATAATTAATTAACTTTATTACGAGTTTGCATGGATAAAGTTGCTCTGATGAAGCAGTAATTATTTTTTTCAATTATAAAACCTCATTTCGGTTAGTATTCTAACAAAAATGAGGTTTTATTGATCGTAAAAGAAACGGAATTTGGTACAATTTTAAAATTACCGTAAATACTACTGATTTCATTACTTTTAGGATGTAGAAGCTAAACTTCTGCATCCCTTATACAATAAAAGTATTAAAGGAATAAGGCTTTAATATAACAGTAATTTCTTTATCCTTTACTATTAAGGTTATCTTTCTATCATTTTTAAATCCATTGTTAACTACCAAAACTACGGTTCCATCAGGGTTTTCAAAAGCAACAGAATTTCCAGTAAAATGACCCTTAGTTCCTAATCTTATAGCACCTGATTTGATGAAATGTGAAAAATGTTTCATAACATAAAATTCAGGATTATACACATATTCATTAGCCTCTGGATCTATTGTCACTAATGTATTTTGATTCCATCCCCAAGTGCTAAGACCACCTGTCTCAAGTGCCATGTTCCAGTATATATATGCATTTACTCCATTTGCAAAATAATGTCTAAACAATCTGAAAACATAGTGTGCATATTCCCATGAGTTTTTTCCATCGCCACACTCATTCTCTGTTTGCATTAACTTTATTTCCGGCCAACTTTCATGAGTTCTTTGAACTGCATTTTTCCCAGCCCATTGATAAGCTACACCCTTTACATATTTAGCTGCCTTCTCGTCGCTAAGAACTAGATTAGCATAATCATCGTAATCAGTATATAATTGTCGATTGTCAATTTCCGGTCCATTAAGCGTTCCAAGCCATATTTCTGCCGCCACTTTGTTTTTATCAAAAAGAGGCCCTATGTACTCACCTATAAATTCTCTAAACTGTTCTCCTTTCCAAATACATGATGGAAACTTCTGGCTGGACATAGGCTCATTTTGGACATGAATTTGATCTATTTTTATTCCTTCCTTTTCGTATGCTTGTAGGAACTTTAAAAAATAAAGTGCATAGGCATCAAGTATCTCTTGATTCCATATCAATGTTCCGTAATTATAAGCTTTAGGATATTTCATCCAAATAGGTGGGCTCCAAGGCGATGCAAAAAGCTTCAGGTCAGGCTTCCTTTTAAGACCCTCCTTAATATATGGAATCAAATATTTTTGATCCCTTTCTATTGAGAAGTCTTTCATTTCGTAGTCATTATCTGTTTCATTTAGACTGTACCACTCTGTAGAATAATCGTTTGCTCCAATAGGTAGGCGACATAAATTGAATTTACATCCAGACTCATTAAGAAATAATTCATCTAATATCTTATTTTTCTTTTCATCTGAAAGTTTTGATAACGCAATCCAGCTAAGTTCGTTAAAGCAACCTCCGAAACCATCAACAGACTGATATTTTTCTCCCGAAAGCTCCAAAGTATCTTTTGAACTCTCTATGTTTACCAGTTCACCTATATTTATTTTTTCAAAGGCACTTAATTCAGTTGTAGAATACCATTTAAAATTTTCTTCTTTAGCCATAGTTAATCCTCCTCGTATAAAAATTTTTTATTAAAAAAATATAATTTTCATTTAATTTTCCGTACTATTATTTGAATATTCAAACCTAAATACAAACCTAGCATCATCCTCATACCACATTGGGAAATTCGTACCCCAGACATTATTATACAAATTAAAGCTTATTCCATCATTGAGCTCCTCAAATTTATTATCAAATTGAAGGATCTTCCCTTTTCCCATAGAAAATAAAGGTGCATGTATATTTCTAATAATTAATTGTTTTCCGTCTTTTTCATATTTTAATTCTTCTACAGCACTCAAATTTCGGTTCCCGTTTATAGCAATATCCGTTAAATGTAAGTAGCTATTTATTTTTTTCATTCTCCAAGAATCTATATCTTTTAAGTTTAAGTTGAAATTTACCCAAATTGCTTCTGGCATTCTATTGGCATCCTTATTGAACCAATTTATTTCATAATCAAATGCATTAAATTCTTTATGAAAGCAATATTTTACTTGAACAATTCTTGGTGCTCCGTAATCGTTACTCAATACTTCGTTTATATTATATTCTACTAAAATCGAATCATAATTATCTTCACGCTTTAAAAATAAGGATTTAAACTTATATGCATACCTTCCATCCTCAATCACTTTTTCATATCTTTCAATTCCAGCCTTACTAAAATCTAATTGGCTCCATTCTTTTGTTATTTCGAAATCTCTAATATAGTTATCAAACCAAAATATATAATCTTTAACGTTTAATATTTGATACTCTATTACCCCAAACCTTTTACCCTTAGTTATAAGTTCTGTAGCATCACTTGCAATTAAAGATATTAATGTTCCTTCAGTATCAAAAGTAACTCGAAAATTTCCTACGCTAATAGACTTATTACAATCAATCTGTTCATAATTTTCACGGGAAATATCTTTGCTAGGTACTAAGCTTTCAATTAAATCCAAAGCTTCCTCTTTGTGTTTACCCTGAGTGGAATTAATAGCATTATAAATATATTCTCTTTGCTCTAACCATGAGGCTTCGAAGCATGAATACGATGGCCCTACATAAGAGCTTTCATTGTCATGATGCAAAGAGAATATACAACGTTTAAGATACTCTTCTGGATTATCAAGTATATTTATCAAATCTTTATTACGTGCTGCCTTAAAATCTTTTTTCAAATAATTTTTAAAATCTGGTAAATATGTTTTTTCATCCATTCCCCAGGTATGTTCTGGTATTCTAAGAAGATAATCGCAAAAATTCCGATATTCCATACTATCCCTTGATAGACTACCCTGTTTAAGCCACTTGTTTTTCAGTCCTAAAAGTTCTCTATATTGTCCTACCTTTAAAGGATCACTACCCACTCCATGTATCCAGCTGTCTCCAATTTCACAGGTTAAAACGGGGAGATCTCTTTTAACCGACCATATCTTCTCTGCAAAATCATTTAATGTTGACGCACATACTTCATAACCTTCATATCTATGCTTTAACTCATCTATTTGAGCATATAATTCTATTTCTGAAAGAGGACCCATATTATCACTGGTATGAGCAAAACATAAAACTTCTTCTAACTCATCGTTTTTATAGGCATGCCCATAATCCCCTTCATAATTTACAACTATCTCATTATTATTATCGCTCCTCCAAAGAAATATTTGTGGTACCTCAGGCACAGCTGATGCTGGATTTACACCAATATGTAGGAATTTAATTCCGTGTTGTGCTAATATATCAATCATTGCTTTAGTATGTCCCGGTACATCTGTTAACTTTGCAGCTATTGTTTTCTTATTATATCGTCTGTCAAGCTCCTCAGATAAACTGATTCCATATTCAAGTAAATCCTTATCCATAAGTTCTGAATGAGTTGTAAAGGGAAGAGCATGCCAAACAATATAACCCTTTTTAATTGCTCTTTCCATCATATCCTTATGTTCTTTATTTGCATTTTCTAGAAAATGATATATTAGCCAAGAACCTGTTGTCCAGATAAAATCCTTCCTAGTATCATTATTCACTTTATTAGCAAGCTCAATAGCCTTAATTATAAATTCATTAAAATACTTATCCATAATACTTGCAGCTAAATTAGTAAACCCCAAATCTAAATGTGTTTTATATATTACATTAACTTTCTTCATTAATACCCCCACAATTAATTTTTCTATACCAAGGTAGTGGAAATAAAGTCGCAGCTACAGTCTTTATACATGATCCAATTTCTATGCTACCGTCATTACCTTGCCAAGTTCCCTCTTGTATTTTAAAATCCGGTAATTTGTCTAAGTTATTTCTAACCATAAATAATTGTGCAGTATTATTTTGTTCTGACATAATTTCCTCTCCTTATAAACTTTGGTATTACTAATATTCATCTACAATTATATATCCGACATGCTTTTTATTACTATTTTTATAAGTCTCGCGCCATGGGAGCTGACATCTAACTTTACTTCATCCTCAAATATGCCTAGCTCAGTCTTCTTCCATAAATCTCTAATAGCAACCTTACCTTTAACACCTAAATCACTTAGATTAAAAGTAATTTGCGTTGACGGAGCATCGCTACTTGTATTAAACACTGCAACATATATGTTATTATTATCTGAAGCTGTCCATATAATCTCATTACCATGCCTATAAAGTTGCCTGTTTAAACATGATTCTCTATGTACCTTTAATACTTCTTCATTTGTTAGTATTGAAAGAGTCCATGAGTCATTATCCCTTAATTCACAACCTAGGAATAAAGGTGAACGAGCTATACACCACAAGGTCATTAGTGTCGTTTGCTCATCTCTTGTATATCTAGAATTCCTATCCCCAACCAGGTGCTCAAACGAACGTATTCCAATACGTCCCAGTGGCAACATATCTGCATCAGGCCAGTGACCTTCTCCAATATTATTCTCCCATAAGTGACACTTTTCAAAAGCATCATACAAGTGTTCCCATTTATCCCAAAAGTCAGAACTAATTCTCCACAACTGTGCATATTTTTTCAAGTGCTCTGCTTCTTCAATTGGTGAAGCTCCCGGAGACAAGCTTAATACAATTTTTCTTCCACATTTCTCTATAGCATGATAAACCAATTCTATTTCACCTTTTGAGTATGGATTTACAATATCATCAACCTTAACAAAATCTATTTCCCATTCAGCAAGAAGCTTAAATACAGAGTCATAATATTCTGCTGCACCTTCCTTTGTTGCATCTATTCCAAACATGTCCCCATTCCATGAGCAAATACTATTTATATCTGCAATATCCTGGGCCCTTTTTTCTGATCCTAAGATGGGTGTATTTATATTAACAGCTTGCCTTGGTATCCCTCTCATCATATGAATTCCAAACTTTAACCCTAAGGAATGTATATAGTCTGCAAGAGGCTTAAATCCATTTCCGCCTAAGGCAGATGGAAATCTATTAACTGCAGGCATTAGCCTTCCATATTTGTCCATATTGAAAATTGCATCTACGTGATAAATAGAACTATTTGCAGTTGGTTCAAACCACTGAGCATCAATTACAACGTACTCCCATCCATATTTTTTAAGGTACTTTACCATATATTCAGCGTTTCCCCTTACTTCCTCTTCTGTAACGCTGGCACCATAGCAGTCCCAACTGTTCCATCCCATAGGTGGTGTTAATGCTAATTTTTTGTTCAAATTAATTCCTCCATTTTTTTTATGATTATATGATTTTTACCACTAATTTGACTGACAAAAGTTGCTCTGAAGATGCTGTAATAATAATTTCTCCTGGATTATTATCTGCTTGTACTATCAGTTGGCATAACCCTTTAAATACACGTCTAACATTCATAAGATCTGATTCATGACTCATAGGATTTCCATTACCAACTCCCAGTAGTTTCCCATTTCCCTCAATGTTGAACTTTATGAGGTTATCTGCTGTTGGAAT
>Ga0123336_10005289_pt1 | contig 10303 bp, 12 predicted proteins | sample SSSSmetaG_FD_96466 | JGI IMG/M metagenome (GOLD analysis project Ga0123336, IMG submission 96466) | Glacier valley bacterial and archeal communities from Borup Fiord, Nunavut, Canada, to study Microbial Dark Matter (Phase II) - ​SSSS metaG | ecosystem: Environmental > Aquatic > Freshwater > Ice... | reverse complement strand
GGGCGTCGAACGCGATTCAGCCGGCGTTCCGACGGGCAAGCTCTTTACCGAAGCGAATTGGGAAGCGCAGGCGCGCTATTTTGCTGCGCTACCGGCGGCGACCAAACGCGCGGCCGAACGGCGAGCGGTCGAGCTTGCGCTCTCGGCCGGCGCCGTGCATTTGCACGTGCAATTGGTCGGTTTCGGATCGCACGACGCGTATCGCGCGGAAGTCGAGGCGCTGCGCGCATTCACCGGCGTGCAGATGCATCCGAAGATTTGCGAGCGCGATCCGCAGCTGGCGCACGATTTGGGTTTACCGTACGTCGGTGGCGACGTTTTTCTCGACGGTTCGATCGGCAGCGGCACCGCCGCGATGACGCACGCCTACGCGGACCGCGCGGGCAATGGAACGCTCGCGCACGACGATGCAACGGTGGAGCGCTACTTCAGCGAAGCCGAACGGCTCGGTATTTCCGCCGGCGTTCATGCGATCGGCGACCGGGCGATCGAACAGTGTCTGGCGACGTGGGAGCGCGTGCTCGGCGGACGGCCGTCGCCGCGCAATCGCCACTTCATCGAGCACTTCGAGGTCGCACGTCACGATCACATCGTGCGCGCCGCGCGGCTTGGGATCTATCTCTCGATGCAGCCCCAATTCGATGCGCTTTGGGGCGGGGATGGGGGCATGTACGACGTGCGTTTGGGAAACGAGCGCATGCGCTCGATGAACGCGCTCGCCTCCGCGAAGCGCGCGGGTGCCACGATCGTCGGTGGTGACGACTCTCCGGTATGCGCGCTCGAACCGCTCGCCGGCATGCAAGCCGCAATCGCACATAAAACCGTAAGCGAACGTGTTTCCGTCGAAGATGCACTCACGATGTATACGTATGATGCCGCACGTTTCGGGCACGTCGAAGGCCGGACCGGGCGACTCGCAAAGGGATACAGCGCCGATTTCGTTCTGGTGTGTGGCGACCCGCTTGCCGATAGAACCTTTGAGAAGACACGGATCGTCGAAACCTGGAGTCAAGGAGAACGCGCGTATGTTGCTTAGGTCGCTCGCCGGTACGAGCATTCTTGCTGCGTTGATTGGCGTTGGACCGGCTGCCGCCGCCACGGTGACGGGACAGCTAGCCGAGCCCGGCGTCGCTTGGGTCTCGCAAGGCCAGCGCGGAAAAGCTGCCGACGAGCAGTCGATGCGCAACACGCATAAAGCGTTCGTCCCCGACTTCCTCACCGTCGTCGCCGGTTCGAGCGTGCGTTTCCCGAACGACGATGAGTACTTCCATTCGATTTATTCGGAATCGGACGTCGATGGTTTCGACATCGGGTTTTATGACACGGGACCGGGTAAGGTCGTTTCGTTCGACAAGCCGGGAATCGTCGAAGTGCGCTGCCACATTCATGCACGCATGTATGCCGTGATCGCCGTCGTCGACGGTCCGTTCGCGCGCACGCAGAGCGCAAACGAAACGTTCTCGATCGCAAACGTCGCGCCGGGTTCGCACGTCCTACACACCTGGACGCCGACAGGCGGCGAAAAACACACCACGATCCGCGTCGCCGACGCCGGCTCGCACGTCGCGCTCGAGATTTTTCCTTAGGCACGCGAGCGATCCGCCAGAGTGTATTGGCAAAATTTGCCAATTTTGATATGATCGCTCTATGGCGACCATGAATGTCAGCGTACCCGATGACCTCGTCGAGTTCGTGCAAGAAGAAACCAAAGAGGGCGGCTACACCAGCAATAGCGAGGTCGTTCGGGAGGGTCTGCGATTGCTGCGGGCTCGGCGTCAAAAACGCCGCCTTCTGCTTCACGCGCTCGAACTCGGGCACGATGACACCGTTGCCGGAAGAACGACGCCATTAACAGAGGCGCGTATCCTTGAGATCGCAGCACGCGCTCGCGAGCGCGCTAGAAAGCGTGGTATCTAGCGCTGAACGACCGACTTTACATAGTCGAGACGGGTCGCGAAGCCGACGCAGACCTCGACGGCATTGCTGATTGGTATGAAGAACGTCACCCAAGCGGCCTCGGGCGATTCATCCGAGAGTTCACAAAAGTAATCGAATTGCTTGAAAAATTCCCGGAAGCCGGGCGCGAGCGACCGGAATTTCGGGATGATCTCCGTTCGTACAACGTTCATCCGTTCGTCGTCTTTCACATCGTCGATCATGACGCTCGAAAAGTAATTATCGAACGCGTTTTGCACGATGCAAGCGATATTGACGACAGCGAATTTACGCTCTAGAGAAGGCCTTCTACTTCGTTGACGTAGGACGAGCCGAAGGCGATGCGTTCGGTCGATGGTGGCGGCACGACTTCGCCGCGTTCGACGAGGCCGGAGAAGACGGTGACGACACGTGGGTCGAGTTGTTTGCCGCTGACGCGGTGAATTTCGGCCATCGCACGTTCGACCGACATGCCATCGCGATACGGGCGATTGGTGGTCATCGCATCGAATGCATCGGCAACCGCAATGATGCGCGCGCCGAGTGGAATATTCTCGAGCGTGAGATGGTCGGGATAGCCGCTGCCGTCGACGTGCTCGTGATGGTGCAAGACGCACGGCACGACTGCTTCCATCGAAGGAATTTTTTCTAAGATCGTCGCGCCGATTTTCGGATGCGTACCGATGATGCGACGTTCGCGCGCATCGAGCGCGGCGGGTTTGAAGAGCACGTTGTCGGGGATACCGATCTTGCCCAAATCGTGCAGCGCCGCGGCGCTCTCGATCGTCTCGACGTCGTTTGCCGGCAGCCTCATCGCGTACGCGATCTTGCGGCTGTACTCCGCAACGCGGCGCGAGTGACCCGCGGTATACGTGTCGCGCAAATCGATCGTCTCGGCCATCACCTTGAGCGCGCCGAGGAAGGTGTTCTGCGCTTGTTTGAGGAGCCGTTCGATCTCGCGGGATGCACCGGCAGCAAGCGTGACGAGCGATGCGAAGATCAGTCCGACGACGACGAGCGTGAGCAGATAGACCTGATTACGTTCTCTGTCGTTTTGGCGGCGCATCTGATTGATCGAGTAGTCGATCGCAAAGACGTACGCAGCCTTGCCGCCGCTGACGAAGGGCGCGTACTGTGTGCGCGTGTCCGGTCCCGTTTGCACGATCTCGAATTCATCGAGCGTGAGCGCATGCATGACGTTTTTCGTATCCGGCGGTGCGATGCGCGGATAGATCGAGGCGCCGTCGGCTGAGTAGATGCGAACGCCCGAAACGAATTCGAATCGTTTTGCGCTCTCGACGGCTTGGCCGAGCGCGATGATGGCACCGGCGTCCGCCGGTGATTTTGCAAGTCGCACGAGCGGTTTGCCCGCCGTCGCGCTCACCTGACTCAAGACCGCCGCGGCCTCATCCGATTCGATCGCTTTTTGATGTGCGGATTCGAGCGTGAACGCCAAGATCACAGCCGCAATCACCGCGACGGCAAACGTCACGAGGGTGAAGCGAACGAGGAACGTCAGGCGAAAGCGCATGATCCGAAGAGTCGATTCCCTTTAGGTCGTGAAACCCGATTTATACGCGGGGCCCGTTCCCAGCGCTTGAGCGAGCAAGGCGACGTGCGTCGTTTCGACGCCGAGGATCGATGCGGCGGCTTGCCGGAACGCCGGGTCTTTGAGATCCGGGATCACCGAGAGATACGTGCTTGCGGCTTTGCGTTCGACGACCATCGCGAAGGCCAGAATGTCGTTCGTCGTCTTGAGTGGCGGATACGCGATCGCGGCTGTTTTCGTCGAGGGCGTGTTGCCTGATGCTTTGACCGCAGCGATCAACGCGTCGCGGTGTGCCGTGTGGTCGGCGGCAAAGCCGCTCGCGATCGCGAGAATTTCCTTCGGGAGAAGTCCGGTAGCGGCGGCATCCACGTAGGCTTTGATACCGGCGCGTTCGAGTTCGATCGCCGCGTTGAGCGTTGCGATGTCGCCCGGGTCGGCTTTTTCGGCCGCTGCGACAAACGTCGTCATCAGTGGCAACCCGACCAGTGCAATGGCGGACGTTGCGCCGAGCAGGGCAGAGCGAGAGAAAGTATTCACAAGCGTTGCTTCGGCAATTTGCACGATAAGAACGAGGGACCCATCGCTGGCCTACCGGTGCGACGGGTCCAAGACGGCACGAAACGCTGCCCGGGTCCCGTTCTTAGATAATCGAAATGGTCTCTTGCGGGCGCGGTTGTTTTGCGATGACGTCTTCGAGAGCGCCGGCGAGCAGATCGACGAGCGGCGAATCGATTTCTTCCACGCGGCCCGAATCCGCGAGCTCGACCATACGCGGGTCGATCGGCATGCGGGCGAGCACCGGCGCGCCGGCTAGCTCGGCTACTTGGTCGGCATACGAGGGGCCGAAAATGTCATACCGCGTGCCCGTATCCGGCGCGATGAAATATGACATGTTTTCCACCACGCCGATGATCGGTTTTTTCAGCTGGTGGATCAGGTTCGCGGCCTTGCGCACGATCATCGTGGCGAGTTTTTGCGGCATCGTGACGAGCACGATCCCATCGACCGAGAGCGACTGCAAGACGGTCAGCGGCGCATCCGATGTGCCCGGCGGCAAGTCGATCAGCAGATAGTCGTGATCCGACCAGAGCACCTGTTCGTAAAACTGGCGGATGACGCCCGAGAGAATCGGTCCGCGCCAGATCATCGCGGTGTCTTCCTGATCGGTGAGCAAGTTCGAGCTGACGACCTCGATTGCCGAACGCGTAACCGCCGGGACCATGAGGGGTTTGGGCGGCGAACCGGCCGGGACGCTCGCGTCGTTTTCAATCCCAAGCGGCGTGCGCAGACCGAAGAGCCGGGGGATCGACGGCCCGGTGATGTCCGCATCGAGAATCCCGACGCTCAAGTTCCGGCGGCGCAGGCCGACGGCGAGGAGAGCGGTCGTGAGGGATTTGCCGACCCCGCCTTTGCCGGACATGATCGGGACGACGTGCTTGAAGCGGGCACGGCGAGCAAAATCGCCCGGAGCTCGGCGGGCCGGCGTTTTGTCGGGGTTGGCGATCGTGGGGACGCGACCGGCCAGCCGCGCTTGACTGAGCGCTGCCAGGATCGGATCGATCCGCAGACCGTGGGCAGCCGCACCTTGGGCGATCGTCTCGTATTTGTTCACGCCGCAGCCCGCGCAGTGCAGTCCGAACGCTTCGAGGACTTGCTCGGCGAGGGGAAACGCGGAGACGAGCTCCCGGATATTGGTCTCGGAGTGGATTTCGATGGTCGGCATGATGCGGCGACTACAACCTTTCGGGGGCGATTACTCTATGATAGGGTCGGCGGGGTGCGTAAATCGCCTCCCAATCGCACAGTCTTAAGAAGAAAGCACGTTGATGGGCGCATTCGCTACGCTGACAATCCCGCTCAATCTCTCGGGGACGGGTGCTGAATTTCACGCCTGGGAGGCGGCAAACGCCGCTGCCGGGTCGCAGCACATCATCGCCGATCGGGACCGCAACGAGCTACGACTCGAGCATCAGTTCCCGGGAAACATAACCTCGCTCATGCGGCGGTTGGGTGCAAAATTCGCACTTCCGCGCACGATTACGGCGTCGATTCCCGTCCGCAGTCTCGGGATACCAGATCACCCCGCCGACGTCTCACATATGTTGGCTGCCATCAATTCCGAACCCGGAGTCTCCGGTGCTCGGATCGAAGGCGACCGGCTCGTCGCTGAAGTCCCGCCCGTCACTCGTGGTTTGTACGTGATCTTCAATCACTTGCTGCACGCCGGTCTGATCGCCCAGGACGTTCCAACACTCGTCGCCCTTCGAGGTCTCTAGACTGCTCGTAGCAACGCCGCCCCTCAAGAACACCGGGTCCTCCGATGAGACCCTGATCATCGGCGGAGGGCCGGCCGGCCTTGCTGCAGCCAAGTACCTCGCGGACGCGGGACGCAAAGCAACGGTCGTCGAGAAACGACCGATCCTCGGCGGAAAACTTTCGTCGTGGAAAGATCGCGACGGCGACATTCTCGAAACGGGTCTGCACTCGTTCTTCGGCGGCTACGATACCGTGCACGCGCTCCTGCGCGACGTCGGCATCTCCCACCACGTGCTGTGGCAGCCGCATACGCTCACCTACGCGATGCCGCCCGGTTGGAGCGACCGCTGGGAAGGCGGACCGATTTTCGAAGAGTTCCACTTCACCGATGCGCCCTCACCGTTCAACGGCATCGGCGCGGTGTTGAACGCACGCTACGTGTTCAACACGATGGAAAAGTTGCTCTTCGCAACGGGCACGCTGCCCGTGCTGGTCGGCGATCATAAATACGCCGAACGCCAAGACGACATCAGCTACAGCACCTGGCACCGCAAACGCGGGATGTCGGAGCACATGCTGCGCACGTTCTTCGCGCCGATGTCGCTCGCGCTCAACTTCACGCATATCGACGATATTTCGGCCGAAGCGATGCTGCGCGTGATGGCGTATTTCGCCAGTTCTAAAGATGCGAGTCGCGCGGGCTTCCTCGACGGACCGCCGGGCGACCGACTCATCGAGCCGATCGCGGCGTACCTCCGTAATCGCGGCGTCGCAATCGACACCGCCGTTCCGATCGCCGAGTTGCTCTTCGCGGGCGATCGCTGCATCGGCGCGCGTACGAGCGATGGGCGCACGTACGAAGCCGATAGCGTCATCCTTGCAACGCCCGTGCACAATGCGGCGAAACTCTTGCCGACCGAGATGCTGCGCGATCCGCTCGTGCACGGGGTCGGCAAGCTGACGTCCTCACCCGTGATCAACGCGCATATGTGGTTCGATAAACCCATCTCGCGCTATTCGAATCTGATTTTCGGATGCGGCTCGCTCATGCCCGTGCACGCCGACCTCGGCCAAGCGTCGCCAGGGTACGAGTGGCCCGGCAAGTCGTTCATCGAAATCTGCGTTGCGCCGGCCGACGATCTGATGAAGCTGGATGACGCGACGATTGTCGAACGCATCCTGACCGACATGCAGAAGTTCTATCCGCTAGCGCGCGAATCGTTTGTCAAGGCGAAGCTCGTGCGCGTCCCCAAGAGCGTCTATCGCGCGAGCCCCGGCGCCGAACGGCTGCGCCCCGGCGCACGCACGCCGGTGCGCAATCTGTTCCTCGCGGGCTGCTACACGAACCACCGCTTTCCGGCAAGTATCGAAGGTGCGATGCGCAGTGCGCGTCACGCCGCAGACGGCGTCTTGGAGTACGCTGGTGCGCGAGCTTAGCCTCGACGTCCGCCAGCAAGTCGAAATCGTCGAGACGACCAAGCTCGACGATTGCTATCGCGTGTGCCGCGACATCGCGAAAACGCACTCCAAGACCTTCTATCTCAGTTCGCTCTTTCTTGCGCCGGAAAAACGTCGCGCGATCTGGGCGGTGTACGCATTCTGCCGCACGAGCGACGACATCGTCGATCAGATGACGCCGCCCGCCGAGCGCCTCGCGGCAATCGACGCGTGGGAAGCGCAACTCTTGGCAAGCTACAGCGGCGATACGCGCGACCCGATCTACACGGCCTTTGCCGATGCCGCACAACGCTTCTCGATCCCGATCGGTCCCGCGCTCGCGCTGCTACGCGGCGCACGCAAAGACATCACGATCACGCGCTACGCAACCAACGAAGAACTGCGGGAATACTGCTACCTCGTCGCATCGACGGTGGGTCTGCTCACCTCGCCGATTTTCGGATATCTGACCGACGACGCACTCGAATACGGTGTAGCGCTCGGCCGCGCGATGCAGATGACGAACATCCTCCGCGACGTCGGCGAAGACGCCCGCATGGGCCGCATTTATTTGCCGCTCGAAGATCTGCACCGCTTCGGCTACACCGAATCGAGCATTTTTGAGAGCATGATCGACGAACCATTCGTCAACCTCATGCAATTTCAAATCGACCGCACGCGAAAAATGTACGCTGAGGCCGAACCCGGGATCGCCATGCTCGCACCGGAAAGCCGCTACACGGTGAAGCTTGCCTTGACACTCTATCGGCGGATCCTGAGTGCGATCGAGGCAAATGGCTACGACGTGTATTCAAAACGCGCCTACGTGCCGTTTCGCGCGAAGATGCTCAGCGCGATGACGGTCGCCTTCTCGCGCGTGTAGCCCAACCGGCAACGCACGCCGCCGGACGCAACCATCACTGCAGCACGCTTGTCGGACGCGTTATGAGTGCAACAATGCGAGCCGCAACCGTCCAAACGCCCGGTTCCATCGACATCGTCGATCGGCCGATTCCGGAGCCCGGCGCGGGCGAAGTCCGCATTCGCGTGCGCGCGTGCGGAATCTGTCATAGCGATATGTTCACCGTCCTCAATCATTGGCCGGGCATCTCCTACCCGCGCTCGCCCGGTCACGAAATCGCCGGCGAGATCGACGCACTCGGCGCGGGCGTCAATGCGTGGAAGACCGGCGCGCGCGTCGGCGTGGGCTGGCATGGCGGCCACGACGGCACCTGTCCCTCCTGCACGCATGGCGATTTCGTCACGTGTCGCAATCTCAAAGTTCCGGGGATCGCATTCGACGGCGGTTATTCGCAGTACGTGATCGTACCGGCAAACGTGCTCGCCGAAATTCCCGCGGGCATGTCATTCGAGGATGCCGCGCCGCTGATGTGCGCCGGTGTTACGACGTACAACGCACTACGTCACAGTGGTGCGATGCCGGGCGACGTCGTCGCAATTCTCGGCATCGGTGGGCTCGGCCATTTGGGCGTGCAATTTGCCGCAAAGATGGGTTTCCGCACGGTCGCAATTGCACGCGGTGCGGAAAAGGGCGTACTCGCGCGCAAACTCGGCGCGACCGAGTACATCGATAGCACGACAGAAGATGTCGCCGCGCGACTGACCGCAATGGGCGGCGCCAACCTCGTGCTTGCGACGGTCACCGAAAATTCGGCGATGGCCCCAACGATTGCGGGCCTTGCAATCGACGGCAAACTCCTAATCGTCGGCGCATCGATGGACCCACTGCCGGTGCAAACATTGCTGCTCATCGGCGGACGTCGATCGGTTGCGGGTTGGCCGTCTGGTTCGAGCGCCGACTCGCAAGACACGATGGAGTTCGCCGCACTCACCGGCATTCGACCGATGATCGAAACGATGCCGCTGGAACGAGCCGCAGAAGCCTACGAAAAAATGATGAGCGGAAAAGCGCGCTTCCGCATGGTGCTCACGCTCGGCTAGACGCGGGCCCTCCGCGCAGGATCGTCGCACCGCCGACAAACGCAACGAAGAGCGAAACGAAAAACGAAGCGCCAAAAAACGAACCGGAATTTCGGTCACCGAATAGGCCGAGCACGGCAGCGATCATCGCCCACGTAAACGTCGAGCGAACGACCTCAGCGCGAGTCGGCACGGCAACACCGACAAACGTTGCGTATCCGATGAGGAGAGTAACGAGCGGAATGCCAACGCGCGCCGCGAGCGGACGATCCGGGCCGGTCGACACGGCATCGGCGAAGAGGAGGCCACCTAAAAAGAAGAGCGCCCGCGCCCGCTGCACGCGCAGCTCGATCACTTGCAAGACACGCTCACATCACGCGTGTCTTCTTTGAAAGACACCGAAGCCACGTGCCCCGTCGCGCAAGCGGCCGCCGCCGAAGCCACCCGGTCGTGTCCACCACCCGCGCCGGCGGCTCGATCGATCAGCTTGGTAATCAAATCCGCCGCAATTCCAATCCCGACATCGCGCCCAAGACTCTTCGCATGCGAAACCAAAAACGCGCCGACTTTGCCAAGCAGCGGAGAAGCCGTACGCGCGAGAACATTGGCAGCCGTAGCGACCGCCGCACCGGAAGCGGCAGCAGCCGAAGAAACCGCCGCCGTACCAGCCGCACCCTCCGCAACCGCACCACCGACCGCAGCCGCATCGACCGCCACGTCCACAAACGGAACGAACTGCACCGCAAGAGCAGCGGCAGCAAGTGCCGCCGTAGCGAGCAAGCCGCGAGAATCGTGCCCGCGAGGCACCACCCGATCCTCACCAAGCGAAGCGCGAGCCGCAGGCGCGCCAGGTGGAAGCGGGCCTGGCCGAGGAACCGGAGCCGCCAAAACAACATCGGAACGCTGAACAGAAGCCACGTCAACCTCCAAACGAGTGTTGCTTCCCATTCACACCACAACCGTTAAAGGCAAGACCGACTGACGAACAATCGTGCCAAGACCGACCTGCGAGGCTTCGCAATGCGCTTGAGTCTACGCGTCGATGCGCGGTTCGACATGATTCTTGCGACGACGATGTACCCGGTGTGCGAACACCGTCGACGGAGTCGCGCTTGAACGTCGTCTGGCTCAAGCGCGATTTGCGTATCGACGATCACGAACCACTCGCACGCGCGGTGGCCGCGG
>Ga0123336_10005288_pt1 | contig 10304 bp, 9 predicted proteins | sample SSSSmetaG_FD_96466 | JGI IMG/M metagenome (GOLD analysis project Ga0123336, IMG submission 96466) | Glacier valley bacterial and archeal communities from Borup Fiord, Nunavut, Canada, to study Microbial Dark Matter (Phase II) - ​SSSS metaG | ecosystem: Environmental > Aquatic > Freshwater > Ice... | reverse complement strand
CTCATCATCGCTCTCGGTTCGATAATTTAGTTCGTTGTGCGGCGCATATGCGATTCTGATCTTGACTCGCTATGATTCAACGCGCCAAAACATTACCAGATGAGGGTTAGCCCCATGCAAGCCGAACACACGCAGCAGTACGAATTCAAGGCTGAGATAAAGCAGCTTCTGAATATTCTGGTCCATTCACTCTACACTGACCGCGAAATATTTCTGCGCGAGTTGATCTCTAACGCATCGGACGCGATCAACCGCCTGCAATTCGAGATGCTCACCAACGCGGATGTACTGGACCCCGAAGCGCCGCTCGAAATTCACATCGATGTGGACAGCGAAGCGAAGACGGTCACGATCCGCGACAATGGGATCGGGATGAACCGCGACGAATTGATCCAGAACCTCGGCACGATAGCGCACTCCGGCGCGGCGACGTTCATCAAAGCGTTGCAAGAGCGCGGCGAAAACAACACGGATATTATCGGGCAGTTCGGCGTCGGGTTTTATTCCGTATTCATGGTCGCGGATGAAGTGCGCGTCACCTCGCGCTCCTATCGCAAAGATGACAGCGCGTCGGTATGGACTTCGACGGGCGACAACGCCTACACCGTCGAACCCGCGGAGAAGGCGACACGCGGCACAGAAATCACGCTCAAGCTGAAAGAGGATGCGGTCGAATTTGCGACGACCTGGAAGCTCGAACAGATTGTCCGCAAGCACAGCGACTACATTCCGTTCCCGGTCTACGTAGGGGAGAAGGTTGCAAACAAGCAGACCGCGATCTGGCGACGCAACAAGAGCGAAGTCACCGCCGACGAATACAAAGATTTCTATCGCCAGTTGACGCTCGACAACGAGCCGCCGCTGCTACACATCCACCAGCAGGCAGAAGCGCCCGTGCAGTTCTACAGCCTGCTCTACATCCCGTCGAAGGCCGACCGCGCGCTGTGGTCGGCGGACAGCCTTGAAAACGGACCGCGCCTCTACGCGCGCAAGGTCCTCATTCAGGAACACGCGAAGGACATGCTCCCGCAGTGGCTGCGCTTCGTCGCGGGCGTGGTCGATTCGGAAGACCTGCCGTTGAACATCAGCCGCGAGACGGTGCGAACCAACCAGGTCATGACGGGCATCAAGAAGGCGCTACAAAACAAGGTCGTCTCCGAACTGGAACGGCTGGCCGATAAGGAGCCGGAGCAGTACGCCGCGTTCTGGGAGCAGTTCGGGCGGCTGATCAAGGAAGGGCTGGCGACCGATTATGCGGTGAAGGACAAGCTGGCGCGGTTGGTGCGTTTCCATACCTCGGCAGAGCCGGAGAAGTGGGTCTCGCTCGCGGAATACGTTGCACGGATGCCGGAGAAGCAGACGGAGATTTACTATCTCTTTGGGGAAGATGCGAAGAGCATCCAGCGCAGCCCGCACCTCGATATTTTCAAGGGACGCGCTTTCGAGGTCCTCTTCCTGACGGAACCCATCGACAGCTTCATGACCAGCAACCTGACTGAATTCGAGGAAAAGCCGCTGCGCAACGGCGCGGATGCCAACCTCACGCTCCCTGAAGACGAGGCCGCGCCGGATGAGACGGGCGAGTCGCTATCGGATGATGCGTTGGCCGTGCTGCTGCGCGAATTCAAGACCGTGTTGGGCGACCGCGTACAGGATGTGCGCGAGTCGAAGCTGCTGACGGGTAGCCCGGTTCGCCTGCTGGCTGCCGAAAGCGCGATGGGCGCGGATATGGAGCGCATCATGAAGATGATGGAGCGCGAATATACCGCCCCGAAGCGCATCCTTGAGGTGAACCGCAAACATCCGATTATCCGCGGCATGGCTACGCTCAACGATGGCGTTTTGCGGGATGATCTCGCGGAACAGCTCTACGACTCGGCGCTGCTGCTGGAAGGCGTCCACCCCAACCCAGCAGAGATGGTCCCGCGCATCGAGGCTTTGATGGAAGCGCTGACGAAGCAGCGAACGTAGGTTCACGACATAGAAAAAACGCGGGCGCTCGTCGACGAGCGCCCTTGGCAGTCGAATATATCCCGGTTTTCTGTTCCAATTCCGGGTTTGAGCCACCTGCGACAGTGTGTCCGGCAAATCGACCTTGATCTTGCCGATGCACCGGACGCAATTCGCGTCTTCTCCTACTCTCTAGCCGCAGCCTCCTCTGGAAAATCGGTGTTCTGCTGCAAAACCAATTCATTGCCATCGGGATCGGTAATCATAGTCGATATCCCCCAGGGTTGGCGCTCCAGCGGAGTCATATTAACCCCCTTTCCTTGCAGTTCCACGTAATCGGCTTCAATGTTGCTGGTGATCAATACCATAGGTATGAAACTTCCCGTTTTGACCCACGTATTCAATACAATCCGGGTGGCTCCGCCCGGCGGCGCAAGCTCTATCCAACGTGTAGATGAATCTTCCATGTGGGGTATATCCTGGCGTACCTCGAAGCCCAGTTTCTCTGTGTAAAACGCAAGGGACGCGGCTTGATCGGTGACGGGAATGCCTAGCATGTCGATACGTTCAATATTCATACGGGGTTGCTCCTCACTACGGTTCGGACGACACAATCATTGTATTATCTTCCAATTGTAAAAATCGGTCATCATTCGGGTTTTCCTGCGCGATGAGCGCGTGTACGCCCGTAAAATATTGCGATGGCGACATGCCTACTAGATGCCGAAACTCGTGCGCCAGGTGCGCGTCATCGTGATAACCATGATGACGCGCAATTTGTTGAAGCGTCAAGAGGTTGTCAGCACGCTGCGGTTGATACAGCACTCGCCGCATTCGTGCGATGCGGGCGAACTGTTTGGGTGGCAGGCCGACGAGATCACGGAATACGCGCGTGAATTGCCGTTCGCTCAAATTAACCTGGTGCGCCAATGCCGGAATGCTCGTCTCGCATCGCTCCAAAATACGTACCGCGTGAGCAATAAGGTCAGCATAGAGCGGCGGATGGAGGTAGCGCGTGAAATAATCGATCAACGGCGCTGCCCAACGCGGTGTATAAAGTGTGTCGTAGAGCCGCCCCTCCAACGCACGAATGTTGGGTGGCGTGAAGAAGTCGCTTAGAATGTTCAACGGATAGGAGTCATCGCCAATCGGGATAGCGTGCTGGAACGCCGCCCATCCGCCCGGCGCAAACCGCACACCGATCATTGCGGATGCGCTCACCCCTACCTGCTGAACACGAAGGGCGTGTGCGTAAGGGCGTACAATCCAACTGGTAGTGCAGGCGAACGGCGTGTGTGACATGGGAACGATGGCTTGTGAACGTCCCTCAAATTGAAACAGCATCGCAGCGCGACCATCCGCCGCCAGCATTTCATCAGGAGGTGGAGTGGAGGGCATGAGTAACCGCCAAAAGCATTCAATCGTGGTTGAAAGCGCCAAAGGCGGTCGTACCGGTTCGTAACGATAGATTGGCATCGACTCTGTCCCGTAGTTTTGTATGCGGCGCGGTCTTGAAGTTCCGCAGGCAACCGATAGTCTGCAATTTCCTCAAGGGACGGCGTAGAGCTAAGAAAATCAGTCACAAGGTCTTTGATACTGCGCACATGAGCGTCTGTTATGCAACTCTCCACAGGTATCGGTTACGGCACGACAACATCCGCTGGCTTCGTGATGTAGCTGTAGAAGACAGGCGAGCCATCCTCTTCGAGCCGAACCTCGTTGATATTACCGCCGGGATATAGGTTTTGCAGCGTGGTCAGGTCGGCGCGACGCGAGGCCGCGACGATGAAGCCGAGCAGCTTGCTGCGCGCTTCTTTGGGTAGTTCGAGCGGCTTGGGATCGAGGCCGCGTTCGATATACACAAACTGCTTGTTTGGGTTACTTGGGTGGTAGAAGTAGTTGATGACGTTGGTGCGCGTGACTTCCTGCTCGAAGCCGCCAATAATGATGTTGAAGGCATTGGTGCGGTCGTTGAGCTGCATCTGCGCCACTACTTTATTGGTGCGCCAGTTGCCGATGTTTGCGATGTAATTTTTGGCCGGGATGTAATCGAATACGAAGTAGAAGGCGTAAATCCCGACGAGGATCGCGCTGAACGCAAAGAGCAGCCGGTTCGTCAGTTCCGGTCGCCGCAAAATAATCGCGATGCCCTGTGCCACACCGAGAATTCCGACCGCGACCAGCAGCGCGAACGGCGGCGTCCCCGGATAGTAGCGCTCATACTGCGGCGGGCTGATGCCAAGGACATTGATGCCGATGACGATCAACAGCGCCCAGCCAAGCGGGATACACCATTTTGGGTTCTTCCACAGCGCGAAAAGACACAACATCGTACCAAGCAGGATCAAGGGTCCGCCGAACGGTCCGGTCATTGCGGATTTCTCGCCATACCAACCGCTGCGGTCGCCCGTCGCGATGAACGGCGTGAAGCCGCCACGCAATTGCCCCATGATATATTCCGTGAAGTTGGCGGTTCCCTGCGCGGCCTGTGCTGTCAGCTCACCATTGACGATGATGCTCTTGTCGGCGCGCGTACTGAGCGGCTCCTGATTGTAAAAGATGTAGAAGTGCAGCGGCAGCGTGACGAGGAACCCGGCTAGCGCGACAAGGCCGATTTGCCGCAGGTTGCGCGTCACGGCGGGGCGGTCACGCAGCCACAGATAGACCAGATAGGAGACCATCGCAACAGGCGCGAGGCGGCCACCCAGATAAAACATCTGCGCGAGGCCGAGGAATATGCCGCTCACAATGTAATCAATGTTCGCGCCGCGTCGCATCCCACGCAGCAGGTAATAAAACGCAAGCGTCGCGAAGAGCGGGTCGGCGGGCTGGTTCATCGAGAGCCGCGCAAAGATAATCTGGAACGGCCAGACAACCATGAAGACGGCTGCGATCAGCCCAACGCGGCGACCAAAAATCTCCCGACCGAGTAGATAGACTGCCGGGATCGTGAGCGCGGCCATGATCGCGCCGGGGAAGCGCGCCGCGAACAGCGTATTGCCGAAGACGCCAATCGACGCGCTGATCATAAGCAGGTAAATACGCGGGTGGCTATCCACGCCGGGCATGAACGGCGTCGTCGTGAAGTTTTCGTAAAAGAGCGCCGCGCCTTCATCTGCGAATTTGGACTCATCCTGATCCATCAGCGCGGGCGTGCCGCCCAGATCGGTCACTCGGAAGAGCAGCGCGGCAGCCAGCAGCGCGAGCAGGATCAACCAGTCGTCACGCTTCAAGGGGCGCGCGTCGCGAGCATATTTCTGTCCCGCGCCGGGTAGTGCCGACATGACCAGCGCGACGATGGCAAGCCCCCATTCGATCAGGTGTTCCCATGTCGAGGCGACCTGTGGCCGGGCGACACCACGCCACGCACTCAACGAAAACAGCGCGAATGCCAGCAGCAGCCAGCCGACCCGTATCCGAAATGGCTCGCGGAAGCGCCCCGCTTCGATAATTGGAATGGTATCCGTCTGCACGCTCAACAGACTCGCGCGCAGCACGAACAGCATTGCGCCGACTCCGACGACGATGAACAACACGCTGCTGCTATAGACCCCGCCCGGTGGGTCGCGGAATAGTTGATACTGTCCAACAAACATCATAATGATGGAACCGACCAGCAGCACCAGTCGCAAAATTTGCGCGGGGCGTCCTGTGGCAAGCCCAACGGCCTCGCCACCGTCGTCGATGACGACATCATCCGCTTGCACGGCGTTCTCCGGGTAAATCGGTTCGCCGGACGGGATCAATTGGTCGGAAGTATTTTCCATGCGCAACTCCGCAGGTCATTACGATAATCAGGTGAAAGTGTACCACCCGTCAGCGCGAGGCGCATCACAAGAATATGACAACACCGGGCTGGATCAAGCGCATTGTGTAGGGGTCGCGGCTTGCCCGACCCATCTGGAAACAACCGCCTCGTCTCTGTTTCTTCATATCCGCCGCCATCCGAAACGACCCGCGCCGCCCTCCCACAACGCGCGTTTCTGCTCGTAGAGATACACCAGCGCAGCCTGTACCGTCGTGCGCGCAAGCGCATAGCCGACCGGCGTCGCGAGCGCATCCCCCAGCGCAACGGCTGCGGCTTGCGTGGCCGCACTATCATCCAGCGGACCCGTCGCAAGTGCGTCCTCGACGGCAGCGACGACACGCAGCAGCGCCGCGCGGTTCGCCTCGATTACCGGGCGCGCATCCATCAGGTGGACGCCATGTCCCGGCGCGAAGGTTACGCCTTCCAGCGCGGCCAGCCGATCCAGTGCATCGAGCGCGGAGCCGATATGCACGGTGAACGGGATCGGGTATTTCTGCAAAGTTTCGACGGGTAAAAACGCATCCGCGCTGAACAGCACATCGCCACAGCGGACCGCGACCTGACTGGGCGAATGTCCTGCGATACCCATCACTTCCAACTCCAGACCACTTAATTCCAGCGTTCCGGGTTCCAGCAGGTGATCGACCTTGCACGGTTGCGCCAGCGTAAATTTTCCCTTGAAGGCATCGAACGGCAAAGCGCCACCGGAGAGGAAAATACCCTCGATGTTTGGATTTTCGATGAACGCGGCTTCCGTGGCGGGCGCATACACCACGAAGGGCGGCAGGCTTCGTCGCAGATAGGCCGCGCCACCGAAATGATCCCCGTGACCGTGCGTAATGAGCAGCGCGGCAAGCGTCAAATTCATACTTTCGAGCGTCTTTTTGATTTTCTTCCCTGCGTCGTCATCGAGTCCGCAATCGATGACAATGGCCTGATTGCCCGCGCGGAGCAGGCCGCTGTTCGCGCCGCTTTGCAGGTGAAAGATCGAGTCGCTGAGTGGAACGGAAGTAAACGCCATGCTGCTGCTCCGAAGTATCGTATAATCATACCCATGAGCAACACATTATCTCACCTTGACGCGGATGGCGCGGCGCACATGGTCGATGTCGGCGCGAAGCCGGATACAGAACGGGTCGCGGTGGCGGCGGGCGAAGTCGCGATGCGCCCGGAAACGCTGCGCTTGATTCGAGATGGCATGTTGAAAAAGGGCGACGTGCTGGCTGTCGCGCGCATCGCCGGAATTATGGCTGCCAAGCGGACCAGCGAATTGATCCCGCTCTGTCACCCGATCCCGCTCACGCAAGTCGAGGTCGAATTGACGCTCGATGACGACGCGAGCGCGATCCGTATTCGGGCGACGGCACGCACTGTCGGCAAGACGGGCGTGGAGATGGAAGCGCTCACGGCGGTCTCCATCGCAGCACTGACGATTTACGATATGGCGAAGGCAGTGGACCGCGAAATGCACATTCAGAATATCCGGTTGCTGGAAAAGCGCGGTGGCAAGAGTGGGGAGTTCAGAGCGCCATGATGATTACAATTTTGCTCTTCGCAACGCTCAAGGACCGCGCCGGGACTAACCGCCTGCACCTCGCGCTCCCAAATGGTATAGAAACCCTTTTGGGTGTACGTGCTGCCCTTGCCGCGCAGCATCCCGACCTCGCGGAACTGCTGCCTTCGGCGCTCGCGTCGGTCAATCAGGAATTTGCGTTCGGACCGGAAGCGGTCAAGGATGGGGATGAGATCGCGTTCTTCCCACCCGTGAGCGGCGGCGCGGGGGACGCTTGGCCGGAAATTTGTCGCGTGAGTGCCCATGCACCCGACCTGAACGAACTCACGCGCGCGATTACGTCCCCGGCGACGGGCGCGGTTTGCCTGTTCAGCGGTACAGTGCGCGGCGAGACCGTACTACCCGGCCATCTGCCGCAGGTCGTGGCGCTCGAATATGAAGCTTACGAGCCGATGGCGCTGGCGAAGATGCGGCAGGTTGTCGCCGAAATCCGCGAGCGCTGGCCGCTCGTGCAGGGCGTGGCGGTTGTGCAGCGTGTTGGACGGCTGACCGTCGGGGAGCCGACAGTGTTAATTGCGTGCGCTTCCGGCCACCGCGACCAGGGCTGCTTCGAGGCAGCGCGCTACGGAATTGACCGCTTGAAGGAGATCGTCCCGGTCTGGAAGAAGGAGATCGGGAGCGCGGGCGAGCAGTGGATTGAGGGTGTGTATCGCCCGAACGCGGGTGACCGCCGCGCGAAGTAGTCTCAGTGCAAAAATATAGCAGCATCTGAATGAAAACAAATTACTTGAGGATCATGACTTCTATATCACTCTATCTCTATCTATAGGCTGTAGATCGATAGTGTGCATCAGTCTACGATTCCGGTATGGTTGACAAATTACTCACCAAGCAATTTGGTATTCTGCTCAGGCAACTTCGGCTGGAAAAAGGCTGGTCTCAAGAAACATTTGCGGACCGATGTGGCCTTCATAGAACATACGTTGGCTCAATTGAACGTGGTGAGAAATCAATCACTATAGAAACCTTACAGCGTCTTACCATAGCTTTAAACACTAAACCATCAATTATTTTTCAGCGTCTAGAAGCGAATAATGAATAACCCTCAGCCGGGTGTTGATGGAGATGTGTATTTCAATGTGCGTTCAGAGTGGCTAAATCATCGCCTCGATCATATAGTGGAAATTGAACGCAAATACACTCGTTTCTTTGCAGAAGTCGTTGTTGAAGCTGCACCACATTTCTATCGCGACTTCAGTGTGGCAATGGAGCTGCTTCCTTTTTGGATAAATTATCTGCCTATTCAGAGAGGGCGTGCGCCAACGGGAACCTCGATTCCTTGGGGTGAGGTTGGTGAAAAAGCGATAGGCAGTAACCTCATCAAAGCAATCTCTCAAAAAGACCCGACAATTACATTTCCCGGTTTGCCACTGGGTGGGGATATTCGTCTTTCCACAAGCGACGCACTCATCCATTTCGATCTCAAGTTGACAGGACCTAATGATCGAGCAGATGAGATTGTAGCCAGCCCACATCAGGTATCAGGTGATGGCAGCATGTGGGACCGTGGTGTTAAAAACTCTCCGGTTAATGTCGTTGGCAAGCGAGAGCGTCCAATGCGTTTTCAACCAGAGTTGCCGCCTCTATATATTTTGCCTGAGACAGGCTTCCCGGTTTTGTTGTGTCTCACTTTCTTCTTAAAAGCTGTCTACCAGGTGACAAGTTTGGGTTATCAACCTCTCGACTATTTAGAGCTGGTTTGCGTTCCAAACGGGTTGTTGATGTTCGATGGTCCACACTATCATGCCACGACGCCGGGCTTGCTCATCCCCGGCAAGGATGAATTGAATCATCCAAAGAAACGGACACGAATACGGCTCGATCCGCTTGCTTCCATAGCAAATTGGCGTTGTGTGAAAATCTTGCGTGCCGGTACTACGTGGTCGGCCTCTCCACGTGTAGCATCCACAAGCAGCGGATTAGATTTCAAGGTTTAGTTGGTCGAAAGCTTTATCCGCTTCTGCAAACGGAAGAGGAACACGCGCGTGTTCAGCGGCACACGCTGATCTTGCCAATTCCACATAGTCTGGATGAAGTTCGATGCCAATATAATGGCGTGCCTGACGAATGGCCGCAACTGCAGTTGTGCCGCTACCTATGAAACAATCGAGGACGGTATCACCTTTTCCTGACAGCAGCTTTATCAGACGTGTCGGGAGTTCAAGCGGGAACTTTGCCTCATGATCGTGGTTTGCGCGCACTGATGGAAAATGCCACACACCACGTGATCCCCAACTGGACCACTCTTTTGGAGTAAGTCTATCGCGATCAACCATAGTTTCGCCTGGCTTCCAAAATATGTAAATGTATTCAAATTCATCTATAGAGCGATAGGAAAGCGTGTGCCATTTGGAATTCTCCCAAGCCGGGTCTTTGACCCAAACACGCCTGTCGTAAAGAAATAGTCCCGCTCTGGATGCGGCAGACGCGATTATATCTCCTACCAGTTGTACACGAGTTTGCGTCGCATACTTCCCACCACGAATGTTATTTCCGTTCAACCGTCGATCTATTGTCTGTTCGCTGCACCCCAATAAACGAGCAAGTTGATAACGGCTAAAATCAGGATGTTCTGTCAGCGCGGTCAGAACATCTTCGCGCGTGACATCAGCTCGATGTCGTCGTGGATTTGCTGCCTGCAAGCGAGGCATCGCATCATCTGGATAACACAAAATATCCGCGATGTTGATCGCCAAAAATCCACCGGGTTTTAGTATCGGGAAATGAAAGCCGATCACTGTTTTCAGTAAATCCAGCCATTCCTCATAGGAGACTTCTTTCTCGTATTCTTTACCCACATGATAAGGTGGCGACCACACACTGAGCGCAATTGAATTTGGTTCAATTTCCTTAATCACTCACGTTACGCAGGAAGCTGCACAGGGTTGAGTAGACGAAGAGAGTCAAAGGCAGCATGAAGTGCACCAACGTACAGTTTGGTTTTGAGCGCAAAATGGTTGAGATGGGTGGCCT
>Ga0123336_10005285_pt1 | contig 10308 bp, 8 predicted proteins | sample SSSSmetaG_FD_96466 | JGI IMG/M metagenome (GOLD analysis project Ga0123336, IMG submission 96466) | Glacier valley bacterial and archeal communities from Borup Fiord, Nunavut, Canada, to study Microbial Dark Matter (Phase II) - ​SSSS metaG | ecosystem: Environmental > Aquatic > Freshwater > Ice... | reverse complement strand
GTTTCGGGCGCTTGATGCGCTACTTGTTTCTGTGGGAGACCGTAGCCGTCGCGCCGCTCAGCATCGCGTCGGGCGCTGTCGGCTTCGCCCAATACACAAAATATCTTTGGCCCACCATCAGCCCGATTGCCGAAAAATCCATCGCCATCGGCGTCTGCGTATTCGCGACGGCGCTTCTCTATCGCGGCATCATCAACGTCGGCAAGCTGTCCATCGTGCTATGGCTGGTCGTGCTAGGCACAGTCGCGTGGATCACGTTATCGGGCCTCGCAAACTTCAACTCCGCCCGCGTGTTTACGTTTCCCCCCGGTGCCTTCCAACTCAACAGCGGCTTCTTCTTCGGCCTGGGCGCGGCCACTCTCATCGCCATGTACGATTTCGGCGGCTACAACAACGTCTGCTTCTTCGCGGGCGAAGTGAAAGATCCATCCCGCACGGTCCCACGCTCTATCCTTTTCTCCGTCATCAGCGTTGCCGCGGTCTATCTGATCATGAACACCACCATCCTCAGCGTCATCCCCTGGCAGGAGGCCGCGAAATCTCAAACCATCGTGTCCACGTTCATTCAGCGCCTCTATGGCAATGGCGCCGCGCGAGTGGTCACCGTGCTTATCCTCTGGACGGCCTTCGGTTCGGTCTTCGCGCTGATGCTCGGCTATTCGCGCGTCCCCTTCGCGGCCGCTGCCGAAGGCAACTTCTTTTCCGCATTCGCGCGCCTCCATCCCACCAAAAACTTCCCCACCTTCTCGCTGCTCTTCATGGGCCTCACTTCAGCCATCGCGTGCTTTCTGGATCTCGAATCTCTCGTCAAATCGCTCATCGTGATCCAGATCATGATCCAATCGCTCGCGCAAGTCGTCGCGGTAACGCTGATTCGCAAGTACAGGAAAGACATCGCGCGCCCCTTCTCCATGTGGGCTTACCCCCTCAGCAGCATCGTCGCGTTCGCCGGCTGGTTTTACATCCTGCTCGCCAGCGGCTGGCAATATATTCTGGCGGGCACTGCACTCACACTCGCAGGTACCGGAACATATCTGTGGAGATCGAAATTGCGGAGAGAATGGCCATACGCATCGTAGTGGCGGGTGAAATTTTCATCGATCAGGTGCTCTCAGGCTTCGCTGCCTGGCCCGCACCCGGCGAGGAAATCTTCGCCACCACCATGGTCAAGGAATTGGGCGGCGGCGCGCCGCACACAGCCGCCGGCTTGCACAGGCTCGGGTGGAATGTCGCGCTGGCCGGGCCCGTCGGTGCTGCCGATGCCGCGTGGGTAAAAGCGCGCATGCTTGAGCTTGGCCTGGACACCATCTATCTCACCGAAGTGCCAAGCGAACCCACGGGCACCACAATCGCCGTCTCGCTGCCGGATGACCGCACCTTCTTCTCCTACAGCGGCGCCAACAAATTCCTGCCTCCCCTCCTCGAAGCCCTGCCCACTGCCAGCCACATCCATCTGGCTTGCACATGCGAACCAGCGCTGCTCCGCCACCTCGCCACCGGCACCGCAACCATCTCTCTCGACGCCGGCTGGAATCCCGATTGGCTGCGCTCGCCGCAGACTCTCGAAGCGCTCAGCTCCCTCACCTGGTTTCTTCCGAACGAACGCGAAGCCGCCTGCATCACTGGCGAAACCGAGCCTCACGCGATGCTGCAAAAATTTCACGAACTAAAAATTCCCACCGTCATCAAGCTGGGCGCTCTCGGCTCCACTCTCATGACCGGCGACGGCGCCATCGTCTCAGCGCCGCCGTTTCCTGTCGCCGCCATAGACACCACCGGCGCAGGCGATAATTTCAATGCAGGCTTCTTGGACGCGTGGCTGCGTGGCGAACCGCCACTGCAGTGCCTGCGCAAAGGCAATTATCTGGGGGCGCTCTCCACGCGCGCCATGGGCGGCATGAACGGTTTCCCCACACAAAAGGAGTTACAAATTTGGGCATAAAAATAACGCTCATCGGCGGTGGCGGCGTGCGCACGCCGCTCCTCATTCATGGCCTCGCCGATTCCGGCCTCCCCATTGATGAGTTAGTCCTCTACGATCCCGATGCAACGCGCGCCAACTCCATGGCTTCACTTGGCCGCCTGCTCGCGCCCTTTCCCATAGCACCCAGCGCGCATCTCGAACCGTCCGTCGAAGGCGCGAATTACATCCTCTCCTCCATCCGCGTCGGCGGCATCGCAGCCCGCGCGCGCGATGAACGGCTCGCCATCGAACACGGCTTTGCCGGCCAGGAAACAACCGGCCCCGGCGGTGCGGCCATGGCCCTGCGCACCGTGCCAGTGGTTCTCAAACAGGTCCGCATCATTGAAAAGCTCGCACCCGAAGCCTGGTACATCAGCTTCACCAACCCCGCCGGTCTCATCGCACAAGCCATCGCCGCTCACACCAACATCCGCGCCATCGGTATCTGCGACACGCCCTCGGAATTGTTCCATCGCATCGCAGCAGCGGTGGGCGGGCCGGTCGAGTGCGATTACGCCGGCCTCAACCATCTCGGTTGGGTCCGCCGCGTCCTTCATCAAGGCGCCGATATCATGCCTTGTCTACTCAACGACGAATCGCTCCTGCGCGGCCTCTACTCCGCCGAACTCTTCGACCCCGCTCTCATCCGTACCCTCGGCCTCATCCCCACCGAATATCTGTTCTTCTATTACGCCCAGCAGCGCGCCCTCAAAAATCAACTCCGTTCCGGCTCCACGCGCGGCACCGAAATTGAAAAGTTGAATCGCGATCTCTTCACATCTCTCGCCGCCGCCCCCGCCGAAGCGCTCAACATCTACCGCTCCTATCTCATGCGCCGCAACGCTTCATACATGAAGCTCGAAGCCGAATCCGGCTCCGCCTTCACTCCCTACACTGAACAGCCCGACCCCTTCGCCGCCGCCACCGGTTACCATCGCATCGCCGTCGAAGTGCTGCAAGGGCTCAACTCCGACGTGCCCCGCACCTTAGTGCTCAACGTCCCTAACCACGGCAGCATCCCTGAACTTGCCCCCGAAGCTGTGGTGGAAGTGCCTTGCAGTCTCACTCGCTCGGGCCCCGTTCCCCAAGCCGTCGGCCCGCTTCCCGAATCGGTACGCGGCCTTGTCCTCGCAGTCAAGAGTTACGAACATACCCTCATCGAAGCCGCTGTCAACAAGTCGCTCCCGCTCGCCCAACTCGCGCTCATGGAAAATCCCATCATCTCCGAATGGGAGCCCGCCGGCCGCTTCCTCAGCGCTCTCATCGCCAGCGATCCAGACCTGCAATACCTTGTCCCTTCTCGTCACGTAACCTGAAGCAGATGAACCACGGACCCCATCGCATTCACCTGCTCTCCACCGGCGGCACCATGGAAAAGGTCTATTCCGAACAGACCGGCTCCGTCGTCAATGACGAAAGCAAGATCGATCGTTACCTCGCGCGTCTACGTCTGCCCGCAACGGAAGTGCTGGTGACTAACCTGATGAATAAGGACAGCCTCGATATGACCGTTGCCGATCGCCAACTTGTCCTGCAAGCCATCCTTCAGCGCTCCTCACCGCCCGCGCCCATCGTCATCTCGCACGGCACCGACACCATGGTGGAAACAGGCCTCTTCCTGCAGCCCCGCCTCCCTCATCTCACCGTGCCCATCATCCTCACCGGTGCCATGACGCCGCTTGGCTTCGAAGGCACTGACGGCCTCCAGAATTTGACGGAGAGTCTGCTCGCCGCACGCCTGCTGGGCCCCGGCATCTACGTCGTCATGCATAACGAAGTCTTCCCCGTGGACCATGTCAAAAAAGATCGCGACCGCGGCCGCTTCATCTCCACCGCTCCGGGCTCCCTATGACATCCGCCTACGTCTGCTGGACGCACTCTCAGCCGCTCATACAAGATGGCCCTCAAGCCCATTGCCCCGAATGCGAAACGCCTTATCCCATTCACGAAAACATCTGGATGCTCGATATAGCGAATCGTCCTGACAAGACTGCATTCGATGAACAGGTGCTTCACAGCCGCATTCCGCTCGATTTAGAAAAAGCCAATATGCTGCTCGCCGCCGCGGCCATCGAACCACTGGATCACGCCAACATTCTCGATGTCGGCTGCGGCTTGGGCGATCTCACGCAAGGCCTCGCGCTTTCCCCTCTCATCCGCAATTCAAGCATCTTCGCGTTCGATCATTCCGTTCAGAGTCTGCGCGAAGCCGCCGCCGTAACCGAGCCCTCGAACGGCAACACCGTCCGCTATTCCGCGCAAGACGCCTTCAATCTGTTCTTCCCCGATAGCTTCTTCCATCTCGTCACCGGCTCGGCCGTTCTGCACCACTTTCACGACATCCCAAAATTCTTCCACGAACTCGCTCGCGTGCTGAAACCGGGCGCCAAGGCCGTCTTCGCCGAGCCCTTCTTCGACGGTTACTTCTGGCCTTCCCTCTTCCTCCAAAATGCCTTGGAGGAACACAGCGTCGGCCTCCATGACCCCGAAGCCGGCCAAGCCTCCGTCATCATCGGGCTCGTCGACTTCATGTCGCGCCATCGCGGTACGCACCCGGAACTCGAACACTTCACAGACAAGCATTTCTTCCGCGAAAGTGAACTAAGCGCAGCCGCAACCGAAGCCGGGTTTCGCTCGTCGCGATACATGAATGTCGCCCGCCCGGAATTCTATCGGACATGGATGCCTTACTTCCTCGATACGTACGGCGTGAAGCACCAGCAGGTGCGCCGCTCCGCCATCGCGCAATACGAAGAGGCCTCCACTCTCGCCGGCCCCCTGCTCCCAGAGCTGATGTCTCACTTCAAATACATCACGCTGCAAAAAGATTTCACAACCTTCTAGGCCGTAGTCAGCAATAAATTCCCTGAGCCCGAACTCCTCGCCGTCCACCCCGCCCGCAGCAGCACGGTCGAGCCATACCCCGAAATCAACGCCGGCCCCGCAACCGTACCGTGAACCGCATCGCGATCCATCGCCGGAATCTCGCGCCACTTCCCGCCCGTATGCACACGCCTCACCACGGCCTCTTTCTTCACCTTGGCCTGCGCCCGAATCACAGGTTTCTCCCGCCGCACGGTCGCCCGCAGCCGCACTGCCACAATTTCAACCGCCCGCGTTGCATCGCTAAAGCCATACACACGATGGTGAGCCGCATGAAAAGCTGCAGCCGGGTCGCCCTCCTCCCACGGCACCGTCAACTCATAGCTCTGCCCCTGGTATCGCAAATCCGCGAAGCGCGCCACCGCCGCTCCCGGCACATCGCGCCGCGCTTTCGCTTCCAATTGCTCAAAACTTCGCGCTGGCTCCGCATGGCCCAGCACCGCCGCCGAATAGTCTCGCGTCCTGTCCGCCAGCAGCATCCCCAGCGCGGAGAGCACACTCGCATGTTCAGGAACCACCACGGTCGCCAGCCCCAACTCCTCCGCCATTTCGCAGGCATGCAACCCACCGCATCCTCCGAACGCAATCAGCGGAAATTCGCGCGGATCTTCCCCGCGCTCAATCGACACCACCCGAATCGCGCGCTCCATATTCGCATTCGCAATCCTCACAATCCCCAGCGCCGCCGCAACCGTGGAACAGCCCATCGCGCGCGCAACTTCCCGCACCGCTGTCAGCGAACGCTCCGGATACAGCTGCATCGCCCCATCCAGAAACTGTTCCGCTGCAATGCGCCCCAGCACCACATGCGCATCCGTCACCGTCGCACCTGTCCCCGTGCCATAACAGGCAGGCCCCGGCCTCGCCCCCGCACTCTCCGGACCCACCACCAGCCGCCCGCCCTCATCCACGCGCGCCAATGACCCGCCTCCCGCTCCCACCGTGTGAATGTCCAGCATCGGAATGCGCACCGGCATCCCGTCCACCATGGCCTCCGTCGTCAAGGCAGGCGTTTGGCTGGTCAAGCTTACGTCGGTTGAAGTGCCGCCCATGTCGAACGTCAGCGCGCGCGAAAATCCGTCCGCCGCCGCCACGCTCGCCGCGCCCACAACGCCTCCCGCGGGTCCCGATAGAATCGTGCGCACCGCCTCCCGTCTCGCCTCCGCCGCCGTCAAGAATCCGCCGTTCGATTGCATCACCGAAACCGGATACGGCGAATGCTCCTCCAGATACCCCAAGTACCTGTCCATCAACGGCCCCACATACGCATTCACCACTGTCGTCGACGCGCGCTCATACTCGCGAAATTCCGGCGACACCGCATGCGACACCGAACAATACACCGCATCCCCCAACGCCCGCACAACGGCCTCTTCATGCGACGCGTTGGCATAGGAATGCAACAGGCAAATCGCAATCGCTTCGGCGCCACTCTGCCGAACCGCCTCCGCCAATTCCTCTAGCTCGGCGGCCGCAATCAGCACAGTGCCATCGAACAACATCCGCTCCACCACGCCGAAGCGCATTTCGTCCGCCACCAATTCCCGACGCGCCGGTTGCGTCAGCGCATATAGTTCCGGCCGCGCCTGCCGTCCAATGGTCAACACATCTTCAAAGCCTGCGGTTGTCACCAACGCAGTCCGCGCGCCCTTGCGCTCCAGCAGCGCATTCGTCGCCACCGTCGACCCATGCACCACTTCCACTTCTCCCGCCGCCGCCCGCGCAATGCCCGCCAGAATCACCTCCGCCGGATTTTCCGGGTCTGACCTCAACTTAAACGTGACCAGTGCGCCTGAATCCTCCAGCACCACAAAATCCGTAAACGTCCCCCCCGAATCGATCCCGATGCGCACGTTTCATTGAAGCACTGCAAGTCTGGTATCGTAGTCAGGCGTTCACCATGCGAACAACGCTTCTGCTCATCACCGCCTGCCTCGCACCCTCCGCACTCGCCCAGAACCTTAGCGCCACTTTCACCGGCTCCCCCGCCTGCCAGACCTGCCACGCGAAAATTTACGCTCGTTGGAGCAACACCCGCATGGCCAATGTAGTTCAGGATCCAAAGCTGCATCCCGACGCCATCCTTCCAGATCTTTCGAAAGCCGACCCCGCCCTCGTCAAGTTCAAGCGCGAAGACATCGCCTTCGTCTACGGCAGCAAATGGAAGCAGCGCTTTTTCACCAAAGTGGGTGAAAATTATTTCCCCCTCGAAGCGCAGTGGGACATCACGCATCAAAAATGGCTCCCTTATCACGTCAAGCCCGGCACCGATTGGTGGACCGCCTACTATCCCGATGACAACATGCAGCGACCCACCGGCCCCACCTGCGATGGCTGCCACTCCGTAAACTTCAACATCGAAACCAAAAAGGTCGCCGAATGGAATGTGGGCTGCGAAAAGTGCCACGGACCCGGCAGCCTTCACGTGGCCCACCCCTCGCCCGCGAACATCGTGAACCCCTCGCGCCTGCCCGCGCTCGATTCGAACGATACCTGCATCCAATGCCACTCACAAGGCCGTCCTCTCACCAAACCAGCGCCCGGCAAGGCGTTCGATTGGCCCGTCGGCTTTGTTGTCGGCAACCACCTTTCCGATTATTGGCAACTCGAAGACTACAAGCTCGGCGAGACCACCTTCACGCATTTCGCGGATGGCACCGGCCACAAGAACCGCATGCAGGGCAATGATTTTGTGCAAAGCCTCATGTACCGCAGAGGCGTCACCTGCAACTCCTGCCACGATGCTCACGGCACCGAAAACAATGCCGACCTCATCAAGCCCGGCAGCCGGATGTGCCTGGAATGCCACGGCCCCAATTCTCCGAACGGCCCGCACGCCGCCACGCTCGAAGCACACTCCCATCACAAGAATCAAAGCGCAGGCAACGATTGTCTGGCCTGCCACATGCCCAAGATCGAACAAACCCTGCCTGACGATTTCGTCCGCAGCCACACCTTCAAATTCATTCCGCCCGCCCTCACGGAGCAGAACAAAATTCCGAACCCCTGCACCACCTGCCACACTGACAAAACTCTCGAATGGGCCAAACAGTCACTCAAATCCTGGCGTGATTTGTCATCCTGGCAAACCGCAAGGTAAAACCGGCACTCGCCTCAAAGCCCTAACGTTTCAAGGTCTCGAAGTTCACGGTGCAAGTCTGCAATGGTGTAATCCGCCCAGACATCGTGCTCCTTAAAAAATCCGTCGAGCTCGTAGCGCGTGCTGAAGCCTAAAAGACGGATCAACTGGGCTTCGGTCAAGTGATTCGCCTTGTACTCTTCCAATGCAAGCGCCTCAAGCGCTAGGCGCGACAACTCACCCGCTGTTGCGCCTAGCTCACCGGCAAGGTCGTCGGGGATTTCCAAAGTGACTTGCATGGGCTTCTCTTTCACATCCTAATCAGTGCCCCCACAGAACATCCGGCTCGCGAACGTGAAATTCCTGCTCCCGTTAGTTACCATTCCTGAATGCCCGTTATCGCGGAACTGGAATTCACCATAGGTCCGGAACTTACTCCGAAAGCGGGCTACCCAGTCTCCCCCCGGCTTAGCCTTAACGGTCAGGACGAACTCTTCCCCGCCGATTTACTCAAGCTTGACCTCGACGAACTAGCCTCTCTGCGCGCCGAAGATAGTAAGTACGAAGCCCGCTTTTCCCAACTCTTCTTCCAATCACCCAACATAAAAGAAGCCTTCGAAAAGGCGGCCGCGCAGATCGATCAGGCCGGTGAAGGCAACGCGCTCCGCATCCGCCTGCTCATTGACCCCGCCGCTCAGGAACTGCATCACGTTCGCTGGGAATGCCTGCGCGATACCTCCGGCAACCCTCTGTTTAATGGCGATACGGTACTCTTCTCACGTTTTCTCTCCAGTCACAACCTGCGTCCTCTCACTCCGCGCGCGCAACTTAAAGCGCTCATCGCCATCGCTAGTCCCCCCAATCTCAGTCAAGCCATCAACCCTGAAGATCCCACCATCGGACTTGCGCCCATCGATGTGCCCGGCGAAAAGCAGCGTGCCGAAACCGGCCTGAAAGCCGCCGGCTTTGACGTGCTTACGTTAGCCGCGCCGCCCAATGGATCGCGTCCTGCCACGCTCGAAAACATCCTCGCCGAACTTGAAAACGGCTACGACGTTTTCTATCTTGTCTGCCACGGTGGCCTTGTCACCGCGAACGGCGCCGTTACTCCCATGCTCTGGCTCGAAGACGGCGAAGATCCTATCGACGCCACGCGCTTGGTGGAAGGCATTCGCAACATGGCGCATCCGCCTCGCCTCGTCGTGCTCGCCTCCTGCCAAAGCGCCGGCGCTGATGGTGTGTCCGCCGCAGCCTCGGGAACGCTTAGCGCTTTAGGTCCGCTGCTCGCCACCGCCGGCGTTCCTTCCGTCGTCGCCATGCAAGGCAATATCAAAATGTCCACCGTCAATCGCTTCATGCCGCTCTTCCTTTCAGAGCTCGCCAAAGACGGCCACATCGATCGCGCCATGGGCAAGGCTCGCGGCCACATCCTCGATTGCAACGATTACTGGATGCCCGCCCTCTTCATGCGCCTCAGCGACGGCTTCATTTGGACCCAGCCCACCGCCATCCCGCCCTCTGCACCCGTTGCCGACCCCCTTCCAGCAACGAATCCCGCACTAGCGCGATTCTTCACCGATCTCTCCACCACCACCGCCGTCTTACCGCTTGAACAGGCGCTCGATCCTAGCGCCAAGGTAGGCGAAGTCATCCCCACCGCGCCCTCCATTTGGAAGTTGCTCACGCCCGCGGCCAATATGCCGGCCTACGCCATGGCCAGCGTTTTTGCCTCGCATCGCATTCTTGTTCTGGGCCACGAAGGCATGCTGGTCTTCCGCGATTCCACCGGCAAGAATCCATTTCTCGATAGCGCGCTCACTTGGCTCAAAGGCTCCCGCCCAGCCAAAGTGATCCTCTCCCTCAAGCCCACTGACACGCTCGTAAAGTTTCCTTCCAACACCCTGAACCCAGGCGCGCTCCAACTGCTATTGGTAGGCCATGGCTACAGCGTCGAAACGGTCGCTACCCTCAGAGATTCCACGCAACTTGCGCAAGCCGGCATCGTCATCATTGCCAATTCCTGGGGGCCGTTCTTGCCCCAGGAGATCGCCGCGCTCACCGGCTTCGTCAATGGCGGAGGCGGTTTGCTCGTCGCCGGCCTCGGCTGGTCCTGGCCTCACCCCCTCGTCTTCTATCCCATGAACGTGCTGATGAAAGCCTTCGCGGCGCAGTGGACCGCCAACTAAACAGTCTCTTCAGTTATACTTGTGCTACTTTTCCTGCCTACACTGGAGGCAAGTTGGCCGAACCCACTTTCACCATGACAGCCGCCATCGAGCCGGCACCACCACCCCTGTCGGGTAACTGGGGTACGTTCCAGCTCATTGAACGGGTGGGCAAAGGTTCTTTTGGCGAAGTCTATCGCGCCTTCGATACCACCCTG
>Ga0123336_10005281_pt1 | contig 10310 bp, 11 predicted proteins | sample SSSSmetaG_FD_96466 | JGI IMG/M metagenome (GOLD analysis project Ga0123336, IMG submission 96466) | Glacier valley bacterial and archeal communities from Borup Fiord, Nunavut, Canada, to study Microbial Dark Matter (Phase II) - ​SSSS metaG | ecosystem: Environmental > Aquatic > Freshwater > Ice... | reverse complement strand
AGGCCCAGCACCGTGAGGAAGGTGAACAGGTTCAGCACGAAGCCCGCGTACACGAGCACTTCCTTGAAGCTGGGCTTCAAAATGAAGGCCAGGGTGAGGGCCGTTTGCAGCAGCAGGGCCCGCACGGGAATGCCGGCGCGGCTGCGCGGGGCCAGCCAGCGCAGGGCCGGCAGGTCCTCCCCCATCGTTTGCACGATGCGGGGGCCGGCAAAAATCATGGAGCTGATGGTGGACACGAGCAGCGCCGCGATGACGCCGCCCATCAGGCGCCCGCCGAGGGGGCCAAACAGCGACGTGGCGGCCACGAAGCCGACTTCCACCTGCCCCCGCAGGCCGGCCAGCGGCGTCGAGCGCAGGAACACGTAGTTCAGCCCGACGTACAGGAGGAGCACCACGGCGGTACCGGCCAGCAGGATGCGCGAGAGGTTGCGCCGGGGGTTCTCCAGTTCGCCAGTGAGATAGACGGCCGCGTTCCAGCCCGAGTAGGCGTAGCTCACGAACACCAGGCTCACGGCGAAAGCGGGGCTGAGTACTGCCCGCCACCCGGCGGCGTCGGGCAGTAAGCGCAGCGGCTGCCCCTCTCCCACCACCATACCCGCGCCGATGAACCCGACCAGCACCGCTACTTTCAGGGCCGTGATGATGACCTGCAGCCAGCTGCCGAGGCGGGTGCTGCTGCCGTGCACCCCCGTGAGGGCCAGCACCACGGCCACCGACAGCCACGCCGGCCGCAGCCCCGGCCACACGCTGCGGGCGTATTCGCCCAGGGCCAGCGCGGCCAGCGCGGTGGGCGCCGCGAAGCCCACCGTGGCCGACACCCAGCCCGACAAAAATCCCAGCGCGGGGTGGTAAATCTGGCTTAGGTAGTGGTACTCGCCCCCGGAGCGGGGCATGGCGGCGGCCAGCTCGGCGTAGCACACGGCCCCGCACAGGGCGATGAGGCCGCCCACCAGCCACAGCATCAGCAGGGCAAACCCGCTTTCGATGCCCAGCACCTGAAACCCGAGGCTGGTGAAGACGCCCGTGCCCACCATGTTGGCCACGACGATGGCCACGCCAGTCAGAAAGGTAATTTTGTAGGGGAGGCGGGCAGGTTCGGGCATGGCGCAAAGATGCGAACCGGCGAACCGGGCGGCCGCGGTGGGCCGCAAACTGCCCTCGCTGCCCTACCAAGCGAGGTCGCAGGCCTACAAAGCGCGCTTGCACACCTGCAAAGCGAAGTTGCACACCTGCAAACCCAACTTGTAGGCCTACAAAGCGAGGTCGCAGCTCTATAAAGCGAACTTGCAGGCCTATAAATCCAGCTTGCACACCTACAAACCCGACTTGCAACCCTGTTGACCCAACTTGCAGGCGCGGGCCGGCTACCCGGCCACGCTGCCTACTTTGGGCCTTTTGTACAGAGGCACGGTGCTGCACGGCTCGCCGTACATGACGCTGCCGGCCACGGGCAGCAGCTTGTGCATAATGGCCACGTAGGCGAACGTGGGCACGGGCACGGTGCCGCAGCCTTTCACCACCACCTTGGCGTCGCGGTACTCTTCGGCGTCGAGCGCGGCGATGGCTTCCTGAAACAGCGCCTGCTCCAGCGCCTCCAGGCTGCCGAACACGTAGCGGTGGGCGTGGGGGTGCAGCCGGGTGGCGAGCAGCATGTAGGCCCAGGTGGGCACAATGGCGTCGGCCGAGCAGACGATGGCCACGTTCCGGCCGGCGTACTGCGCCCAGTCGTGGGTTTTGAGGAACTCGCGGAAGTCCTTCTCGCGCAGGATGAGGCCGTGGAAGAGGTTGTCCTTGAGGTCGTACTGCACCCGCTCGCCGGGGTGCAGCAGGTCTTCCAGGTTCAGGGTGACGAGGCCGCTGTTGGCGACGCGGTTGACGAAAAGAGGTTCCATATCCGTAAGAAGTTATCGGGTAGGTAAGTTAAAAAGCAGGACTCCGGAGGAAGCAGCGTCGACAGCAATCAACAACCAGATGTTAACCATGAAAACCAAGTTTTGTGCATATTGCCAGTGGGAGGCGGCCACGCTGTACCGAATCCAAACCGCCGCGACGGGCAAAAGCTGGGTTTTTGTTTGCCAGGGCTGTTGTATTGAGGCGAAAACCTTGCCCGGCTACCGCTACGGCGGCACCTGGCAGGGCTACCGGCACTAGCGCAAAGCTCAAGTACGGGGCGTAGTGGTGTACACTTCTTTCAAATAAAAGGGTTCGTAGTAGGCCACGTCCTGAAACTCCTGGCGGTGAAACGCGGCCACGGCCAACGCCCCCACCGCCACCCCCGAGGGCTCGACGCCCGCCAGGAAACCGGCGTGGGTCCGCTCGCCCGGCAGCGCCTGAAACTTCGCCGCGCCGTGGCCGAAGAACAACACCGGGTGCCGGGCCAATTGTTCGGCCAGCGTGTCGGCGTCGAGGACGAGGGGCGCGGGGGCCAGCACCTCCTGCCCGTCGTAGGTGTAAAGAGCGGCATAGACTTCCATGCGCCGGGCGTCCAGCATCGGGCAGTACAGCCAGCTTTCGGACCGCGCGGTGCCGGCGGCCACCTGCGCCGCCAGCGCCCGCAGCGTACTCACAGCCAGCAGCGGAACATCCAGCGCAAAGCACAGGCCCTTGGCGGCGGCGGCCCCAATGCGCAGGCCGGTGTAGGAACCGGGCCCGTCGCTCACGGCCACGGCGGCGAGGTTCGTTAGCTGGTGGCCGGTGTTGGCGAGCAGCTGCTCGATGAGCACGGTGAGGTGGGTGGAGTGCGACTTGTCGAGCCGCAACTCGGACTGGCCGATGAGGGAGCCGTCGGCCACGCGGTGCAGGGCCACCGAGCAGACGGGCGACGAGGTTTCGAGGGAGAGGAGAAGCATTATGAATTATTGGGCGCTATAGTTTGGATTGCGGCTGATATAATCCTCTATCACATCCTCCAATAAATAGCCTTCTTCATCCTCAAAAAAGTTGTCAACATATTCTACCAGTTCGCCTTTTGAAAACACTGGACTGATTAAAACTTCATGAACGTGGTCAGCCAAAAGCTGCTGCAAAATGGTTTTGTAAGTGCCAGTGAAAACAACATCGGCCTTTTCAGGTCCCTCATCACAATCCCAAAACTCGTAGCGTGTGACGCTTCTCGCTTCTATTGAAGTATAGAACCACTCATCAGCATATTGATTATGGCTCCAAGAAGTAGTGTGGGCCCTGAATCTCCAGAGAAATCCGTTTTTAAAATCATCAATTGTAACTAGCTCTTCTGAAAAATCGGGTATTCCCCAAGCTTGCCGGTTAGCGTTGAAATTCTCTGCATCCTGATTCCGAATAAAAGCCGCTCTACTTTTTGAAGCTTCCGCTTCTAAAGCTTCTAATCGCTGCGCAAGTTCTAACCGTAATTCGCTGGATGTACTAACATTTTCTAGTTCTGTTGGCGCACCAACAATAGATGTCAGTATGCTCGGCTGCTTGACAAGCTCTTCGATTGACATTTCTTTATTACTCATGGGAGACAAAAAAAGCAGGCACCTTCCAGCGCCTGCTTTTTCAATTTAACGCAGGTCAAAATTACTTCGTCCCCGCCGACTTGCGGGCGCTGGCCGCCTGCCCCGTGGGCTTGAGCAGCGCGGCGTAGCGGTTGGGGTCGTTGAGCACGGCCACGGCGGCGAGGATGTTGGGGTCGTTGTCGAAGCCGGCTTCGGTGCGGCCTTTCTCGAAGTAGTAGCGCGACACGATTTCCTGCTCCAGCAACTCCTTGATTTCGGGCTTGAAGCGTTGCAGGTCGTTGGCCTTGTTCATGGTCACTTTCCGGCGGATGGCTTCGAGCTCCAGCTTCACATCGTCGTAGTGCTTTTCCTCCCGCACCTTCTTACTGAGGTCGGTGAGGGCTTTTTCGGCATCGGTGCTGTAGCTGATGTTCTTGTTTTGCAGGAAGGCCACGAACTTCTGGTAGTCGGCGTCCGCCAGTTTGAACTGCCGGGCAGGGGGCAGGGTGGGGTGCTCGGCGCGGTAGCGGGTGGCGTAGTCGAACAAATAGCTTTTCTGGAGCAGGATGCGGGTGATGTCAGCGATTTCGCGGTCGTTCACCTCGATGTCGGGGGCCACCCCGCCGCCGTCATAGACGGTGCGGCCGGCGGTGGTTTTGAAGGCCGTGCGCAACGAATCGGGAAATTTGCCCAAGGTACCGTCGTCGCCGCGGTGCGCGTAGTCGATTTCCTGAATGCAGCGGCCGCTGGGGATGTAATACTTGGCGGTCGTCACCTTCAGCTGCGAGTTGTAGCTCAGCGGGCGCGTGGCCTGCACGAGGCCCTTGCCGAAGGTGCGCTCGCCCACCACCACGGCACGGTCGTAGTCCTGCAGCACCCCCGACACGATTTCCGAAGCCGAGGCCGAACGGCTGCTCGTGATGATGGCGACGGGAATCTGCGTGTCGAGCGGCGTGTCCAGCGCCTTATAGGTCTTGTTCCACTCCGTCACCTTGCCCTTGGTGCTCACCACGTCGAGGCCTTTGTCGATGAACAGGTTGGAGATGTTCACCGCCTCGTTCAGCAGGCCACCGGGGTTGTCGCGGATGTCGAACACGATTTTCTTCGCGCCCTGCTCCTTGAGCCTGGTCACGGCGGTGCGCACCTCGCGGCCCGCGTCCACGGTGAAGCTCCCGAGCTGGAAATAGCCCACGTCGCCGGAAATCATGCCGGTGTAGGGCACGTTCTCCACCTGAATTTTATCGCGGGTGATGTTGATTTCCACCGGCTTGTCCTGCCCGTAGCGCGTCACCATGAGCTTCACCACCGAGTTGGCCTGCCCCTTGAGGAGCTTGCTGATGTCAGCGTTGCTCTTTTTATCGACGATGACGCCGTTGATGTCGAGAATTTCGTCGCCGGGCAGCAGGCCGGCCTTCTGGGCGGGGTAGCCTTCGTAGGCGCTTTGCACCACGGTTTTACCGTTGCGCTTCACCACCGAGGCACCAATGCCGCCGTACTGCCCGGTGGTCATGGTGCGGAAGTCCTCGATGTCATCCTCCGGGATGTAGTTGGTATAGGGGTCGAGCGAGCGCAGCATGGCGTCGATGCCCGTCTTCACCAGCCGGGCGGGCGTGATTTCGTCCACGTAATACGTGTTGACTTCCTTGAAGAGCGTGGCGAAAATGTCCAGGTTCTTAGCAATCTCGAAGTACCGCTCGTTGTCGGAAGCGGCCCGGAAGGAGGCCAAGCCCAGGGTGCCCACGGCCAGGGCAGCGAGGAGTTTTTTGCGGATAGTCATAGCAAACGGATAGCTAGGTAGCTGAAAGGCGAATCTACGCGGCGGGCGGCGGGGCAGCGGCCCCGGCCGGAACGCCCAGCAAACGGTGGAGCGCGAGAATTAATTTTTTCTCGACCACCGCCAGCGGGCTTTTTTCCTTGCCCGTGAAGATAATACCTAACTGAGCCACCGAGTGCCCGCCGGGTTGCTCCGTCAGCAGATATTTGTTGCACCGGTAGGCCTCGCGGATGAGCCGCTTGAGCCGGTTGCGGTCCACGGCCCGCTTGAAGCCGCGCTTGCTCACGCTGATGAGCACCTGCGGCGGGGCCGCGGTGGGCACTACGCTCCTTAGCCAGATGATGCGCAGGGGGTAAACGCCAAAAGAGGAACCCTGCTTGCCGAACAGCTCGTCGATGAGCTTTTTGCGGCAAAGGTGTTCCTCTTTCGGGAAGGTGTGGCGGCGGCCCCTCCCCCCAGCCCCCTCCCCTGCGGGAGAGGGGGAACCTGGCGGTTGGGAAGGTTGCATTTACTAGCTGTTGACTAACAGCCATTAGCTAGAAGCTAATAGCTAAACGTTCTAGCGCTTGTGCTTGCCTTCGTCGGACACGGTGAGGCGCTTGCGGCCTTTGGCGCGGCGGCGGGCCAGCACGTTGCGGCCGTTGGCGGTTTCCATGCGCAGGCGGAAGCCGTGCTTGTTCACGCGCTTGCGCTTCGAGGGTTGATAGGTGCGTTTCATGTTAAAGTCGGGTTTCGAGTTGGGCCGGCAAAGGTACGGGCCGGGGGCGGAAAAGGCAAATCGTTTGTGCGGCAAGCTTTAGCTTGCCGGTTGCCGCGGCGGAACAAGGCAAACAGCAAGCTGAAGCTTACCGCACAAATGTGTGGGGCCACTGCCTCCAATCCTCCACTATCCCGGCTTTCACCGGGTTATTGAGCACGTAAGCGGTAACTCGCGCGCATTCCTCGCCATCGCGCACCAGATGGTCGTGGCTCTCATGGCGCCAGAACGGCTCACCCTGCCGGCCCAATAGTTTGTTGGCGGGCAGCGCGGTGCGGCCTTTGAGTCGCTGCATCATGCGGGCTGGGGAAAACGCTGGAAAGTCGGGCAATTGCAGCAACACATGCACGTAGTTTGACATGATGCAATAGGCTAACACGTTCACAGCCAGTTCTTCCAGGCCAAATACTTCCCGGCCCACCAGCTCGGCAATGCGCTCGTCGCGGAGCCACGTTGGGCCGGTGGCGGCTTGGTCGAGCACGGCGTCGTAATTAGCAAAGTGGGCTTTCTTGATGTCATGCACGGCTTTCGCACGGACTTGCGGGGTGTGAAATTCTCCGAACAATTTATTGATAGCCAATTCGCGCTCATTGGCGAGTTGCCGGAGTTCGGCAGCAGCGATAGAGCCGGCGGGACGGAACGTGAAGAAAATAGTGCCCCCGGCGGCAGGACGTAAGGCAGATTGCGCTGGTGGGTGGTCTTCATTTGGGGTACTTTTGACGGCCAGCTAAAGCTTACTGCACAATGATTCACTACCGCGTTTCCTACGACAACCCGCTCACTTTTTACCTGCAGATTGAGCTGACGCTGGACGTGCCCGCCGGCGCCCCGGCCCCGCTGGAGCTGCAGCTACCTGCCTGGCGGCCCGGCCGGTACGAGCTGCAGAACTTCGCCCAAAAGTTGCAGCGCGTGGTGATGGAGGACGCCGCCACCGGCCAGCCCCTGCCCTACCACAAGCTGACCAAGGACCGCTGGGCGGTGCCCAACGCCGCCGGCCGCACCGTGCGGGTGCGCTACAACTTCTACGCCCACCAGATGGACGCCGGCGGCTCCTGGCTCGACGAGGCGCAGCTGTATCTGAACCCGGTGCAGGCGCTGCTGTACGCCGAGGGCCGGCAGTACGAGGCCTGCGAGCTGGCGCTGGCACTGCCCGAGGGCTGGCAAGTGGCCTGTGGGCTGCCGCAAACTTCCCCCAACACGCTTTCGGCCCAGAATTTCGACCACCTGGCCGACTCGCCGCTGATTGCCAGCCCCACGCTCGCGCACCAGCAGTACGAGGCCGGCGGGGTGCCGTTCCACGTGTGGGTGCAGGGCGAGGCGGCGCCGGACTGGCCGCGCCTGCTGGCCGACTTCCGGGCGTTTTCGGAAGCGCAACTGGAGCTGTTCGGCGGCTTGCCGGTGGCCGACTACCACTTTCTAAACCAGTTCCTGCCCTACAAGCACTACCACGGCGTGGAGCACGCCAACTCCACCGTAATCACGCTGGGGCCGGCCGAGCTGCTGATGAGCGAGGGCTTGTACAAGGAATTGCTGGGCGTGAGCTGCCACGAGCTGTTCCACGCCTGGAACATCAAGAGCATCCGGCCCGCCGAGATGCAGCCCTACGACTACGCCCGCGAGAACTACTTCCGCACCTGCTTCATTGCCGAGGGCATCACCACGTACTACGGCGAGTACCTGCTGGCCCGCAGCCGGGTGCGGACTCCGGCGCAGTATTTCGAGGAGCTGAACACTGTGCTGCGCAAGCACTACGACGACGGCGGCGGCGAAAACCTGTCGCTGGCCGACGCCTCGATGGACCTGTGGCTGGACGGCTACCGGCCCGGCGTGCCCGACCGCAAGGTGTCGGTGTACCACAAGGGGGCGCTGGTGGCGCTGCTGCTCGATTTGACCCTGCGGCAACTCTCGGGCCACGCGCGCAGCCTCGACGACGTGATGCGGCGGCTGTACGAGGCGTTCGGCAAAACCGGCATCGGCTACACCGAAGCCGATTACATCAGCATCGTGAACGAAGTAGCCGGGCGCGACATGCAGGCGTACTTCGATAAGTTCATCTACGGCACGGCCCCGCTGGCCGAGCCCCTGAACAAGGTGCTGCACACGGTGGGCTGCCAGCTGCTGGTGGCCGAAAACGCCTCGGCCTCGGAAGGCACGTTCGGCTTTCGCACGGTGGTGAGGAACGAGCGCACGGAAGTCACCAGCATCTGGCCCGGCTCGCCGGCCGCCGCAGCCCTCGCCGTGGACGACGAAATCGTGGCCGTGAACGGCCGCCGGGTCGAGATGAACCTGCAAACCCTGCTCGGCAGCGGCGCGGCCCGCTACGAGCTGGGCGTGTTCCGCCAAAGCCGGCTGCTGGCGGTGACGCTGGCCGCCGCGCCGGGCGCCAGCTTCGGGCCGCGCTACGCCGTGGACCGGCTGGCCACAGCCGATGCAGCCCAGCAGCGCGGGTTTCAGCAGTGGCTGGACTGGGAATTCTGAGGCGACGCAGGAACGCAGAAAAGCCCCGCTGAAGTGTTTCAGCAGGGCTCTTCTGCGTTCAAGGAGCAAAACTCCGGGAATTAGTGCTTTGCGTCGCCGCCTTTGCTCACCTTGCCTTTGTTCACCGACATAGGCTTGTTGCCCTGGGGGTTGCTGCGGATGTTCTGCACACCCTGGCCGGCGCTGTTGCCGTCGGTGGTGTTGCCGTGGGCCGAAACGTTGCTCACGTTGGGATTCTGCACCTGGGTGCTCTTCTTTTTCGTGTTGGCAACGGGGTTAACGGACGTTTTCTCGTTTTGCAGGTCGGAATTCTTATTGGCGAGGCCCATGACGATGAAGGGGTGAGGTGGAGGATGAGAAGTTGTACCCCACCGCCGCCAAAAGGTTGCCCGCAAGCAAGCTGGCGCTTAGGCCACGTTGGCCACCGCCGACAGCGGCATCACCCGCACCAGCTCGACAAACTGCGCCTCGCGGGCTTCCACTTCCTCGTCGGTCAGGTTCAGCAGGCGCTCGGTGCCGAACTTCTCGACGCAGAACGAAGCCATCGCCGAGCCGTGAATGACGGCGCGCTTCATGTTCTCGAAGCTGATGTCGTCGGTGGCGGCCAAGTGGCCGATGAAGCCGCCCGCGAACGTGTCGCCGGCGCCGGTCGGGTCGAACACTTCTTCCAGGGGCAACGCGGGGGCATAAAACACCTTATTCTTGTGAAACAGTAGCGCGCCGTGCTCGCCCTTCTTGATAATGAGGAACTTCGGGCCCATGCCCATGATTTTCTTGGCCGCCTTCACCAGCGAGTACTCGCCCGAAAGCTGCCGGGCTTCCTCGTCGTTGATGCTGAGCACGTCCACCATCTCAATGGTCGCAATCAGTTCGTCCAGGGCAATGTCCATCCAGAAGTTCATCGTGTCCATCACAATCAGCTTGGGCCGGTTGACGAGGCGCTGGATGACGAGGCGCTGCACCTGCGGGGCCAGGTTGCCCAGCATGAGGTACTTGCAGTCCTGGTAGGCGTCGGGAACGAGGGGGTCGAAATTGGCCAGCACGTTCAACTCGGTGGTGATGGTTTCGCGCGAGTTCAGGTCCTGCGAGTACTTGCCCGACCAGAAGAACGACTTCTCGCCCGGCTTGATTTGCAGGCCTTCCACGTCCACGCCGTGTTCTTCGAGCAGCAGGATGTCGGACTGCGGGAAGTCGTCGCCCACCACGGCCACCAGGTTCACCGGCTTGAGCGAGTACGACGCCGACAGGCTGATGAAGGTGGCGGCGCCGCCGATGATTTTGTCGGTTTTGCCGAAGGGGGTTTCGATGGCGTCGAAGGCGACGCTGCCGATAACGAGAAGGCTCATGTAACTCTGAGTTAAAGTGTTGTCAACAATGAAAGCTTTGAGAAGCCGGATGCCGCGCGCCGGTTTGGCCTACAACATGCGGCAAGTAAAAAAAAAGTCCCCGGACCAGGCCGGGGACTTGTTCTAAATGGGTAAATAATGGGGCTCGAACCCACGACCTCCGGAATCACAATCCGGCGCTCTAACCAGCTGAGCTATATCTACCAGGTTTGGTTTTGATGGGGCAAAGATAGCAGGGGAAGCGGGAATGGGCAAAAAAAGTTCGGAGTGGGCGGTAAGCCGTAATTTCCGAACGTCATGCTGAGCGCAGCCGAAGCATCTCGGGTGAGTCCTCGCGTGAGTCGTTGAACGATTGAATTACCACCCCGAGCGAGATGCTTCGGCTGCGCTCAGCATGACGCGCTATTGGCCGGCAGCTACCTGACCAGAACAACCGCCCGCGCCACAGCAACGACCTTTGCGGCTATGGAACCCAACACTGCCCCGTCGTTCAACGATTT
>Ga0123336_10005280_pt1 | contig 10311 bp, 6 predicted proteins | sample SSSSmetaG_FD_96466 | JGI IMG/M metagenome (GOLD analysis project Ga0123336, IMG submission 96466) | Glacier valley bacterial and archeal communities from Borup Fiord, Nunavut, Canada, to study Microbial Dark Matter (Phase II) - ​SSSS metaG | ecosystem: Environmental > Aquatic > Freshwater > Ice... | reverse complement strand
TCACAGGCTTAAAGAATGGTGGGCGAGATTGGACGCTTAGCGATATCACAACCGAGGCACTGGTCGATTGGCTCCATAAGCCTGAAAACTTGGAACTCATCAAGCACCACAACTTACAAAACCTGCTGGATGAGTTGGATCAAATTCTCAATAAGTAGCGACATCCTGTATGTCAATTTGTGACGAGAAGAATAAATGCCAAGCGGAGAAAGAGTCAAAGAAGAAGCATTACGCATCGTAAAAGCTCTCCAACGCGCCAAGTTTGCAGACGCGATCCCTTTAAAGCGCAAGTTTGCAGGGCTGACCAATGACTCTGGACTCTACGCTATTCTGTCTGAGGAGAATGAAACCTTATATGTGGGGATGGCAAGCAGCTATCTCACTCGGTTTAGAGGTGGGCATCAAGCCTTGACTGCCATGTTTATCGATGGAAGAACGGCAGAATCTATGAGGATCTTCACCTTGCCACTCCGAGGACGTTGGCTAGACTATATGTTAAAACTAGAAAAACAAGTCATTTTTGCCTTGCAGCCTCCTTACAACACCCGTGTTCCCTCAGTTCAGGAGATGTCAGCTATGCAAACTCAAACCCCTGTACAACCTACATCAGGGCATATTAAAGACATTCTGAAATATCTCCCCGGCAATGTGGTGGATGCGCTTGAAGATTATGCAGACTCGCATGGAATGAGCGATATGCAGGTTTTAGAGTTAGCGATCGCAGGATTCTTGAACTTGGAGAGCGTCAATTTTGATGGGGTTGGCGAGTTTGAGAGTGTCGGAGCATTAAAGGAAAGGATCGCCATTCTAGAAACGGTTATTCAGAAAAATGGGATGAATATACCTAGATTGCCTGAAAGTGAGTGAACTATTTGGTAAACGAAACCGAGAAGCCATAGTCAATAAAGGCTGTGGCTTTTTCAAATCGCTTGTGTCCTACAGCAGGTGACAATGAGCGGTGTTTTGGCTGAATTTATAGAAATACGCATCAAAGCCATGACAAAACCACCGCTTCAGAGAAAGCGGAAAAGCAAACTATCACAGTTCAACTAATTCCGGACTCTCTGGTAATCTAAACCAGTTTTATGTCTTAGGGCGACGCTCGCAGCCTATTCCTGCTCTCTAGCAGGCGCTACGACCAAGTCTCCTCGCCCCAACCTTTCTAGCAACTCTGAAGTGCTCAGCCCAAGTGCATCAGCCATTCCTTTCAACCCACTCCAGCCTGTAGTCGTCACAGAAACGGAGCGAATTTTCTTTGGCTCCTCATAAATCTGAGACCGCCCTTCACGGACTAGGTTTGCTAGTGAGTTTGGGTGAATTTTTTGCTTCATGTTTCTAAGGTAAGCCCAGAGCCTGTACCAGTTTTTTTGAACACAGATCTAGGCAAACAGATTCAACTACTTATATAATGATTCGAGCCTGTCTCAGTAATCCCAGAATAGGGATTGGGGGATCGGACCATCATCCCATTCTACGGGATTTGTTTGATGTCCGACAAGATGGTTTGCCCTGTAGAAGGAGCAAGCAGGGGATTCAAAATATTAAGTTGAATGCACAAGGAGCCATAGTCATGTTCTAGAAAATAGCCCTAGAAAGCCGAAAACCCTATCTGGTCTCAACAGCAGGGCTTTCACTTGGCGTATTCAGTTAGTTTTACAGGATAGGTGAAACCCTAACTCATGTGCTTGCCGGCGCTCGTTAGGTCACCCGTTTTGTCGTAACAGACGGCAGTCGATTGTCATCGCCATGCCATTACCACTGCCATGTCTATATTCTAGGGTCTTGGATCGTAACTGACAAGTCCTCTAGTTTTTGCATGGCTTTTTATCCCGCGCTTCATGGGACAAAAGTAACTCGTTGCTTATAGACTCAATTGCCTTTGCAAGAAGTATTTCAGCGATTTGCTCTTGTTCCTGCCACTACCTCAGGGACTAAGATTTCATGCTGACTTTCCAACACCTACAAGAGTTTCAAGCGAGTGGGGTCGCTCCGTCGCTGGCAGAACTCAACTTCTACTCCACCGACGACAACTGGTTCATTCGGCAGTGGCTCAACTGGAAATCCGCACAGAAATGGAACCAGTGCCCTTTCTCGTCCGGTTGGTATTGCCACACCCTCGATCCACGAACTGGCGAACCTCGCCATTGGGGTCCGTTCAAACCTGACGATCCCCTAATCGATTCCAACAAGGGTAAACCTCGAAAATACGAACATCCCACTGGGTACGAAACCCTATCGATTCTCCTAGATGTAGATCGCACAACCTGGGAGGAGATTGCCCATCGCCACCGCGTCCCCATCGTCCCTCTGATGCTGCGACTGCGAGATCGCAACCCCTACCCACACTTCTGGGAATGGGTCTGGACTTACAATCTGCCCGTCGTTATTTGCGAAGGTGCCAAGAAAGCCGCTGCGCTTCTGAGTGCTGGGTATGTTGCGATCGCGCTGCCTGGGGTGTGGAATGGACGTAAAAAGCGCCAGGGCAACCGACCGGAACACCTGATTCCTGATCTGCAACATTTCGCGACTACCGGGCGAACCATTCTCTTCTGCTTTGACCACGACACCAACCTCAAAACTCGTCAGCACGTTAGTCAGGCTTTGGTTCGCACTGGCAAGCTATTCGAGCAGGCAGCCTGTCTCGTCAAGGTCATTCGGCTACCAGGACCTGAAAAGGGGGTGGATGACTTCATCGTTGCCAGAGGCGCAGAATCCTTTGACCAGCTTTACCTCGATGCCGTCTCACTCCAATCCTATGAGCGCAATCGACAGCACTGGCTTATGGGGCGCACCCTCACCTACCCGATCACCATCGATCTCGACCAGCCGTATCTGCTGCAATCCGCTCAATCGTCTTCTAGCCTTACTTCCCAGGCACTACCGGATTCAGGTGTGATCGCTCTCCTCTCAGACATGGGAACTGGTAAAACCGAACTCCTTAAGCAAATTAAGCAGAGTCATCCGAACGCCCGCATCCTCAACCTCGGACATCGCATTGCCTTGCTGCGAAACTTGGCGACTCGCATTGGTACGGCGATTTACTCTGATCACGGTTGGAATATGTGGCATGAACAGTGCCTTTCGCTCACCGCTGACTCGCTCCATAAGCTCAAGACCGAAGGCAACACCTATGACTTCATCTTCCTAGATGAGTGCGAACAGTTCATCCAGCACCTGCTGTGTTCTTCGACCTGCAAAGAACACCGCCACGCTATTCTGCAATCGCTCAAACACTTCATTTACTCCGCCCAGTGTGTCGTCCTGAGTGACGCACACTTATCGGATGTCTCGCTGAAATTTATCCTGGCAATGCGACCCGATCCTACTGAGCTACCATTTGTTATTCGCAACCGCTACCAGAACGGGGAGCGCCGCGTCTTCTGGTACGAAGGCAGTGATCGATCCGGCATCGTACGCCAAATTAAAGCCTCACTGTTTCTAGACGATCGCGTCGTGGTTGCCTGCGATGGATTGGAGTTCTCCAAAGACCTCTATGAAGCCCTGCAAACCCTGTTTCCAGAGAAGCAAGTTGTCTGTATCAACTCCGAGAACTCGAATGAATCTGAGATGCGATCGCTGATTGAGAACATCAATGCTCCTGGCAAGCTTGATGACATTGACTGCCTGATCTACTCGCCCTCAGTCAACACTGGTGTCAGCATCGACGTACCCCACTTTGACAAAGTGTTTGGGGTGTTTGTCGGAGGTTCTCTGGCTGGAACCGACTGTATTCAAGCCCTCAACCGCTATCGCCCTAAAGTAGACTGGCACGTTTGGGTGAACGCCCATCCGATCGGAGGATACCGTTCTACTAGTGCTGATCGCATTCAACGCAATAAGCTTCAGGAAAATGACCTATGCGGCTTCTTGCTCAAGATTATTCCCGGCAGCGGGCAGAAGACGGTGGTAGATGAGTTCGCTTGGAATGCTTGGGCAGCAATTCAAGCCCGCCGCCATGAATCGCTCAATAATCTGCGGGGCGATGTGCGATATCTGATTGAGAACCAGGGGCATCGCCTGATCTCGCTGGGTGAAGAAACAGATTGGGACACTAAGCAGGAGTTGAAGACAGCACGCGATATCAACCAGCAGACCCGCAGGCAAGGCATTTGCAGCGCTGAGAAGATCTCTGCATCTGAAGCTCGCCGATTGGAGGCGAAGGAACGCCCAACTCAGGACGACTGGTACAAGCTGGAGCGCTACCGAATTGAAACGGCTTGGGGTAGAGAAGTCGATGCGGAATTGATTGAACTCGACAAAAGCGGACGCACCATTCGCCAGTTCACACTGCTCGAAGCCTTACTAGAGGAGCCGTCTGAAATAGATCAAGTAAATGGCAAACGCATTCTCTTTCCACCCGCGATCGTGGCAGCTAAAGACCTGAGCGAACGAGAGAAGTTTCATCCCCTAGATTGGCGAAACGATTCGGTGACCTGGGCACTCAGACGTGAGCTAGGGCTGCACCGATTCATTGATCCAGAGCGTGAGTTTCGCAGCGATGACTTAGATCTGCTGGAGTTAGAGAAGCAAGCCCAGCGAAATGCGCTGATTATCAAAGATTTCCTCGGCACCACCATTCGCCGCAACGCGACTCCGATTCAAATCTTGCAGAAGTTGTTTGAGCAAATTGGCTTACGGCTGGTGTGTGATCGCCGCGAAGGCGCACGTGGAGAACAAGTGCGGGTATATCGACTAGATCTGGAACAATGGGCAATCGCTCAGGAGGTTCTAGAATACCGTCGATCTAAGCGCGAAAGTCAAGTACAGTCACTAGTTGAAGCGAGTTCTACTGTGGTAGTCACAGGAGGCGATTTTGATAAGAATATAAATAAAGAGCCCCCCATGACTACCGAGGACAAGAATCCAAGGTTAACCCCTGAGGAGGTGGCAGATAGGCTAGGAGACTTGTCCCAGGCGATGGCAGGAGAGGAACGAGAATGGGTGCAGGCTCTCTGGAGAGTTTGGAGTCCGGTAGAGCGTGCTGCTTTGCTGAACTTCCTGTCCACCGAACTGCGACAGAAATTAACGGGATGCTTAGGAGTTGTGCCGGGAGCGATCGTTCGATCGGTGGGCAACGCTAGAGAATGGGTTGTGGAGTTTGTAGGAGCGGAGTCTGTTCGGCTAGTGCAGAGTGGAGTCAGTGGAGAACCTTGGACAGCGGCGTTGGCAGATTTGTACTGAGACGAGACAAGTGCAGCTTGGTACAGTCGTTTTACCTATTTGAGACATGACATCTTCAAATCAGCATTTGGGGTGTTGAGTGCGAAGAAAGCGGTTTGTCTGTGACGGTAGACGTGAGCTAGAACCAACCCCGCAGAGTTCGAGATGCCCCAGAGGTGAGAGGTACAGAAACCGATTCTTTCTGCTACAAACAGGTCGGCTGCGTCGTCAGGAAGAATCGGTCAATTGCCCAAATGCGACCGCTCACTTGTGCTTCGCGGAGCGAACCCCTGGTGGTCGAGTTGCAAGCCCATTGCTTTGTACGTGTGGTATTTGACGTAGGAAAGTGTGGGTAATAGTCAGGACTTTGGAAATGATGGAATTAAATTCACTATCACTCTCTAGCTTTCCTCAATGCACTGCTCTAGTAAATCCATCAATTCTGGCAGACTTTTCAAAAGTTGCTTCCCTTTTTGACTTGAGGGAGGATCATTTTGAATCTGCTTGAGCTTGGTTAGAGTCTGCCTCAAAAGTACGACACGTGTCGTACTTTTCGGTGTCGGGCTTTCTGAGGTAGTCGCCCCGTCTGATAAATATCGCTGAACTGTACGCAGGTTTTTGCCCACGACGACAGCTAGGGCAGGCATTAACGGTTTTTGTCCCTTCTTAGGGCGACCTTGAACTTCGGTATAACCTGATGCTTTGAGGCGTTCGGCGATCGCTTTGACTTCGGTGGGTGTGTAGTCGCGGCGCTGCTCATTTTCAGCAACCTCAATTTGAAGCGCCAAATCTGGTTCTAGATCGGCATCAATCGCCAATGATCGCACTGGAACCTGTTCCCTAGGAAAGTGTTGATGATAGGAGTCAGGCTGATGTGCTTTGAGATTAGTGATCGCGGCGAGTCTGTGTCCGCCTGCCAAGAGTCGCCCTTGTTTATCCACAACGAGCGGTTCGATGAGACCGAGGACAGAAATTGATTCAGCTAGGGCTTCTACATGGATTGGATTGAGCGTTCGGGTGTCTTGCAATCGCGGCTGAATTTGGTCAAGTTGTAGAGTGCTGTCTCGAAGCACCTGACTGGTTTGAGTTGATGGGGAAGGCTGAGTTTGTTTGGCTCGCGCGGCGGCGATAATTTTGTCTAGGTCTGTCATTTCTTAGCTACTTTCCACAGTTCTTTGCCGACCGCTTCATACTCAGCCCAAGCATCTTCAGATCTAGGATCGCGGATTTGGTTGACTGGAACACCTGCATTTTCGGCTTTGAGGTAAGCGGCAAATCGTCGAATCATTGGTTTAAACACAGGAAGTCCGGCTTTTTGAAGGGCGTGTTGGGCTTTATCACCTTCTCGACTCGGTTTAGGAGGAACGACGGTGAGCAGGATGCGATAGTGATCGGGAGATAAGCTTACCAGAGTCCCAATCGTCGCTTCGAGGGCGAAGGTCGTCGGGGTGCAAGGGATGACCAGAAGATCTGAGGTTTCGGCGAGGGCAACTAGGTGATCGTCGATGGGACGGGCGGCAGTGTCAATCACGAGATGATCATAGTCGGTGGGAATCGATTCGCCATCACAGACAACAAAGGGAACGCGTTTGCCACCACGTTCAGCCCATTGGATCACAGAGCGGTTTAAGTCGCCATCTGCTAAGACGGTTTTGCCACGTTTGCTGGCAAGATAGGTAGCAAGATGAATGGCGGTGGTACTTTTGCCGACTCCGCCTTTAAAGGATGCAACGGTGATAATCATGGAAATTATTTTAGCCCTTTATGAAACGCGAAAAATAGAAAGTACGACACGTGTCGTACTTTCTGAAAGCTAGATGATCGTTTAGGAAATTGCTCGCGCGAAACCCGGGAAGAGAGAAAGGAAAAGAGGGAAAAGAGCAAAAGGCTACAGAGCAGAACAGACGATACGGAAACCGATAAAGTTGAAGCGATAACCGGGATTACAGCCACTGTTACGAGAGGCGGAGCGGCAAAACATTGGACCGCTGTTCCAGGAACCGCCTCGTCCTACACGAAAAGAAGATTCTCCACCTTCCCATGCACTTCCATCTGTTGGAGCTTTGTTGTAGGAGTCATGACAAGTATCCTGACACCATTCCCAGACATTGCCATTCATATCGTGAAGTCCAAACTGATTGGGTAGAAAGCTGTCTACAGAAGTAGTTTGCTCTCTGTACTTTCCAAACTTGCCTCGTCCATATTTTCCGGGATACTTCATCTTATCGACTCTTTTGTCTTGAGCCTGATAGTTAGCAAGTTCGGCATCAATCGTCTCACCAAAAACAAAAGGTGTGGTTGTGCCCGCACGACAGGTATATTCCCACTCAGCCTCGCTGGGCAAACGATAGTCTCGGTTTTTAGAGCGAGATAGCCGAGTACAGAACTCCGTTGCATCATCCCAAGAGACTTTTTCAACAGGTCGGTTATCACCCTTGAAGCCTGACGGGTTTAGCTTTAAATCGTCTTTCACTTTTGGGAGCTTTGCTACTTGTCGCCATTGAGCTTGAGTGATAGGCGTTTGTCCCATAAAAAAGGTCGGCACTGTAACCGTATGCTGAGGGCTTTCGGTAGCATTGTGCCCTATAATGAGCAGCTCATTCTCTGGAGACCCCATCTCAAAGCTACCTGCCGGAATCAACACCATGTCGATCGTGACCTCATTACCTAGGTCTTCGGTAAAGTAATAAATGGTCGCAGGGTGACGATGGATGACAAGTTGAGACATAGGAACAGAGAAAAAGGAGCAGAGAAAAAGGAGCAGAGAAAATTTCGAGTTCGATCGCCCAACGTTTCAGTTTCCCTACTAGGCTGTGAGATCGAGGGTTATTTTTGGATATAGACACAGTGCATCCACATCCCAGGAGCAGGGGTGGACTCTTACCTGAACACGCCCAACAGATTCCCATCTGTTAGTTCTGATATAGCAAGAGTTCTCGGAAGAGAACAAACTACACGAAAACCGCCATCGTCGTTGTGGTTGTCGGGGAAGTAGCGGAAGGCAGAACGGCAAAACCCCGAATTGCTGCTCCAGGAACCGCCCCGTATTAATTTACTGAAGCTGATTTCAGCATTTTCATCAATCCATGCACTTCCGTCGATTGGGGCCCCTTCATAATTGACATGCCAATGATCAAAACACCACTCCCAAACATTTCCATGCATATCATAAAGACCAAACGAATTAGGCGGAAAACTACCTACAGAGGTTGTCTCTCCTCTGTAGGTAGTTTTCTGTTCATTTCGATAAATCTCACTAGAATCATAATTAGCGATTTCCCCCGTAATTGTCTCCCCAAAATGAAACGGAGTCATCGTTCCAGCGCGACAGGCATACTCCCATTCCGCCTCACTCGGCAGCCGATACTCTCGCCCTGTCGCCACTAATAGCCGCGCACAAAATTCCATTGCATCCAACCACGACACCTGTTCCACGGGGCGATCATCTCCCTTAAAATCCGATGGGTCAGCTTCTAGCTCTCGCTCCACTTGAGGCAACCTCACCACGACTTTCCACTGTGCTTGTGTCACCGAATACTTTCCCATAAAAAATGGCGGCACCGTCACCTCGTGCAGTGGGCTTTCATCCGCATATCCCTGATGCTCCGACTTAGGAGAACCCATCATAAACTTCCCACTCGGTATCCCCACCATTTCCAGGTTCAACCCTTCCGGCAACGTTTCAATGTAGTAGTAAGCCTCCTGTTGTGCTCTCTCGATTTCCTGTCCTCGTGCATCTATCGTCACCGTCTCAAAATTAAACTTCTGGAGGCTTCCCTCGTCCTGAGTCACAGTTTCTTCAACAGTAATCGTCGCATACTCAATTTCCGCCGTCTTCAACTCTGGAAAACCTGCCTGCCGCAAGCGCTCCCGTATGCTAGCCAAAGGACTGGGAACCTCAATCCTTTCTCCCTGCTTCACCCGCGCCGCCAATTGCTGAAGCGTAATCGGCTCAAACTTCCGCTCTGAGAGCAAATCCGCTTGCCCACGAATCATCGATACCAACCGTAACCGCTCCGGACGCGATAGCGTACCCTCCTGGAAATATGCTGCAATCTGTGTCGCGATCAACTCCGTTAGCTCTTCATCCCGCTTAAGCATCGCTAACGCAATCCATTCGGGGGGCTGCCCGTGAAATCGCACAGAGGGATCATTCTCCTTCGCCAAGCGATAGCAAATGTATTTCGTCATGAACAGTGCGATTTGACTCAGCCTCGTCTCACCCTGCTCTTTAAGCAATCGTTCTAGCAAACAATACCGAGTTGCTATCGGAATTTCATACAAATCATTGCCCACCCCGCTACACAAATCAGACAGCAATACGATCGCCGCCACCGACCAATCTGCTTCACTACAAAATTCTTGGCGCAGACAATAGGCTAAATTCGTTGTCAGCGTTAGCGGAAAGGCTGCATGACAGGCAAAATCTAACGCCGCTGCACCATATTTCAACTCAAATTCCTCAATCTGTCGTTCTGCAATTTCCTGCTCTGGTGTGCGTTTTACGGGTTCAGTGACCATAGCCTTTCTCCCACTTTTGCCCAAACGATAATGCTCTAGACGCGATTGAGTTAGCCCTTAAGCTAGACACTGGAATTATTTCCCACCATTGGCGCAATTCAAAGGGTAGCATCACTCCATTAATTTCCTGAGACCACCCCATCCAACGCGCGATCGTAGCCGCAGACGTATTCTCCCAAAGGGATACTGGAACAGGATTGAGCCAAATTATCTCCCGCGCCGCTCGACCTAACTGCTGAAGCAATTGCTGCATTGATTTGATCTTCTCATCGTCATCACTACGGGTTGCAGCCCCCCCATCACTCAACACAACCACAATCGATCGTTTCTGATGCAACCGCATCAACACAGATCCTAACGGAACCGCCTGTAGAGGCTCATACCAGTCATACAGTGCATCATCTACACCACAGCTAAAATAGTAGGTCTGAGCTGAACTAATTCGTTGTTCTTCAACAGCCTGTACCCAAGGCTGCCACACAGGTGAGTAGGGAACCATACCACTGCCCTCGTCCACCAGAAGCAATAAATCCGCCTCTTTTCTAACTAATGGGCGCATCACTAAATCACTAAAAATTCCTTCCCGATTAATACACTCGATCGTCCCTTCCCAATCCAATTCTTCTCGTT
>Ga0123336_10005278_pt1 | contig 10315 bp, 7 predicted proteins | sample SSSSmetaG_FD_96466 | JGI IMG/M metagenome (GOLD analysis project Ga0123336, IMG submission 96466) | Glacier valley bacterial and archeal communities from Borup Fiord, Nunavut, Canada, to study Microbial Dark Matter (Phase II) - ​SSSS metaG | ecosystem: Environmental > Aquatic > Freshwater > Ice... | reverse complement strand
GGTGGTCATCGCCAAGGGCAAGCTCGTCGCCGAGGGCACGATGGACGAGCTGTCGCGCAAGCGCCGCGCCGCCGGCCTCTTCATCGTGGTGCGCGGCGACGCGAACGCCGCGCTCGCTTCGGTGAGCGCCGCCGCCGGCGTCGAGAAGGCCGGGCTCGAGCCCGGCGCCGCGGACACGTGCTCGGTCCGCTGCACGTGGGAGAAATCGATCGACGACGCCGGCGCGGCGCGCGCCACCGAGGCCATCGTCGCCGCGCTGCTCGCGGCGAGCTGCCACGTGCGCGAGGTGCGGCCGCTGCGTAGCTCGCTGGAGGAGCTCTTCGCCGAGCTGACCGGCGGCGCGCCTCTCCCCGGGAGCGAGACCGCGCCTCCTGCGATCGAGGAGGCCTCGTGAGGAGCTTCTGGCCGATCTACAAGCGCGAGCTCTTCGCCTTCTTCGTGACGCCCCTCGCCTGGGTGCTCATCACGGTCTTCCTCTTCGTGCAGGGCATGCACTTCTTCCTGCTCGTCGATCACTTCTCGAATCCCGCGGGGGGCGCGAGCGATCAGACGCCCATCCAGGCGTTCTTCGGCAACACCATCCTCCTCTATCTGGTGCTGTTCCTGCTCGTCCCGCCGATGACGATGCGGCTCTTCGCCGAGGAGCGCCGCAGCGGCACCATCGAGACGCTCATGACCGCGCCGGTCTCGAGCTGGTCGGTGGTGCTCGCGAAGTACGCTTCGGTGCTCACCACGTACGTCGCGATGTGGGCGCCCACGGTCTTCTATCTCGTCATTCTCCAGCGAACGGGCGAGATCGACTGGGGCGTCGCGGCGTCGGCGTACCTCGGCGTGTTCCTCGTGGGCGCGGGCTATCTCGCGCTCGGCCTCCTCATGAGCGCCATCACCACCAGCCAGTTCCTCGCGCTGGTGCTCACCGCGCTGGTGGTGCTCGGGCTCTTCATCCTCGGCGTCGGTGAGTTCGTCACGCGCGAGGGCACGCTCATGCACGAGATCTGCTCGCACGTCTCGGTGTGGGCGCACATGAACGACTTCGCCTCGGGCATCGTCGACAGCCGCCGGCTCGTCTTCTACGGCTCGCTCGTGGTGCTGCCGCTCTTCGTCACGGTGCGCGCCGTCGACGCCTGGAGGTGGGGCTGATGGCGAAGAGGAAGCTCCGCCTCCCCGCGATCGATCCCGCGCAGCTCTCACAGCTCGTGGGGGTGGTCGCTTTCATGGCGATCGTCGTGCTTCTCAACGTGGTGTTCGCGCGTCGCTTAACGCGCTGGGACTGGACGCAGAGCCGGCGCTACACGCTCAGCCCGGCCACCGTGCAGACGTTGCACGAGCTCGCGGATACCACCGAGATCTGGGTGCTCTTGGGGGGCGCCGACCCCCTGGAGCAGAGCGTCAAGCAGCTGCTGGTCGCGTACCAAGCGGAGACGCAGAAGCTCGAGATCCACTACATCGATCCCGAGCGCGATCTCCTCGCCCTCGAGGACGTGAAGAAGCGCTTCAAGATCGAGACGGGCCGCACCGAGCAGGGCCACGTCGCCGCCGATGCGGTGGTGGTGGTGGCGCGCGGCGCGAAGCACTGGTTCGTCACCAGCAGCGAGATGGTGGAGGTCGCGAGCACCGACGACACGCGCGTGAAGCCCCGCGAGGAGCGCGCGCTCACCGGCGCCATCCGCAACGTGCTCGGCGCGACGAAGACCAAGGTGTGCTTCACCACCGGCCACGGTGAGGCGAGCCCGCTCGATCCCAGCGAGCACGGCGCCGGCGTCCTCAAGGACGTGCTCGACAAGGACAACTACGAGACCGCGATCGTCGACCTCGCCGCGCCGGGCAAGGCGAAGCCGCTGGAGGGCTGCGGCGTGGCGATCGTCGCGGGGCTGCACGCGGCGTTCACCCGCGAGGAGGCGGAGCGCCTGCGGTCGTGGGTTCTCGCCGACGGCAACCTCTTCGTCGCGGCGGGGCCGATCTTCGGGGGTGACGCCGCGGCGCCGCTCGTGCCGGCGGGCCTCGAGCGCGTGCTCGGCCCGTTCGGGATCGCGCTCGAGGACGACGTGATCGCCGAGCAGGACCCGGAGCTGATCTTCCCCGAGGACGAGGGTCTCCGCTTCGTCGCGCAGCCGCGCTCGCATCCGGTCACCACCGCGCTCGTGCGCACGAGCGGCGCGCGCGACGTCCCGCGCGTGGTGCTGCATCGCGCGCGCTCGGTGCGGCGCATCGAGGAAGCGGGCGCGGCGAATGCGCAGCAGCTGCTCGTGACGTCGGCGCAGGCGTTCGGCCTCCGCAGCATCGAGGGCGCGGCACGCTGGAAGGAGCCGCCGCAGAAGCGCCCCGGCGACTTCGCGGGCCCGTTCACGATCGCCCTCGCCGCCGAGCGCCCCAAGACCTCGGCCTCCGCGGCGCACGGCCCGCGCGCGGTGGTGGTCGGTACCGAGAGCGTCACGACGTCCGCGGCGTTCCGTGAGCCGCAGCCATACCGCGGCGGGGCGCTCTTCGCGGAGAGCGCGATCTCGTGGCTCGCCTCGCAGCCGCAGGTGCTCGACGTGCCGGAGAAGGCGTCGGTCGGCGCCGGGATCAAGATCGACGAGGACTCGCGCGGCACCATCCGCCGCTACGTGGTGCTCTTCATGCCCGCGACGGTGGCGCTGCTGGGCGTGGCGATCGCACTGTTTCGCAGGGCCGGCGAGGGCGCGGCGAGGAAGCCCGCGCGCAAGACCAAGAAGAAGAAGCGCGGATGAGGAAGTACGCGACGACCGTGATCATGGTCGTGCTCGCTGCCGCTCTCGGGCTCTGGCTGTGGCTCGATCGGGACCACGCGACGTCGGGCGAGCGCAAGCAGCGCGAGAACAACGTGTTCACCGTGTGGCGCAAGGAGGAGATCGCCGAGATCTCGGTCGTGCACGAGGGCGAGGCCATCGTGCTCGTGCGCGACGGCGGAGCGTGGCGGCTGACGTCGCCGCGGAAGGAGCGCGCGGACCCCGCCGCGGTCGACCGGCTGCTGACGACGCTCGAGTTCGCGACCGTCGCGCGCCGGGCGAGCGAGTCGACGACGCTGGGGCTCGAGGCGCCGCGCGCGAGCGCCGCGGTGCGCATGGGCAGCCTCGTCGTGAAGGTCGCGCTCGGCGGACCGTCGCCGCGGCCCGAGGGTTCCAGCTATCTGCGCGTCGACGATCATGCGCCGATCGTCGTCGGCAAGGAGCTCGCGGAGGCGCTGCTCGCCTCTTCCGACGTGTACCGCGATCGCGCGGTGGTGCCGTACCTCGCGACCGAGCTCTCGCGCTTCCAGGTCGCGCATCCCGGGGGCGCCTTCGTGCTCACGCGGCGCGACGAGCGCGCGTTCGAGATCGAAGGCTCGGGCGTGCTGGCCTCGCGCGCCGCGGTGGAGCGCATGTGGAACGCGCTGGCGGAGATGCGGGCCGAGGCGTTTCCCAAGGACGCCGACGTCGACCGCCTGACGGCGCAGCCGGTGCTGACGCTCACGCTGACGCCGAAGGATGGCCAGGGCCCGCCCGCCGAGATCGTGATCGGCGAGGCCTGTACGGGCCACCCGGCGGACGTGGTGGTGCTGCGCAAGGCGCCCACGCGCATCGCGGCATGCGCGCCGAAGGACATCGTGGATGCGCTGCTCGTGACCGGGCCGGCGCTCGTCGAACGCCATCCGTTCACGTGGCGCATGGACGAGATCGAGGAGCTGCGCCTCGAGCGGCTCGACGGCGCGGACGCCGGCGCCGCCCCGCTTGCGATCGAGATCGCGCGCAAGGGAGCGACGTTCCACCAGCGCGCGCCTGCCGATCGTGATCTCTCACCGGAGGAGGCGGAGGCCGCGACCGAGCTGCTCACGCGGCTCACCGGCGCGGAGGTCGAGACCGTCACCGCGGGCGGCGCCCCGTTCGTGGCCATCGCGCGGGCGCGCCTCCATGCGGGTGAGCGTGATCAGATCGTGGAGGTCGGCGCGATCGATGCGCGCGGTCACGCCGTCGTGCGGCGCGCGCTCGACGACGCGCGCCTCGACGCGGGCCCGGTCCTGGTGCGTCTGCTGCTGCCGCGCGAGACCTCGCTCCGGACGCACGCCATCGTGGCGAGCGAGACGCGGCGCGCGACGCGGGTCGTCCTGCGCTGCGGTGTCGACCAGGAGCTCGTCGATCGCGGCGAGGGCTACCGCCTCGTCACGCCTGCCGGCTACGAGGCCGACAGCTCGATCGTCCAGCTCGTCGACGCGATCCTGCGCGGGCGCGTCGACCCGTGGATCGCGGATACCGACGACGGGACGTTCGGCTTCACGCCTGACAGCTGCCGCGTCGTGCTCGCGTTCGCGGACGACAAGGCGCCGCTGACGGTGTGGTTCGGCGCGGATGGCGAGGGGGGCGTGTACGGCCGCGTCGATGCGCGCGCCGGGGTCTTCGTGGCCCCCAAGGCGCTGCGGGAGCTCGCCGGCCGCATCTACGTGAGCCGCGGCGCGCTGCGCACCGAGGGGGCGCGGATCGAGCGCGTGCGCGTGACGTTCGAGGGCCAGCCCGTGGTGCGCGAGGCCACGGCGCTGCGCGATGCGGTGGCGACGCTCTACGCCGACCGGGTGGTGGCGCTCGGCACGAAGGCCGCCGGGACCGCGGACCTGGTCCTCGAGGTCGCGCTCGCGGAGGGCGGGCCCCCGCGCCGGATCGGCTGCCGGTCCGCCGGCGCGGAGGCGTTGTGCACCGTCTCGGGCGTCGACGCGACGTTCGGGCTGGCCGTTTCCCGGCTCGCGCCGCTACTCCCCATTGCGCGCGACGGCGGGGCGCGCTAAAGCCGCAAGCGTGGAGCCGTGTCCGGTCGTCAAGTGGGCGGGAGGGAAGGCCCGCCTCCTCGATCTCCTGCTCGCGCGGCTGCCCGAGGGGAAGTTCACGACGTACGCGGAGCCGTTCTGCGGCGGCGCGGCGATGTTCTTCCGCCTGTCATCGTACAAGCCGAAGCTGTTCAAGCACGCCATCCTGGCGGACAAGAACGCGGAGCTGGTGGCGATGTACCGCGCCATCAAGACCGACGTCGAGCCGCTGATCGAGCGCCTGCGCGCGTACCAGCGCGAGTACGACGCGCGGGACGAGGCCAGCCGCAGCGCCTACTTCTACCAGGTGCGCGAGCAGACGTTCGTGACCGACGTCGAGCGCGGCGCGCGCCTGCTGTTCCTCAACAAGACCTGCTTCAACGGCCTCTGGCGCGTGAACTCGAAGGGGATCTTCAACGTCCCGTTCGGGCGCTACGACAAGCCGCGCATCCTCGACTCCTCGGTGCTGACGGCCGCGCATCAGGCGCTGGCGGTCGCCGAGATCCACGACCTCGACTTCGCGGAGGTCACGAAGGACCTCAAGAAGGGCGACTTCGCCTACTTCGACCCGCCGTACATGCCGGTCTCGAAGACCGCGAACTTCACGGCGTACTCGTCGCCGTTCGGCACCGAGGAGCAGGCGCGCCTCGCGAAGGAGGCCGCGAGGCTCCAGCGGAAGGGCGTGCGCTGCATGCTCTCGAACGCGGCCGCAGCCGAGATGGTCGCTCTCTACGAGCGTCACGACTTCCACGTGTACGGCATCGACGCGGCGCGAGTGATCAACTCCGATCCGTCGAAGCGCGGCACGGTGAAGGAGCTCGTGGTGACGACCTACGGCGAGACCGAGCAGAGCAAGCAAACGGTCCCGGCGCGCCCCGTCCGCCGCCGGAGCGCCGGATGAGCGAGCACTCGCACAAGCTCGCGCCCGACGACTTCATCCGCCTCAAGGTGAAGGCCGAGCTCCGCAAGCGCCTGCGCGGCGTGCGCAAGACGACCCCGCTCGAGGCCTGCGAGCTGCGCTCGGCGGCGCTCGTCGCGCGGCTCGAGGCCCACCCGGCGGTGATGAGCGCGCGGAGCATCGCGCTGTTCTGGCCCATCGTCTCGAAGCACGAGGTGGATCTCCGCGCCCTCGATGCGAGCCTGCGGTCGCGCGGCGTGCGCATCGCCTACCCCGCGATCGACGCGGACACGAACGTGATGACGTTCCGCTTCGTCGACGACGCCTCGCAGCTGGCGGAGAAGGGCTTCGGCTTCTCCGAGCCCGCGCTCGATGCGCCCGAGGCCACCGCGCTCGACGTCGTGATCGTCCCCGCGATCGCGGTCGACCCCACGGGCCACCGCATCGGCTACGGCGCCGGCTACTACGACCGCACGCTGCCGCGCTTCGCCCCGCCCGCGGTCTCGATCGCCGTCGCCTTCGACTGGCAGCTGGTCGCGGAGGTCCCGGCGATGCCGGACGACGTCCGCTGCGCAGCGGTGGTCACGGACACGCGCACGATCGACGCGACGGAGAGCTAGTTCCGGCGGGGGCCGCGGCCCTTGGCCTGGCAGTCGGCGCAGGTGCCGTACATCTCGTGCTTGTGGCTGAGGAGCTCGAAGCCGTAGCGCGTGGCGATCTTCTCCTGGAGCTCCTCGATCTTCGGCTCCTCGAACTCGAGGATCTTCGAGCACGACGTGCAGATGAGGTGGTCGTGGTGCGACGCCTCGTCGGCGAGCTCGTAGCGCGTGAGCCCGTCCCCGAACTTCCGCTCGAACGCCACGCCGCACTCGGTGAGGAGCTTCAGCGTCCGGTACACGGTCGCGTATCCGACCTTCGGGTCCTGCTGGCGGACCTGCGCGAGCAGCTCCTCGATGCTGATGTGGTTCGGCGACTTGAAGAACGACTCGACGATGAGCTTGCGCTGATCCGTCGAACGCAGTCCGCGCCGCTCCATGTGGCTCTGGAGCATCTCGCGGAAGTGGTCGAGGTTCGGCATGTCCTTGCCGTCGTGGTCGTGGTGGGTGGACGAGCCTTCGCGAGTCTTTGCCATCACGACCCCCTCCGGCTCGCTCGATGCCACCGCATTGGGGAAGAGGTGTCGCGCCCCCACCTCACGCCGTCAAGTCGGAACGGCGCTTTTCCGCTCCACGGGCAGCCCCTCGGCTTCCCACGCGAGGATGCCGCCCTCCATGAACGCGAGCTCGGTGCCGGCCTCGGCCAGCTTCGCGACGAGGTCCTTCGCCTTCTCGCCGGCGCGATCGTAGAGGACCGGCTGCCCGGGCAGCATGAAGAGCTCGGCGAGGCGCGTCTCGATCTCGTCGGCCGGGAGGCTCTTCGCCTGCGGCAGGTGCGCGCGGCCGTAGGCCGAGGCGTCACGCACGTCGACGGCGACGATCTGCCCCTCCTTGATCAGCTGCGCCACCTCGAGGGCCTTCAGCGCGCCTTGCTGGCGCGGCAAAAAGGGCTCGACCATGGCACGGAGCTGCTTCTTCGACAGCGCGCCGACCTGCGCATCACCGAGCTTCTGGTCGACGAACAGCATGAACGTCGGGACGGACTGGAGGCGGAGCTGCCGCCCCAGGCTCGGCGACTTTTCCATGTCGCAGAGCACGACCTTCAGCTTGCCGGTCAGGTCCTTCTGGAGCTCCTCGAGCACCGGGATCATCGCATGGCATTGCGCGGCGCTCTCGAGCATGAACTCGACGAGCACCGGCAGCTCGCTGAGCAGGACCTCCTGCTCGAACTCGCGTTCGGTGACCGTGACCAGGCTGGTGGTCTTAGCGCCGGGCTTGCCGGGGGGAGCCGCCGGGCCCTTGGAACCGCCGAAGATGTGCATCTTGCATCCTTCCGTAACCCAATCGCCGCCCGGAACCAAGCCCCGGTCAGCCGGTATTGCGCAGCCCCGCCGCGATCCCGTTGATGGTGAGGAGAAGAGCACGATCGAGCTCGTGGGGCACGGGCTCGCCGGCTGCGACGAGCTTCCGCTTCCGCCGGAGCAGGTCGAGCTGGATGAAGCTCAGCGGATCGACGTACGGGTTCCGCAGCTCGATGGACCGCGCGAGCGTCGCGTCGGGCGCGAGCACGCTCGGCTGATCGAGGATCTGCCGGACGGCGCGCGCGGCGCGCCCGTGGTCGAGCGCGATCTTGCGAAAGAGCCGGCGCGCGACCTCGTCGTCCTCGACGAGCGCAGCGTAGCGACCGGCGATATCCAGGTCGGCGGTGGCGAGCGAGACGGCGACGGCATCGAGCGTCGACGCGAAGAAGGGCCACGCCTCGCGCATGTCGCGCGCGAAGGCCAGCCCGCGCGTGGCGAGGAGGCGAACGAGCGCGCGCCCGGCGCCGAACCAGCCCGGCACCATCTGGCGTGATTGCGTCCAGGCGAAGACCCACGGGATGGCGCGGAGATCATCGAGCGTGCGCTTCTGATCGTCGGTCCGGCGGGCGGGCCGCGAGCCGATGTTGAGCAGCGCGATCTCGGCGAGCGGCGTCGACTGCTCGTAGTAGTCGATGAACTGCGGATCCTGGACGAGCTCGCGGTAGGCGGTCAGGCTCGTCTGCGCCACCTCGGCGAACGCCTCCTCGTAGCGCGTGACATCGGCGTGGGGATCGGCAATGACGCCGGCGTCCTCGAGCGAGGCGCGGATCACGCCGCTGGCCGTGGTCTCGAGGTTGCGCTCGGCGATCTCCTCGAGCAGATACTTCCAGCCGAGGACCTCTCCTTGCTCGGTGAGCTTGAAGCGACCGTCGATCGAGCCACGGGGCAGGCTCTCGATGGCCCGCTGCGAGGGGCCGCCACCGCGCCCGATCGAGCCGCCCCGCCCGTGGAAGATCTCGAAGCGGATGCCGTGCGCGCGGCCGACGCGCGTGAGCCGCTGCTGGGCGCGGTAGAGCGCCCACGACGACATGAGGATGCCGCCGTCCTTGTTGGAGTCGGAGTACCCGAGCATGATCTCCTGGAGGCCTCCGCGGAGATCGAGGTAGCGGCGATAGATCGGATCCTGCGCGGCCTTCTCGATCTCGTCCGGGCAGCGCTCGAGATCGTCGAGCGTCTCGAAGAGCGGGACCACGGAGACATTCGCGATGCCTTCGTCGGGCCGGTAGAGTCCGGCGTTCTGCGCGAGCAGGAGGGTCGCGCGCATGTCCTCGTGACCGTGCGCCATGCTGAGGATGAACGACTCCGCGCCGCCGCCCGCGGTGACCGCGCGGATCCGTGCGAGAGCTTCCATGGCGCGCGCGGCGGGCGCATCGCTCGCGAGGCTGCTCGCCGCCTCGCGCACCCACGCGGCAGGAACGCGGAGGTCGAGCCGCGCGAGATGGAAGCCGAAGGTCTCGATCTGGCGGATGAGCGCGTGCACCAGGCGCAGCCCGGCGCGCGCGCCGCGGTGCTCGCGCAGGGAGCTGGCGATGATCGCGAGATCGGCGAGCAGGGCCTGCGGGCTCCCGTACGCGTGCGCGGGGACGAGGAGCGCCGGTCGCGCGCTGCTGCGACCTTCGACGAGGGTCTGCTGCGTGACCTCGAGGCGCGCGCGCATGAAGCGCAGCTTCTTGCGGTAGGGCTCGTCCTTGGTGATGGCGACCAGCTGCGCGGCGAACGAGGGGAGCGCCACCTCGTCCTGCGCGAGCGACGCGAGCAGCGCGTCGCTCACGGTGACGCGCCGCGTGCTCTGCGAGAGGGCCTCACCGATGGCGTCGAGGGAGGCGAGGTAGCGGCCGATCACGCGCGTGGCCTGCGCGTACGCGGTATCGAGCGCCACCTCCGGGGTCACGTTCGGGTTGCCATCCATGTCCGCGCCGACCCATGAGCCGAACCTCAGGATCGACGACGGGACGCGCGCCCCCTCGCCGAACACCGCGCTCGCCTCCCGCTCGAGCGCCTCGAAGAAGCGCGGCACGAGGGGAAACAGCACCTCCTCGAGATAGAAGAGCGTGTTCTTCACCTCGTCGCCGACGCGCGGCTTCTCCATGCGGATCTCGTCGGTCTGCCAGAGCGTCGTCACCTCCTCGCGGAGCGCCTCGTCGAGACCCTCGTGCTCCGCGGGGACGAGCTCAGTCCGATCGCGGCGCGTGAGCACTTGCGCGATGCGACGGTGCTTGTCGAGCACGGTGCGCCGCTGCGCTTCGCTAGGATGGGCGGTGAAGACCAGCTCGATGGACGCGCGCGCGAGCAGCGCGTCGAGCTCGGCGCGCGAGCTCTTCTCGGCGAGGCGTCGCAGCTCGAACGCGAGCGAGCCGGGTTGCGGCTGCTGCTCTCGCGCGTAGTCACGCCGTCGTCGCGCGCGATGGTGCTGCTCGGCGAGGTTCACGAGCTGGAAGTAGTGCGTGAACGCGCGGGCCACGCGCTCGGCCGACGGCCCGTCGAGCTGCTCGATGATCTCCCGCATGCTCGTCGCCGACGGCCCTCGCCGATCGCGCTTGCGGCGCAGCTTGGCGAGCGCGCGAATGGCCTCCTCGAGCTCGAGCAGGGGCTTGCCCTCCTGCTCGACGAGCGTGTCACCGAGAAAATGCCCGAGGTCCGAGATGTCGCGTCGCAGGGCGTCGAAGGG
>Ga0123336_10005277_pt1 | contig 10315 bp, 12 predicted proteins | sample SSSSmetaG_FD_96466 | JGI IMG/M metagenome (GOLD analysis project Ga0123336, IMG submission 96466) | Glacier valley bacterial and archeal communities from Borup Fiord, Nunavut, Canada, to study Microbial Dark Matter (Phase II) - ​SSSS metaG | ecosystem: Environmental > Aquatic > Freshwater > Ice... | reverse complement strand
GACGGCTTCACCGGACTCCGGCCGGCCGACGCGCCCTGGCCCGCCCGGACGGGCTGACCACCGTCGCCACCGCGGGGAGTGACTTCCTGACCGCATGAGCAGGTTGCATGAGCTCGGTGACTGCGTGCTGGATGACCGAGTGCTGGATGACCGCCTGCTGGATGACCGGGTGCCAGATGACCGGGTGCTGAGCAACGGCGTGCAGGGAGACGGCGCCGCGGCGGTGCTGCGGGCCATCCAGCGGGTCACGACGTACGTCCTGTTCGCGCCGGCCGTCGTGGTCCTGCTCGGCGTGCTGCTCACCCGGGCCCCGACCAACGTGGGCAACGTCATCGTGCGCAACGTCCTGTCGCTGGCCGAGGAGGTGGCCGGCCCCTTCAAGGACGTCTTCGCCCCGAACAAGGCGCAGGACGCCCTGGTCGTCAACTACCTGGTGGCGGCGGCTGCCTGCCTGGTGATGGGGATCGTCCCCGGCCGGCTGCCCGTGGGCGGCAAGAAGTAGCCGGGCCCGTGGCGGTCGCGGACGCCGTGCGCACCTACCTGGACCACCTCGTGGTCGAGCGCGGCCTGGCCGTCAACACGCTGTCGTCGTACCGCAGGGACCTCCGGCGGTACGACGAACACCTGGCTGCGCTCGGGCTCGGGTCGCTCGCCGAGGTCACCGAGCAGCACGTGTCCGCGTTCCTGGCCGCCCTGCGGACCGGCGACGACCACCACCCGCCGCTGAGCGCGAGCTCGGCCGGCCGGACCGTCGTGGCGGTGCGCGGCCTGCACCGCTTCGCGCTGCGAGAGGGGCTGTGCGCCCAGGACCCGTCCCGTGACGTGCGTCCCCCGGCCCCCGCCCGACGGCTGCCCAAGGCGATCAGCGTGGAGCAGGTCGAGCAGCTGCTCGAGGCCGCCGGTTGCGCCGACACCCCGCTGGCGGTCCGCGACCGGGCCCTGCTGGAGCTGCTGTACGGCACGGGGGCGCGGATCTCCGAGGTCATCGGGCTGGCGGTCGACGACCTGGACGTGTCGGGGACCGGGGGGCTGGCGCGCCTGGACGGCAAGGGCGGTCGGCAGCGGGTGGTCCCGGTGGGCTCCTTCGCGTTGCGGGCCGTGGAGGACTACCTCGTGCGGTCCCGACCCGTCCTGGCCGTCGGTGGTCGGGGCGGCCCGGCGCTGTTCCTGAACGCCCGCGGGGGCCCGCTGTCGCGACAGTCCGCCTGGGCGGTGCTGCGTTCTGCCGCCGACCGGGCCGGGATCGCGGCCCCGGTGTCCCCGCACACGCTGCGTCATTCCTTCGCGACCCACCTGCTCGACGGCGGGGCGGACGTGCGGGTCGTCCAGGAGCTGCTCGGTCACGCCAGCGTCACGACGACGCAGGTCTACACGCTGGTCACGGTCGACCGCCTGCGCGAGGTCTACGCGACCTCGCACCCACGCGCCCGCAGCTGAGGGCTCGGGGCTGCGCTCGGGCTTGGAGCTGGACCGGGGCGTGCCGCGTGAGCCCGCACGCGCTGACAGCGGGCTGCCCGCAGTCTCGACCCGGGCTCGACGTTGTCCCGGTGGCGGGCCACCCCTAGAGTCCACGCGTCTGGTCGGCAAGGAGGTTCGACGAGATGTCGCAGTGACGCCGAGTACTCAGGAAGGCACGTGCACTTGTGAGCATGTCGACAAAAATAGCGGCGGCGCCCGCTGAGCGGACAGCCGCCCAACGGCTGGGCGTCAACGCGGTGGGTGCGGACGGGCTCGGCCCGACCGGTCGTCCCAAGCCCTTCTTCCCTGAGCCCCCGGTCCTGGACTCCCACGGTCCCGCCCGCATCCTGGCCATGTGCAACCAGAAGGGGGGCGTCGGCAAGACGACCTCGACGATCAACCTGGGGGCGGCGCTCGCTAAGACCGGCCGCCGCGTCCTGCTCGTCGACCTCGACCCACAGGGCGCCCTGTCCGTGGGGCTGGGGGTCAACCCGCTGCAGCTCGACCGGACCGTCTACAACCTGCTCATGGAGCGCGACGTCTCCGTCGACGACGTCATGCTCACCACCGACATCCCGGGCATGGATCTGCTGCCCAGCAACATCGACCTGTCGGCCGCCGAGATCCAGCTGGTGAACGAGGTGGCTCGGGAGCAGACCCTGCTGCGGGCCCTGACCCCCGTCCTGGGCGACTACGACGTCGTGCTGATGGACTGTCAGCCCTCGTTGGGCCTGCTCACCGTCAACGCGCTGACGGCGGCGCATGGGGTCATCATCCCCCTGGAGTGTGAGTACTTTGCTCTTCGCGGTGTAGCTCTCCTTATCTCGACGATAGACAAAATCAAAGAACGGCTCAATCCTCAACTTGAGGTCGAGGGCATCTTGGCCACGATGTACGACGCACGGACGCTGCACGGGCGTGAGGTCCTCGCCCGCGTCGTCGAGGCGTTCGGCGATCGGGTCTTCCACACGGTCATCAACCGGACGATTCGTTTCCCCGAGGGCACCGTCGCGGGCGAGCCGATCACGACGTACGCCCCTTCCTCCGCGGGCGCCCAGGCCTACCGCGACCTCGCCCGGGAGGTGCTGGCCCGGTGAGCCGCCGCACTGCGCTGCCCGGGGCCGACGAGCTGTTCCGCTCGACCGGCGACGGCCGCTCCCAGACCGGCCTCGACGAGCCGTCCGCGTCCTCCGTGCCGCCGATCCCTGCCGGGTTCACCCCTGGCGCCACCCCGGGCGCGCCAAGCCCCCGAGACGCCCCCGGTGCGGTGCCCCGCACTGCCGTGACCCCGGTGCCCGACCTGCCCCCGGAGCCGGGTCGCGCCAGCGGTGACCCGGCCGACGACCTCGACGCGCTGACCGAGGCGGCCGACGCCGTACGCCGGACCACCCGCCGCCGGCCCCGCGCGCTCTCCGAACGGCGCCCCACCGGCCGGGAGCGGCACGAGGAGAAGATCACCGTCTACGTCTCCCAGGATGAGCTGATGGACCTCGAGCACGCCCGGCTCATGCTGCGCGGGGACCACGGCCTGCCGGTGGACCGCGGGCGGGTCGTGCGGGAGGCGCTGGCGGTTGTGCTGGCGGACTTCGAGGCCAAGGGCGAGGCCAGCATCCTCGTTCGACGGCTTCGAGGCCGCTGAGGTGCTCTACGCCCTCGCGCACCCGCTGTCTCTGGTGATCCTTCTGGCGTCGTTCGTGGTCGGCCTGACGCTGCACGGCTGGGTGCAGGCACTGATGGCCGACCGGCTCGGGGAGCGGGCCCCGCGGGCGGAGCGGCGGTTGCGGCCGGACCCGCGGCGACAGCTGGACCCCTTCGGCTGCGTCAGCGCGGCGGTGAGCGGCCTGGGCTGGGCCCGGCCGGTGGAGTTCCCCGATCGGCGGCGCAAGGCTGCCCTCGTGTCGGTGGTCCTCGTGGGACCGCTGCTGAACCTCGCCCTCGGTGTGGGTGCTCTGGTGGCCTACGGCCTGCTGTACGACGCTCCGGTCGGCGGGGCAGCCCTCGTCCTGCAGCGCGGGCTGGCGATCCCGGCCGGCCAGCTCGCGCCGGCTGCCCTAGCGCTGACAGGGCTGTCGCAGCTCTACCTGGGGGCCCTCAGCCTGGTGCCGCTCCCCCCGCTCGACGGTGGGCGGCTGCTGTTCGGTCTCGCACCCCGCACGCTCGGCTGGCAGAAGGCCGAGCACCAGCTCATCGAGCGCAACATCGGGGTCGCGGTGCTGCTCGCGCTGCTGCTGTTCCCGCTCGGGGGTCCACTGCCGCTGCTCCCGACCGTCCTGGACACCGTTCTCGGGCCCCTTGTCAGGCTGCTCACCGGTGGGTGACGTGGCCGTCGAGGAGCGGCCCCGGTTCCAGGTCACGCTCGATGTGTTCGAGGGGCCGTTCGACCTGCTGCTCGGCCTGATCGCCAAGCACCAGCTCGACGTCACCGAGGTGGCCCTGTCCAAGGTCACCGACGACTTCATCGCCCACATCCGGGCGCAGGGGTCCGCCTGGGACCTGGGCATGGCCACCGAGTTCCTCGTCGTCGCCGCCACTCTGCTCGACCTCAAGGCCGCCCGGTTGCTGCCCGGCGGCGACGTCGAGGACGAGGAGGACCTGGCCCTGCTCGAGGCTCGGGACCTGCTGTTCGCCCGGCTGATGCAGTACCGCGCCTACAAGCTGGCCGCAGGTCACCTCGCCGAGCTGCTGGGCGCCGAGGCCCACCACCACCCCCGACAGGTCAGCCTGGAGCCGCAGTACGCCGGACTGCTGCCGGAGGTCCTGCTCGGACTCGGCCCGCAGGAGTTCGCCGCCCTCGCGGCGCGGGCGCTGACGCCCCGGGTCGAGGAGCTGGTCGCCGTCGACCACGTGCACGGGGGAACGGTCAGCGTCCGCGAGCAGACGGCCCTGCTGCACGAACGGCTGCGCCGGTCTGGTGGAGCGTCCTTCCGGCACCTCACGGCGGACTGCGCCGGGACCCTTGAGGTGGTGGCCCGCTTCCTGGGGCTGCTCGAGCTCTTCCGCGAGGGGCTGGTCGCCTTCGAGCAGGCCGAGGCCCTCGCGGAGCTGCACGTGCGTTGGACGGGTCCTGCGGCAGCGTCCAGCCAGGTGGACGGCGAGGCCGCCGTTCCGCCGGACCGACCGGCCGCTGATTCCCCGGACTGCCCTGGGGCCGGCCGCGTCGACGAACCGGGCGCCGTCGCTGCGTGGGCCGCGGGGCAGGAGTGGGACGATGACGTGCCACAGCCCCCCGACCCCGTCGACGAACGCAGGCACCAGCGATGACGTCCGACCAGTCAGCGGGGGAGGAGCCCTCGCTGCAGGCGGTCCTCGAGTCCCTGCTGCTCGTGACCGACGAGCCGGTCACGTCCGGGACACTCGCCCAGGTCGCTGAGCGCCCCGTCCCCGAGGTCGAGCACGAGCTCGTTGCGCTGCGCGACAGTTATCGCGAGATGGGGAGGGGCTTCGAGCTGCGCCAGCTCGGCGGCGGGTGGCGGTTGTACACCCGCGCTGACTGCGCGCCCTTCGTCGAGAGGTACGTCCTGGACGGGCAGCAGGCGCGGCTCACCCAGGCCGCTCTGGAGACGCTGGCCGTCATCGCCTACCGCCAGCCCGTCACGCGGCAACGCGTCAGCGCCGTGCGCGGCGTGAACGTCGACGGGGTCGTGCGCACCCTGGTCGCCCGCGGGCTCGTGACCGAGGCCGGGCCGGACGACGAGACGGGCGCAACCCGGTACCGCACCACCGGCTACCTTCTTGAACGGCTCGGCCTCCAGTCTATTGATGACTTGCCGTCCTTGGCTCCTTTCCTACCTGAGATCGACGAACTCACGTCGGACTCATCCTCGAGTTGAGGTACAGACATGAATGACCGCACTTTCTTCCCTGATGATGTTCAGGGCATCCGCCTGCAGAAGGTCTTGGCTGCCGCGGGGGTCGGTTCGCGGCGGGCCTGCGAGGTCCTGATCACCGAGGGCCGGGTGTCCGTCGACGGCCAGACCGTGGTCGAGCAGGGCCGTCGGGTCGATCCCGAGACGGCTGTCGTCCGCGTCGACGGACTGCGTGTCACGACGGCCTCGAACAAGGTCTACCTCGCGCTCAACAAGCCGCGCGGCATGGTGTCGGCGATGAGCGATCCGGAGGGCCGCCCGACGGTTGGCGAGCTCGTCGAGGGCCGGCGTGAGCGGCTGTTCCACGTCGGGCGCCTGGACGCCGAGACCGAGGGGCTGCTGCTGCTGACCAACGACGGGGAGCTCAGCCATCGGCTGTCGCACCCGTCGTACCAGGTCCCCAAGACCTACCTGGCCGAGATCATCGGTCCGGTCCACCGGGACGTCGGGAAGCGGCTGCGTGCCGGGGTCCTGCTCGAGGACGGACCGGTGGTGGTCGACAGCTTCAAGCTCGTCGACAGCGCCGCGAACAAGGTCCTCGTCGAGGTCGTGCTGCACGAGGGCCGCAAGCACGTCGTACGGCGGTTGCTGGCCGAGGTCGGTCACCCCGTCCAGATGCTGGTTCGCACGGCCATCGGGCCGGTCCGGCTCGGCGCCCAGAAGCCGGGGAGGCTGCGACCGCTGTCGGCGTCCGAGGTGGGCGAGCTGTACGCCCTTGTGGGCCTGTAGCCGCGCTCCTGGACAGGTGACGGTGGTCGGTTCGCCCCGTCGGGAGTCGGCAGGCCGCACCGGGGTGCGGCGTGCTTCCTGAGGGAAACGACCGCCCCCGGGAGACTGACCACCCCGGGGAGACCGACCGTCCTGGGTCGGTCGCCCCGGGGCGGTGCCGGTCAGCGACGCGATCAGGCGCGGGCGGCGACATCGCCCCTCGGTGCGAAGGCATGTCCCGAGGGGCCCGATCGAGGTGCCGCAGCGAGGTGCTCGCGCTAGGGCATTGATGCCGCGCGGACCGCGAGCCCGGTGGAGGAGGCAGGGCGCGCAGTCATTTTGTCGAGATGTTTATCTGCCAACTAGACCTTTGAGGCCTGTGGCTACCGCGTGTCGACAGAGCAAGATATTGATGCGGGACTGGAGGGACGTCGATAAGACGCGGGGACGCTGCGACAAAAGGCTAAGTCGACTCAGCTCCCCGCATTAACTTCTTCTGATCTGATGGACGGAGCGTGGACCTGATCGTCGATAAAATGTTCTCTCTACTGGTCAGTAAAACTGTTCGTGGTCTCGTCGTTGGAGCGACACGCCGAGAGAGCGGTTCCGCGACACGACGCGAGCGCGATAGGTTGACGCCTCATGACGAAGGGTGGAGCAGTGGCAGTGAGAGCAGTTCGCGGAGCGATCCAGGTCTCTGCCGACGAGCGCGATCAGGTGCTCTCGGCAACGACGGAGCTGCTCGAGGCCGTCCTGGAGCGCAACCACCTTGAGCACGAGGACCTGATCAGCGTCCTGTTCACCGCCACTCCGGACCTCAGGTCGGAGTTCCCGGCCTATGCGGCCCGACAGATGGGGATCACGGACGTCCCGCTCCTGTGTGCGGCAGAGATCGATGTTCCAGGGGCGATGCCACGGGTGCTGCGCCTGCTCGCGCACGTGGAGACGTCCTTGGGACGGGGGGACGTGAAGCACGTGTACCTGCGTGGAGCGGCGTTGCTGCGCACCGACCTCCCCCAGTGATGGCGGAGGCCCTGGCCGGGTCTGCGAGGTGCCCGGCGCCTGCGCGGGGCACCACTCAGGCGCCGGGCACCGTCGTGGGCACCGGCAGCCTGTCGTGCCCGCGCGGCCTGCGTACCGCCACCCGCTGCACCTGCTGCACCCGTTGCGACACCGATCGACGCTGACGTGGACGGCGGAGCGTCGAACGCCTCTGAGCTCGACAGCGTGCTGGTTGTCGGAGCGGGTCTGCTCGGCACCAGCATCGGCTTGGCCCTCGCGTCGGTCGGGGTGGGGGTCCACCTCGTGGACAGCGAGCCCAAGCACCTTCACGCCGCCGTCGAGCGGGGCGCCGGCAGGGTCTGGAACGGCGCCGACCGGGTCGATCTGGCCGTGGTGGCTGTCCCGCCCAGGATCACAGCCGAGCTTCTTGAACGTTTTCAAAGACTGGACATCGCTCGGACATACACCCATGTAGCTTCCGTGCAGGCTCACGTTCAGGCCGAGGTCGAGGCACGCAAGCTCAACCTGTCCTGCATTGTGGGCGGCCACCCGATGGCGGGGGCGGCCTTGTCGGGGCCGGCGGCGGCCTCGGCAGACCTGTTCACCGGCCGTCCGTGGTGCGTGTGTCCGCTGCCTGAGAGCACCGCTGAGGCGGTGGCGGATGTCTGGGCCCTCGCGCTTGCTGTCGGAGGCGCCCCGGTGTCGCTGTCCGCGGCCGAGCACGATCGCGCGGTCGCCCTGGTCAGCCACCTGCCCCAAATCGTCGCGAGCGGCCTCGCCGGCCTGCTCACCGATCCAGTGGCCCTCGCGCTGGCTGGGCCGGGGCTGGTCGACACCACGCGCATCGCGGGGAGCGATCCCGACCTCTGGACAGACGTGCTCACCGCCAACGCGGTCCTGATCGAACCTCTGGTCGGCCGACTCATCGCAGCCCTGCAGGAGCTGAGGTCCGCCCTCGCCGACCCGCCCTCCCCGGCGCGGGACGCAGCCATCCACGGCTACCTCAGCCTGGGTCGAGCCGGACGGGGTCTGGTGCCCGTCAAGAGAGGCTCCGGCAGCGCAGCCTTCGAGGTGGTCCAGGTCCGCCTGGACGACCGGCCGGGTGAGCTGGCCCGCCTGCTGTCACAGGCGTCGGACCTGCGGGTCAACGTCGAGGACGTGCGCGTGGGCCACCTCGAGGGGCGGCCACACGGTGTGGTGTCGTTGTCGCTCACCCCCGGGCAAGCTCGGCACCTCGCGGCAAGTCTGGCGGCGACGGGCTGGACCGTGGAGCGATGAAAAAATGAAGCGAGCAAGATGCTTGTCGACTTGTTGAGGATTTACGCCTGGCAGGATGGGCGTGCACCTCGGGCCAGCAGCCAGGAGCCGTGAACCGCCCCGCGTGGGCCGAGACAGGAGAGCCCGTGACGTGGGAGGACCGTCCGCTGCGCCCGACACCGCAGCGCGTCGTGGCCCTGGACGGTCCCGCGGGCAGCGGCAAGAGCACCGTGGCGCGTCTGGTCGCTGCTCGGCTGGGGTGGCGTTTCGTCGACACCGGAGCGACGTACCGGGCAGTGACGCTCGCGGTCCTGCGCTCGGGTGTCGCCCTGACTGACGTGGACGGGATCGCCCGGGTCGCGACGGGGGCCCGGGTGGAGCTCGCGACCGACCCGGATCAGGGGGCTGTGCGGCTCGACGGGATCGATGTGAGCCGGGAGATCCGGGAGCGCGACGTCACGGACGCCGTCAGCGCCGTCAGCGCCGTGCCAGAGGTACGCAGGCACCTGCTCGTCCTGCAGCGAGAGGCGTTGGGACAGGACGGCGCGGTCGCCGAGGGGCGGGACATCTCCACCGTCGTCGCACCGGACGCCGCCGTGAAGGTCTATCTCGACGCTCGGCCCGAGGTCCGGGCGCGACGTCGGGCGGGAGAGGTCGCTTCGGTCGACGAGCGCCAGGTAGCCGTCGACTTGGCACGTCGGGACGGGCTCGACGCGCGGACCAACCCGCTGTCCGCCTCGGAGGGTGCCGTGCACGTGGACACCTCCGACCTGTCGCTGGAGCAGGTGGTGGACGCCATCGTGGGGCTGGCCCGACAGGCTGGGATGGCGCCGTGACCGGAGACACGTCGTGACGAGGGCTGCCATGACATGGCGCGTGCCATGACATGGGTTCTGCCATGACCGGGGGTCGCTTTGACAGGGACCGTGCTGTGACCAGGGCCGTGACCGGGCCGGCAGCTGCCGGCGGCGCAACGCAGCCGTGGCTCGTCTACCTCACGCGTTGCTGGACGCGGCTGCTGGCGCGTCTCGCCTTCAGGTTGACAGTCATCGGAGTGGAGCACGTCCCGTCCAGCGGTCCTGTGCTGCTTGCGGGTAATCACAGCGGGCTTCTCGACGGCCCGCTCGTGTACGCCGTGAGTCCGCGGCCGGCGAGTTTCCTGACCAAGGCCGAGCTCTTCGTCGGCCCGCTGGCCCGGGCACTGGGCTGGCTCGGCCAGATCAGCGTCCACCGGGGCCAGCCCGACCGCACGGCCCTCAAGGCCGGGCTCGCCGTCCTGGGTGCTGGCGGGGCGCTGGGCGTGTTCCCGGAGGGCACTCGCGGATCCGGTGGGCTCGAGACCACCACCGACGGCCTGGCCTACCTGGCTCTGCGCAGTGGAGCACAGGTCGTGCCCGTCGCGGTGCTGGGGACTGCGGCTGCGCTGCCCCGTGGCAGCCGTCGGCCCCGGTGGGGCACGCCGATCACCGTGGCCTTCGGACGGCCGGTCACGCTTGTCGTCACGGGCGACCCACGCGCCCGACGTACCGTGAGGGAGGCCGCCGAGCAGCTGCGGCTGGCGCTCGTGGCCCACCTGGACGCGGCAGCACCCCGTACGGGCACCCCCTCGGGAACCACGAGCACGAGGACGACATGAGCGAGAACGAGACCGCGGCCCCCGTGCTCGCCGTCGTGGGCCGACCCAATGTCGGTAAGTCCACCCTGGTAAACCGGATCATCGGTCGGCGGGAGGCGGTCGTCGAGGACGTCCCCGGGGTCACCCGCGACCGGGTCACCTACGACGCCGTCTGGCGTGGGCGCCGGTTCACGGTCGTCGACACCGGTGGATGGGACCCGGACGCCGTCGGGCTGCAGGTGGCCGTCAGCGCCCAGGCCGAGATCGCGGTCGCGGCTGCGGACGCGGTGCTGTTCGTCGTCGACAGCACGATCGGGGCGACCGACGCCGACGAGGCCGTCATCAAGGTGCTGCGTCGCGCGGGCAAGCCGGTCGTGCTGGCCGCCAACAAGGTCGACGACGAGCGGGG
>Ga0123336_10005276_pt1 | contig 10316 bp, 5 predicted proteins | sample SSSSmetaG_FD_96466 | JGI IMG/M metagenome (GOLD analysis project Ga0123336, IMG submission 96466) | Glacier valley bacterial and archeal communities from Borup Fiord, Nunavut, Canada, to study Microbial Dark Matter (Phase II) - ​SSSS metaG | ecosystem: Environmental > Aquatic > Freshwater > Ice... | reverse complement strand
GGCGGGATCGGATTTACGTCCCGGCGGAAGGGCAATCTGTGCGTGCGAGACGATGCGGCTGTCTGGTACATTGTAGCGCGAACGTACAAAACGGATAATGCCAGCGACCGACCGAATCTGTGCGTCCGGATAGGGGTCGATGCCATCGTTGAGGTTGACCATTTCGATGCCGACGCTATAGTCGTTGACCTTCTCCGCGCCCTCGAGCACAGAAACTCCCGCATGCCATGCTCGCTTCTCGATCGGCACCATTTGCACGACGCGCCCGTTTCGCCCGACGATGAAATGCGCCGATACCTTCGCGACTGGAGGCAGAAACGTGTTGATCGTGCCCTCCATTGTATTCACGACCGTAGAATGCAGCACGATACACGAAACGCTGGTGCTGATCGGGCGATCATCGTAATTGGGCGAGGGAATGAAATCGTAGACGAGGGGCATTGGTGGCGGCATATCGGTTTTGCCAGAGGCTTTACGAACGGACGTGGCGACAACGAGCAGGCACAGCGTCGCCGCGAAAGTGCCTACGCCCAGCCGGAGCAGCCGTACGATCCGACGGCGCGTGGCAGGACGGCGTTTGCGATACGTGCGCGGTAAGGACTGGGATGGAGTGGTGTCGCTCATCGATTCCCTCAATAAATTCTGCCTGTGAATAGACCGAAGAAAATGACAACCAAAAAATGACAACCAAAAATGACTGTAACTATTCACCATCCCCAACCCCCTCCTTGAACAAAAGCAAAGGAGGGGGCGAGAATACACTTCCCGTTATCTGTTGCTTCCGTGAAGGCACACCGGCTGAATAGTTACCTTATTTCTTACCGCTCTAAATGACCGAAGAAAATAGCAAAGGAAAATGGCAAAGGAAAAAGTCTGCGTAAAAGCAAACGAGTAATCAGCACAGTGCCAGAGCATAGCTTTCGGCACTCGAGACCGAAAACCCTTCCGTGTGCCTGCCGATTTTGGCCTCTCGGGTCAGCCGCCGCGAACTGGCACTGAAAAACGCAAACGGCTCGCAGGAACTCTCGCCGAGTCCCTCTGGCTTCTATTTTCGGAGTTTTCAATCGAAGTACACAGTAAATCTGTAGATCGCAGCGATCATGTCACCGCCGAGCGCACAAATCCCGTCGAATTGAAGTTGAATTTTCGCTAAACTACGCTGTTTACAGCAGAGATGGATGGTCACTATTGTTCTCGCGATGTCTAAGAATTGAAAACAAAAAATGACAACTGGCTCCGATACGAAGTTGAATGCCCGATCGAATGTGACGCTTCCGAAGCCGCTCGGCAAGCGGTCGCGCTTTTTGCAGCAGGGCGCCAATCCTTCGCGGCTGATAGAGGCGGCGGCAGAGAACCATCTGAGCCATTTTACCGTCAAGGCGAGTGAGGTGCATCGGGAGAGCGGAGCGACATGGCTCGCGTCGCCGAACGAGATCACGATCGCCTTTCCGCACCTGACGAGCGCGACTGCGGACGCAGCGCTCAATGCGATCGTCGCCGAATGCTTTCGCCGCGAACCGGCACGTGTCGGCTGCTGGTCGGTCACGCCAACCCGCCCCTACGATCTCGGCGTTCGTCTGGCGGCACGGGGTTTCGAGTGGGGCTGGAAGCCGCACTGGATGGCGCTCAACCTGCAGACATTGAGTGAGGGCTTTTCGACGCCTGCTGGTTTGACGATCGCGGTTGATAATGAGGGCGTCTGGGATGTCGACGATCTACCCTATTACAGCCGTCCTGCCAATAAACCATTGCCTGCAGGCTCCTCGCCAGAACAGCGCCGGACGTGGCGATTCGGGGCGTGGCTGGACGGCAAAATCGTCGGGCAAATTGTACTGCACGTGACGACCGGTGCGCTCGGTGTCGCAGGGATTTACAATGTCGGCGTTGTGCCCGCCGCCCGCAGGCAGGGCATCGGCAGAGCTATTACGGCCGCCGCTTGCCGGTTCGCAAAAGCGCTCGGCTGTCACTATGCGCTGCTCAATTCCGCCACGGATATCTATGATCGGATCGGTTTCGTATCCCTCGGACACGGACAGAGCTGGTGGATGAACGCAGCGACGCTTGCTGCTCCGCCGCCGACTTCAGAACAGATAGTCTTTGCCGAAGCGATCGGGCGCGGGAGTTCGAGCGCACTGAATGCTCTCGAACCGGCAGCGATTCCCAACGATCTCGACGCGCCACTGCCGAACGGTATGACTCCGCTCGCGCTGGCGATCCATTCACTCAAACCAGCGCGCTCTGCAGAATGGCTTATCGCGCGTGGCGCAACGATGGATATCCTGCAAGCCTGGGACCTCGGCTGGCGGGACAAAATCCCTGCCCTGCTTGCGAAAAAGCCGGAACTGGTCGACCGTCGCACAGGAAACTGGGGGACCACGCCGCTGCACGAAGCCGCTATGCGTGATGATTTGGAACTGGCAAAAGCGATTTTAGCGTACGCGCCGGACCTGACAATCAAAGACACAGGATTCAACTCGACCCCTCTCGGGTGGGCAAACCATTTCCAGCGGATTGAAATCGTAAGATTGATCGAAGCGCATTCTAACCAGTAATATTGTAACCAGAATCGTCCTTATCGACCGGTAACTTTCGCCGTCTCGATGCGTCTAATCAGTACCCCGAAGCGGCAAATCAACACGAATCTAGAAAATTCAGGATACATCAGGATTTACAGGAGCGCGTACGATGCAAGAATCGAGTCAATCGCTGCGGCGTAAACTGGCGGCGACGCGGCTTTGGTGGCGGACGGCACATGTGCTCAGTGGCATACTCTTCGCGGTCAGCGCGGTCGTCGCGCTCGCACTCCTCTGCTACCATTTCGACCGCAGGCTGACGCTCTCCGCACACGCGCGCGAACTCTGGCGCACCGGAATCGGCCTGACTGCCCTCGTCGCGCTGCTGACGGCTTTTCTGCGCCCGATACTGCGCCGCCTCTCTGATGCCGCGCTCGCCGCCGACGTTGAGCGGCGCTATCCTGTGCTGCGTGAACGCCTGCTTACGACCCTCGACCTCGCGCCCGGACTGCACTCGCAAACGCTCGCAACTGCCGCAGCCGGCGCCCCTGTTCCATCGGCAAAACTGAGCCTTTCTCATACTGCTAAGACGGAAAGTCAGTCCTCATCTGCCAACGCCTACGCCGCTTCGCCCCCCGAAACCACTATTGCGTTTTCCTCACAGCTGACCGCCGCGCTCGTCGAGGAGACACATCGCGCCGCTTCCGGTCTCGATTTTCGCCGCGCTGTCGATCTACGCTCGCTGCGAGTCGGACTGCTGACCGCTGCCGCCGTCTTTACTCTGCTCGCGCTGCATATCGCCTTTGCCGGAGAGGCGTTCGCGGTATGGATCAAACGCATGACGGACCCGCGTGCCGACATCGCACCTTACGCTCGCACCCGCGTACAGGTGATCCCCGACGCACAGCTTCTGCCAGTCGGCGCCGACACGGGCGTGACGGTTCGCACCTGGGGCGATGCGGTCGAGAAGTGTACGCTGCGCGTCCATCAGGACGGCGACGACCCGAACCTCTGGACGACCCTCACGCTGCAGCAGCCAGACACGCATTCCGCTCCCACCGCCGCAGAGAAAGCGCAGGAGCGTACCGCGCCCACAGATCGCAGCGCGACCAATATCCGCCGCTTTCACACTCACTTCCGCGATCTCGCGCATGGCATGACACTGATCGCCTCCGCCAACGATGGGCGTTCCAATGAGCGTGTGATTCGTGTCGAGCCGCGTCCTGCCCTTTTCAATGTGCGCCAGGTGCTGCGCTTCCCCGCCTATATGCACCGTCCCGCGCAGACGATCGCCGACACCACGGGCGCGATCGCGGCGCCTGTCGGAACCCAGGTACAGCTCACCGGAATCGCCAACAAACCGCTCCGCGCCGCCGACTGTACCGGCAAAAATGTCGAGACCGGCGCGTGGCGCGTCGAGGGCGATAAAGCCTATGGGCAGTTCACGATCACCCGTGACGGCGCATATTCGCTGCGCCTGACCGACCGCAACGGCTTCACGAACCTGCACCCTACGCGTAACGATATTCATGCACAGGCCGACGAGAAACCGAACGTCACGATCCAGCGCCCTGCCGCCGACATCGACCTCGTGCCGGACGGCAGCCTGCCGCTCGTCGCCCACGCGGACGACGATTACGGCGTCGAAACGATGCGACTCGCCTACGAAAAAACTCATGAAGATACGTCCAGAGCAAGCGGTACGACGATGAAACTGGCATCGGGCGCGTTCGGTCTGCCCGGTCCCGACGGCACGCCGAAAGCTGACGTGCGTGTGCGCTGGAATATCGGCAGCGCGAACCCGCATCCCGGCGACACCCTGCGCTACGAAGTCGATGCCCTCGACAACGACACGCTCGACGGCCCGCACCTCGGTCGATCGGTCGCCTACCATATCCATATCGTCAGCCTTCCAGAGATGCAGCGACGGCTGAAAGATCAGCTCGACGAGGAGCAGCGGTCGCTCAGTCAGCTGCGGACGCGTCAGATCGAAGCGCAGAAACAGCTGCAGGCAGCGCGGCAAAAACCCGATACGGCGGCGCTCGCGAAAGCGCAGGAGGCACAGCGCTCTGTCGCACAGGAGACGAAATCGGTCTCCGAGCGGATGCAGCAGCTCAGCAATCAGCTCGAGAACAATAATCTCGCGACGCCTTCAGAACTGACGCGACGCACCGAGGCGCAGAAGACACTCGAGAATTCCGCTCAGCAGAAAATGACGCCGGCGGCGGACAAAGTGCAGCAGGCGCAGAGCGCGAAAGCGAACAGCATGGCTCGTCGTGACCCGCTCGCGCAGGCGGATAAACAGGAAGCGCAGGCGAAACGCGACATCGAAGCCGCACAGCAGATGCTGGCGCGAGCCGCAACACCGGAAGAGCTTGCTAAAGAGACCGCGCGGCTCGCACAGGAGCAGCAGCGACTCGCCGACAGTGCGCGCGCCCTCGCCGATGACATCAAAGCAGGTCGTAAAGACAACCCGAGTAAACCGCTTACGGAAGATCAGAAGTCGAGTATGGCGATGGAACGCCAGCAGCAGCAGCAGACCAGTCAAGATACAAAGAAACTGCAAAGCCAGCTCGATAAAGCGGCGCAGAACGCCCGTGATCGTGGCGAAAACGCGCAGGCGGACGCGATGAAGAAAGCCGCCGAGCAGCTGAAAAAGGGCGAAGCGGCGAGTAACCAGAAGCAGGCGCAGTCGAATCTCGACAAAAACAGCCCGCAGCAAGCCGCTCCAGCACAGGATAAAGCGGCCAGCGCCCTGCAAAAAGCGGCGGATGAGGCCAGCAAGGCCGCGCCAGAGGCTGCAAACCAGACGCCCAAAGACGCTGCCGATCAGTTAGAGCAGACCGCAAAGCAGCTTCAGGAGCTCGCAAAACAGCAGAAAGACATCGCCAGTCAGGTCGGCAAGAGCCCGAACGCTGAGCAGAGCAAGAGTCTGGCACAGCAGGAAAAGGCGCTTCAGCAGGAAGCGCAGAAGGCACAGCAGGGTTTGCAGTCTTCCAAGAGCGCCGAGCAGAGCCTGCAAAAAGCGCAGCAGAGTCTGAGCCAGTCGCAGCAGCAGTTGAGCCAGAACAGCCCGCAGTCCGCGAAGTCGCCGTCACAGTCCGCCGCACAGCAGTTGGAAAAGGCGGCGCAGCAGGCGAAAAAAGCCGCGCAGCAACTGAAACAGCAGCAGGCGGCGCAGGAGATGCAGGAGAAGGTCGAGCGTCTGGCGCAGGTCGAGCACGCGCTGCAAAGCGCGACGCAGCGGCTCGAAGAGTCGCGGCAGAAAGGCACGATGTCGGGCGCGGAGGTCAAGGAGCGGCGGCAGGTGGCACAGCGTCAGGCGCAGAACGAGCAGGAGGCACATCAACTGGCGCAGAAGTTCCCGTCTCCCGCGTTTCAGAAGGCGCTGGAGATGGCCGCAGGGCAGATGCAGTCCGCAACGAAAAACCTGAATCAGGACGAGCCGAACACGTCCAGAGAGACTCAGCAGGCGCAGAACCGTTCCGCGCAGACGTTGGACACGGTCGCACAGGCGCTGAAACAGCAGGCACAGGGCGGCAAACAGGACAGCAAGCCGCAGGACGGGAAGTCGCAGGACAGTCAGCAGCAGGAGGGCTCGCCTCAGCAGAAACAGGCGGCAGAGGCGCTCGGCGAAATGATGCTCGGGCAGGGCTTGCAGAAACAGTTGCGGCAGGACACAGGCGCGCTCGATCAGCAGCGCAATCGCAACGAAAAGCAGCCGCTGACCCCGCAGCAGAAGCGTGAGGCACAGCAGCTTGCCGAAGGACAGCGTACGGCGCGCGACATCACCGATCATGCTGCCGACAGCCTCGCCGAAGACGCTCCGGAAGCCGCACAGCAGGCGCATGAAGCGGGCAAAAACATGGGGCAGGCACAGCAGCAGCTCGGGCAGCAGCGCACCGGTCAGCCGACGCAGGGACAGCAGGATCAGGCGATACAGAAGCTGGATCGTGCTGTGCAGCAGGCACAGCAGGCGCTCCAGCAGCAGCAGCAACAGCAACAGGCGCAGCAGCAGGGTCAGCAGGGCGCACCGCAGCCTGGTCAGAAAAAGGGCGGACAACCGAAGCAGGCGATCGCACGAATGCCCGGATTGCAGCGCGGCGAACTGTCCGCAGCGATGTCGAAGGCTGGCAGAGGTTTCGCCGGTCTGCCGCCCCGCGCACAGCGCGTACTCCGTGAAGGTCAGCAGGAGCGCGTTCCGGCGGAGTACCAGGACCTCGTCAGCCGCTACTACAAAAGCCTTGCCGAGAAGAAACGATAGCGGATTTAGATTTATGTCAACCAGAAAGACCGCCCTTTCGGGCACATTATTGAGCGTGTTGTCGATAGTTGCAGTCTTCCTTTTCACCGCGCCTGCCCTCGGGCAGACCGGGAAAAAGACGGCGAAGCGGGCTGTCGGCTCATCGTGGGACGTCGAGGCGCGGGAGTATCTGGGTACGCCGCAGTCGGAAGCGGCGGTCGATCGCGGGTTAGCCTATCTCGCGCTACATCAGTCGCCGGACGGTCACTGGGTCAGCGGCAACTTCCGTTCGGAGGTCGCGATTACGGGGCTGTGCCTGATGGCATATCTGGCGACGGGGCATCAGCCAGGGCGCGGACGCTATGGTCTGGTGCTCAATGAAGCGGTGGATTATCTTGCCAGCAATGTGCGCATGGACGGGCAGTTCGCGCAGCCCGGACTGATACGTTCTGTTTCCGAAGGGCACCCGATGTATGGGCATGGGTTCGCGCTGCTCGCGCTCGCCGAAGTCTATGGCATGACGCGCCGACGTGACCTGAGACCGAAACTGCAGGCTGCAATCAAACTAATTGAGGATACGCAGTCGCGCAACGGACGCCCGTTCAGCGACGGCGGATGGCGGTATCAGCCGGTGCCGGACGACGCCGATCTGTCCGTCACGGTCGTGCAGGTGCTCGCACTGCGTGCCTGCCGCAACGCGGGTTTGCAGGTTTCGCAGGCAGTTATCGACCGCGCGATCGCCTATATGGAGCGTATGGCGAACGCGGACGGCGGGTTCAGTTATCAGCTCGGGCAGAACCAGTCGAACCCGGCACGTGCAGGCGCGGGGTTCCTTTCGCTCGTGATGGCGGGGCGGGGCAACACGCCGAAGTGCGAGGCGGCGATCCAGTATCTCGTCAAGCATCCGCTCGGCGGCGACAGCGAATGGCAGTACCGCGACCATTACCACTACGCGATCTACTATGTCACGCAGGCGATGTATCAGGCGGGCGGCGACTACTGGAAACAGTGGTATCCGGTGATGCGTGACCGGCTGGTGCGAACGCAGGACAGCGACGGAAGCTGGTCGCGCAGCGAAAATAACTCGGAAGCCGGAGTCGAATACGCGACGGCAATGAGCGTTCTCGTGCTGCAAGTTCCGGCGGGACTGCTGCCGATCTATCAGAAATAGCGACTATGATGTGAGGGCTGCGAGTTTAGCATTTCACATACGAGGCACAGTCGATCCGCATGAGTTTTACGAACAGTTTTGTGAAAAGAAAGCCGTGTCTGAGTGGAAGAATGCTTCTCTCCGTCACGGCTTTTGTTTTGTGTCTTTCAATTCTTTTAATGACAATGGCGAAGCTGTCGGGCGGAAATACTTTTGTCGCTCCGACAGCGTTTGCACAGACCACCGCTCAGCGTCCGAAGCGAAGCCAGCCGCAGATTCCTCAGACGAAAACGAGTTCTGCCAGGCAGGTCATTCCCTCCGATAAAGCGCAGGTCGAGAAGATCACCGACAGCCTCTATCGTATCGGGAAAGCGCTCGTCGATACGCGGGCGCGTACTGTCACCTGCACCGGTGAAATCAATATGGACAGTGGCGCGATCGAATATCTGGCGGTCGCGCCGCTCGGCAAAACGCACGAAAGTCTGCTGCGTATCGACGTACGCCCTCTCCATTTGCAGGTTGCACTTTTGCTGCTCGGTCTCGAACCGAAAAATGTGCTGGAGCGGCAGGGAGAGAAGAAAATGCCGCAGGGTGCGCCGATCGAAATCAGGGTGCGCTGGCGCGATAAGGCAGGAAAGCAGAGGGATGTACGGGCTGAGGAATTGATTGCGGAACTGCCTGGCAGCAAGCCGATGGCGCGGCACGACTGGCTCTTCACAGGGTCACGCATCGTGAAGGAGGGTTTCGAGGCAGACCTGGAAAAGTCGCTTGTCGCTGTCTGGCACGATCCCGCTGCACTGCTCGATAATCCGCTCCCTGGCGGAGGCAGTAATGCGTATATCGTCAACGCGCGTACTGTGCCGAAGCGCGGCACACCGGTCGAGTTTGTGCTTCACGCGGTCGAGATAGCGCCTTCAAAACCAGTAAGTGCAGGTAATTCGCCGGAAGTCGAAAAGCGAAAATGACAGGCAATACCGAGTTCAGGAATGAGATGGAGACGAAAAGCAGGGTCGAACGGCGTCTGCCCCTGTCGGGAATCGCATTGGTATTGCGGCGTTCGCTGCGCGGTCGATCTGTGTGGCGGGATCTGATCTGGGCTGCAGCTATCGTCTGCGGGCTGCTGGCGGCGGGAGCGTTCTTGCAGGCGAAATGGGCGCCTGCGAACTTTTACAATGGCGGCGCACCGGGCTTTTTGCTGCGCTGGCTGACGCTCGGCTCTCTCGGCACGGTTTTCGTAATGCTGCCACTGGCAGCGGTTCTCGGTGCGCTCGCGTCTCCATCAACCGAGGAAATGGAAGCGGTGCAGTCCGCACTCCTGACCCGACTTTCTGCCTTCGATATCGGGGTCGGGAGCTCACTGGCATCACTGAGCCCACTCTGGTGGGTGCTTCTCATTTCAGTTAGTTTCTGGACAGTGGCACAAGCGCTGCTTCATTTCGTGCCGGGCGCATGGCATGGCTTCGCATCGATAATGTATGTGCATTGTGTGCTCGTCGCTGCTGTCTGGATGATCGGAAGCATTGCTTATCTCTGCGCATTGCGACTTCCTCACTCCGCGAAGAGAACAGGAACGGGAGGCAGATCGGGAAGAAGTTGGGGACGCGGCACCGGGATTGCGCTCATCTGGACGGTTTTCTGCCTGACGCTGCTGTTCCTCGTCAATCCGCAGATACGCGCCGCTAAAAACCCACAACGACTGATCGAGGGGACGCTGCTGCTGAACCCGGCGGCAGCGGTCGCGACGGCTCTCGACCTCGACATTCTACGAACCGAATGGCTTTATGAGCGGACGGAGGCGCCGGAGTATCTGTTCGTCTATCCGAGCCCGCTTACATCGACTGTACTCTTCGCACTGCTCGGCATCACAGCGCAGGCGTTCGCGGCAATCGTCCTACGACGCTCCTATGGCTAGAAGCGTAGCCGAAAAGAGGCTTTACGCCGGGCGCGGGGAGCACAGGGGGACGGTCGCTTCCGTACGCAGGATTGCACAGCCAGACAACAGGAGCGATCTGACGAACCAAAAACAAGTCTGCAGGACGCCTCGCAGCAATACGGGTAACGTTTTTGCGCCCGAAAGCGCCGCCTGACGCGCTTCCTGGTTCCATACCCAGCGGAAGTTGGCGAGCGTACAGGCAAGCATCAACTGAAAACGGGTCTTGGCACGACCGAAATAACGCGCCTGACCGATCCCTAATTGACCCAGACGCGCCAGACGGTGCTCGACGACCACACGTTTGCGAAGCTGCGCTTTGCCGTCGGGGGTTTTCTGGTAAGCGCGTGCCGCCTGCAGCACCGCCTCCTGCGGGTGAACCGAAATACGACGCCCCGATTTGGAAGTAGTGCAGCGACTGCGCAGCGCGCACGCCGCACAGACACGACCGAACAAAAACGTGCGGTCGCCTTCGGGCGC
>Ga0123336_10005274_pt1 | contig 10316 bp, 7 predicted proteins | sample SSSSmetaG_FD_96466 | JGI IMG/M metagenome (GOLD analysis project Ga0123336, IMG submission 96466) | Glacier valley bacterial and archeal communities from Borup Fiord, Nunavut, Canada, to study Microbial Dark Matter (Phase II) - ​SSSS metaG | ecosystem: Environmental > Aquatic > Freshwater > Ice... | reverse complement strand
GGTGTCAGTCCACATCGTCGATCCCTCGAGTTCTTCGCAAAACCCTCGGAATCGACCTTGTCGCGCCGCGTCAAGCGCAACCGACTGATATCACCCAACTTAGTTTCGGGTCAGACACTTAGGAGGGCGAGTCGATGGCGACCCAGCTCGACGATCCGGCCTTGGCCCTGTTTCCGCGACCGGCACCGCCCCCGCGGACCGCCCATCTCGACCGCGCCCACCTCGGCGACATCGAGGGCGCGCTCGGCTCGATCGCCGAGGAGGACCATGCCCCGCGCGACACGTGGCGCAAGCGCTTCGTGACACTGATGGCGATCGTCGGGCCAGGGCTGATCGTCATGGTCGGCGACAACGACGCGGGCGCGTTCGGCACCTACACGCAGGCGGGCCAGAACTACGGCACGAGCCTGCTGTGGACCCTGCTGCTCCTGATCCCGATGCTCTACGTCAACCAGGAGATGGTGCTGCGCCTCGGAGCGGTCACCGGCGTCGGCCACGCGCGGCTGATCTTCGAACGGTTCGGCAAGTTCTGGGGGGCGTTCAGCGTCATCGACCTGTTCCTGTTGAACGCGCTGACCATCGTCACCGAGTTCATCGGCATTACACTCGGCCTCGATTATCTTGGCCTTCCGCGGCTTTGGGGTGTCGGCGCGGCAGCGGTCATCATCGTCGCGGCAGCGTCAACCGGCAGCTTCCGGCGGTTCGAAGGCTTCATGCTCGCGCTCGTCGTCGGCAGCCTTACCCTCGTCCCGATCATCTTTTTCATGCACCCGCCGGTCGGCCGGATCGCGCACGACTTCTTCGTGCCGCAGCTGCCCGCCGGCAAGCTCAGCGACATAATGCTGATGATCATCGCCATCGTCGGCACGACGGTCGCGCCGTGGCAGCTCTTCTTCCAGCAGAGCTATATCATCGACAAGCGGGTGACGCCGCGGTTCATGGTCTACGGCAAGGTCGATCTTTGCCTCGGCATTTTCATCGTCATCCTCGGTGCCGTCGCGATGATGGCGTTCACCGCCACAGCATTCGAAGGCACGCACGGGTTCGGCAACTTCACCGATGCGGCCGCGGTCGCCCACGGTCTCGAGGCGCACGCTGGACGCCTTGCCGGCATCCTCTTCGCAGTCGCGCTGATCGACGCCTCGATCATCGGTGCCGGTGCGGTATCGCTCGCCACCGCTTATGCAATCAGCGATGTCTTCGCGCTCAATCATTCGCTCCACCGCAAGCCGACCGACGCGATCGGCTTCTACGTCGTCTACGGCGGGCTGATCGCGCTGGCAGCTACGCTGGTATTGATCCCCGGAACGCCGCTTGGGCTGCTCACCAACGCCGTCCAGACCCTTGCCGGCGTGCTGCTGCCAAGCGCGACGGTGTTCCTACTGCTACTGTGCAACGACCGCGAGGTTCTGGGGCCGTGGGTCAACGGGCGCTGGCTCAACCTGTTCACCGGCGCAGTGGTTGCCGTGCTGGTCATGCTGTCGGTGATCCTGACCGCGGCGACCCTCTATCCCGACCTCGGCGAGAAGGTCATTTTCGGCGTCCTCGGGGGTGGCAGCGTTCTGGCGTTCCTTGGCTGGGCGACGTTCACGGTACTCAGCCGGAGCAAGGCGGCGGTTATCGACCGCAGCGGACGCGTCAGCTGGCGGATGCCCCCGCTCGCCCGGCTGACGACGCCGCCGATGAGCGCGTCGCGCCGGATCTGGATGGGCGTCCTCCGCGGTTATCTGCTGATCGCCACAGGGCTTGTATTGTTCCGCATTGTCACCCTTGCGCTCGGTCGCGGCGCATGACGGTGCCCGTGGTCCCGACGGAAGCCAGCGAGGACGGCGCGGGTGACGGTCATGAACGAAGGCCTTCAGGGCACGCAGGTCGGCCCCGTATGGCTGACCCTGTTGCCGCCAACGCCGTTCTTCGTGCTCGCTTCGGCGCTGCTGGCGGCAGCTTGGCTGCTCTATCGCGCGGGCGTCGTGCGGTTCGACGGACTGCACGGTGTTTTCCGCATGGCCGACGCACTTTCCTGGATCGGCATGGCGTCATGGCGCCGTCGCCGGGCACGGCGTCAGTTGAGAATTTGAATGAGAGCCATCGACATGAATATATTCGCGAGAGTTGCGGGGCGGTTGAAGCCGTTCGGGACGGCCGAGACCTGGCAGCAAGCCACATGGATCGCCGCGCTGCGCGCTCCGGCAAGCGCGCAGCATGCGCGTGACATGCTGTTTCCCGACGAGCAGCGGCCGCCGTGCCGCCGACTTGCGGCGGCGATGCTACTCGCGACGATGATGGTGTCGCCGGCTCTCGCTGGGCCGCCAGCGGGAAGCGCAGGCGATGCGGCCGAACCGGCGGACGGTGCACTCCTGGCAAAAGACGCGCCGACCGACGAGCGCGTCGCCTTCCACGGCCAGACAACGATCGTTGGACAAGGCAATTTCAAGTTTCGGGCACCGTATGGCGGCGCAAACAGCTTCAATGGGACCGGCGAGATCCGCGAGACGATCGACGTAACTTTTTATGCAGGTTTCCGGCCATGGCGGGGAGCCGAGCTGTGGATAAACCCCGAGGTCGACCAGGGGTTCGGCCTGCGCAACACGCTCGGGGCGGCGGGTTTTCCGTCCGCCGAGGCATACAAGGTCGGCAAGAAGAGCCCCTATCTCCGCCTGCCGCGGCTGTTCCTGCGGCAGGCGATCGACCTCGGCGGTGACAGCGAGGCGGCCGCCGCCGATCTCAACCAGCTCGCCGCTTCGCGGGCCACCAACCGGATCGTTCTGACAGTGGGCAAGTTCGGCGTCACCGACATCTTCGACAACAACAAATATGCCCACGACCCGCGGCACGACTTCCTGAACTGGAGCGTCGTCGACGCCGGCTCGATGGACTATGCTGCCGATGCCTGGGGCTACACCTACGGCGGCGCGGCCGAACTTTATAAGGGCCGCTACACCCTGCGCGTCGGCCTGTTCGATCTGTCGACGGTGCCGAACTCGGTCAATCTCGAGACTGGCTTCCGCCAGTTCCAGGGGGTGGCAGAGATCGAGGAGCGTCACACCGTTCACGGCCATCCCGGCGCAATCCGATTTACCGGCTTCGCCAGTCGCGGCAACATGGGTTTGCTCAAAGATGCCGTCGCTTATGCCCAGACGCACGGCACCCCCGTCGATCCCGTGCCGGTGCGACGGTTCAATACCAGTCTAGGCGTCAGCCTCAACGCCGAGCAGGAGATCACCGACACCGTCGGCGTCTTCGCGCGCGTAGGGGTCGGTAACGGCCGGTTCGAATCGTTCGAGTTTACCGACATCGACCGCACGGTTACAGCGGGCGTCGCGATCAAGGGTGCAGGTTTTGGGCGCGCCGATGACACGATCGGCGTCGCCGGAGTTATCAACGGTGCCACCGCTGCCCGGCGACGCTTCCTCGACGCCGGTGGTCTCGGCGTCCTTATCGGCGATGGGAAATTGCCGCATCCCGGCGACGAGTACATCGCCGAGGCCTACTATGATTACGCGGTTTACAAGAGCTTTCACCTAACGCTGGACGGACAGATCATCGGCAATCCCGGGTATAACCGTGACCGTGGGCCTGTGCCGCTTCTCGCGATCCGTGCCCATGTCCAATTTTGAGTGATGGTCGTCCGAAGAGTCAGCGACCGTGTTCGAAAGCTTCGATTGCGACTTTCGTGGCTTCGGGGCGTCACATCGCTGAAGTCCGCCGGTATTGTTCTGGACATTGCAAGCTGGCTTTGCTGTCGAAGAATGATCAGCGTGCCCGTGATAGCGCAATGCCTGACGCTGTCGAGCGCGCTGAGCCGGCGCGGCATGACGATCTGGTTGAGCAGGCGCTGGTTTGACGGAGGTTACGAGTAGGCCAACCTATTCAGCTTCCGGAGGAATTCTGGCCGTTGAAATCCACGCTAACCGGAAACCATTAATTGAGTTACCGCCGCGCGCTCCGGCGAGTCCAGTCGCGCGGAATTGCTGCCTCGAGGGCATCGTCGACGGTCACGATGCCAAGCATCCTCATCTCGCTGTCGACAACGGGAAGACTGAGGAGGTTGTAGTCGGCCATGCGGGTAGTCACTGTAACGATGTCGTCTTCGGGTGCGGCAACAACGACGTTCGCCTCGGCAGCGTCCAGCAGCAGTCGGTTGGGATTGGATTGGAGCGCGCTAACGAGGCTCAGAGTCCCCCGCAACGAGCCATTGTCACGAAGGATATGAATAACGTTCAGCGCTTCGGGCTGAAGGATCGTCGCTGAACGGAGCGCCGAAAGCGCTTCCGAAATGGTCTTGTTCTCGTTAAGGGCAAGGAAGTCGGGTCCCATCAAGCCGCCCGCGGTCGCCTCGTTGAAGCCGAGCAGCGTCATGATCTTGGTCCTCTGCGCCTCCGGCAGCAGATCTAGCACCGCCTGCCGGCGCCGCTGCGGCAGATCCATGACCGCGTCGGCGGCATCGTCGGACCGCATGCGGGCGAGCAGCTCCGCCACCTCGACGTCACCGCGCGCGTTCAGAAGCTGAGATTGCTTATTATCGGCGAGCTCCTCGAATACGTCGGCCTCGAGTTCGGGATCCTCGTGCACCTGCGCGAGCAGCGCGTCCTGCTCGCCCGCCGATGCGCTTTCGATGATGTCCGCAATTTGCGCCGGGCTCAGGCGCTTCAGGCGGCTGCCAAGCGCACGAAGGCCCGACTCGCGCTTATCGCCCATCAACAGCAGGAAGGAGCGCCAGTCGCGGGCGGGGTGCTCGTCGTGTCGTCCGAGGTGAAACCAGCTTTCCTTATGGACATCGAGCCCTGTGGCGCGCCAGCTGCCATCTGTCGCCGCCAGTCTGACGTCATAAGCTTTGACCAGAGCGCTTCTGGCGATGTCGATCAATCGGTGACCGAGCACGTTCTCCTTGAGGAGGAGTTCGCCCTCGCGCTGACTAAACGACCGCAGGTCGATCTTCGCGGTGCGGAGGCGGATCGTTCGCGGATCGATCTCGACTACGTCGCTCATCGGGATGAAGTAGCCGGTACCGGCGATGCCGACGACGAGGCCTTCGAGCACTGGGTAATAACCGTCGCGGATGGTCGTCACGACGTCGAGGAGCTTGCCAAGCGCGCCACCTTCGCCGTCGATCACGGCGTGCTTGAGCAGCGACGACAGCGACAGCACGTTGCCGTCTCCGCCAGACTCCGAAGTGACGCTCACAAAGCTCCCCTTCTGGCACCGGCTGCCGCCGGTCCTGATGCTGAACCTAACTGTTTCATCGTCAGCGTCCAACCGCGAGTTGGTAGGTGCGGAAGCCGACCATGATCATCGCGATCAGCAGATAGCTTCGCATCACCGCGAGCCCGACCCGGCTGCCGAGCGACAGTTTCGGTGCCGCCAGCAATGCCAGCGGTGGCATCCGCCACGTCAGCCGCTTCGCCGGGTCGATGGCCGGGGGGAGGTTGCCGGGATTAAGATGCTGAAACACGAGCATGGCCCCCCCGATGACGACCGACAGCGCCGCGCCGCCAAGGAGGATCTCGACGATCGCCTGCGCGCCGAGATCGGGGTAGAGCACGCTCGCGGTCAGTACGAGCGACAGGATGACGAGCACCGCGATTATCGCGCCCGTGAACAGGTTCATGGCGCGCCCATTGATCCACGGCCCGACGACCTCGGCGTCATTGCACAGGATGAGCAGGAACACCGTCGCCGACGGCAGCAGGACGCCGGCGAGCACCTGGACCGCGGCCGTCAGAAGTCCGAGCGGGCTGCCCGGAATGAGGACAATGACCGCCGAACCGATCAGGATGCCAACGAACGCCGCGTAGAAGCCCTTGGCGTCGGAGATTTTGCGATGCAGCGAGTGCTTGAGGCCGAGAACGTCGCCGAGCGCGTACGACGTCGACAACCCGACCGCAGCCGCGCCGATGATCGAGGCGTCGATCAGAGCGACGGCGAACAGCACGCCGGCAACCTTGCCGACATAATGCTCAAGGCCCAGCGCAACGCCACCGGCGTCGGTGAAATTGCCAAACTCCTTGTGCCCGGCGAACGTCGCAGCAGTGAAGGCGATGATCGCCGTCGCGCCGACGATGACGACGACGATCCCGATCCACAGGTCTACGCGCTCGTAGTTCATGAAGCGCGGCGTGATCCGCTTGTCGATCAGGTACGACTGCTGGAAGAACAGCTGCCACGGCGCGATCGTCGTGCCCACCATGCCGATGATCAGGAGCACGACCTTCGAGGCATCCGCTCCGGCGGGGATCGTCGGGACGACGAGGCCGCGCGCGACCTGCGCCAGCGTCGGATGGACCATGACGAGGATGGGAATCAGCAGCAGCGAGCCGACCACCAGGACCATGCAGACCCGCTCGAAGCGGCGAAACGACCCGGTGCTCGCCGCACCAACGATCACCACGCCCGCGATAAGCACACCGGCGACCTTCGGCAGCCCGAGATAGTCGAGCCCGAGGCTGATACCGATGAACTCGGTGACGATGGTCAGCGCGTTCAAGATGAACAGGTCGATGACGCTGAACGCGCCCCAGAACTTGCCGAACCGTTCGAGGATCAGGCGCGCATGGCCGACGCCGGCGACAACGCCAAGGCGCAGCACCATTTCCTGGTTGATATAGAGGACGGGGACGAGCAGCAGCAGCACCCAGAGCAGAGCGGTGCCGTAGTTCTGCCCCGCCTGCGCGTAAGTGCCGAACGCGCCGGCATCGTTGTCCCCGACCATGACGATCAGTCCTGGACCGACCACGGCGAGCAGCGTCATAAGGCGCGACTTGAAGCCGGACCGTGGGGCCTCGTCGCCGAGCCGGATCGTCCCAAACGCGCCCTCGATGTCGCCGACGTGGGCGGCGTCGAGCGCCGCTCCGCCGGGCTCGACGCCGTTCACGGGAGATGGCTCGCGTGTGCCGGATCGACATTCCATCGCGGCACGAGAATCAAGCGACTGCAATTAACCGCTCTGCGTTGCATCGTAAGCTCCTAGCGGTGATTCTTCGCCTTAGCCCGCGATGTCGGAGGCAACAACCGGATTGAACGACCGTGGAAGTGGCCTCTTCCGTTGACGTGTCCTCCCTGATGGGGCAACTTCTATTCTCGGCCCGGCCCGCAACCGAAAACGTAAATTGCTCGGGGCGCGTTAACTGGAGCGAACGGCACCAAGTGTACGTCGATCAACGCTTTCCGCTGCCCCGGTCGTCCAGACCGGCCCACCCTGTCCGCCGCCTGTGGCTCATCTTCATCGTGGCCGCCATTACTATTGGCCTTTTCGTTGCGCACTCGCTCGGCGTCGATTCGCACCGTCTCGAGGTTGCGAGCACCATGGCGTCGGCGTCGGTGATCGCCTGCAGCTTTTTGGAGCGACTTCGTCTGGAGAAGCGGAACCGCGCCCGGCAGGCGACCGTGCGGCGGCCGGTGCCGATATTTGGGCATGGCCCGCACAGTCACCGCCTACCCCTCTCTAGCGGGGCAGGCGGGCTCAGATCATTGCGCTGAAACTTCACGTCGCGGTGGCGGCTTCGGGGTTCCGCACGAGAAGCGGGGGCTGTTGACTATCTACGGAAACACGATCCGCAGCCACGGGGAGGGTCTTTCGCCATCCAAAATACGTTGCAGGTACAGAAGCTCAGAAACTCCTGGCCACCGGAGAGCGCTCCACACTCGGCCTCCCTGGCTCAGGTGTGCGTTGGTGACGGAAATCTATATTGTTAGTGCTGGAGAGGCCGAGAAGAGCTGGCTCGCCCGGCGATTTCAGATGTGAGCATATTTGGGGCTTGAGCGAAGGAGCAGGAATAGCCGTTTGAAAGTCGGTGTCCCCTCGCACGGCGATTTCATTGCTGGGCTGTCGGTCGCGGGGTTGCTGCTGCCCGAGGCTGTCGCTTACGCCGGCATCGCGGGCCTGTCGCCGGCGCGCGCAATCTTCGCAGCGATCGCGGGCTGTCTGGCCTACGTTCTCATCGGCCGCAGCCGGTTTGCGATCGTCTCGCCGACCTCGTCGTCCGCTGCGATCCTCGCGGCAGCACTCGCGGCGCTGCACGAGTCCGCGAACGATCCCGGACAGATCGCAACCCTTGTCGTCCTCATCAGCGGCATTTGTTTTGTGGCGGCTTCGACTTTGCGGCTCGGGGCGCTGACGGGGTTCATCTCGCGCCCTGTACTCCGCGGCTTCGCCTTCGGCCTGGCGATTACAATTGTAGTCAAGCAGCTGCCAACAATTGTTGGCGTTCCCGTCCCTACCGGTAATTTTTTCGACCTCCTTATTGGGCTTGGCATCGCATTTCCTCGTTGGAGCATGCTGAGCGTTGCCCTTGGCAGTGCAGCCTTGGCGCTTCTGTTAGCGCTGCGCCGCATTCCGAAACTCCCCGGCGCGCTGGTCGTTCTGGCGCTGGGCGTCGGCGTATCGGCGGCGATGCGGCTACCCGGCGTGACGCTCGTCGGTCCGATCAACATGACTCTGACGCAGCCGGCTTTGCCGCCCTATTCCTGGGAACTCTATTCGCGTGTCGTCCAGTTCACGCTGCCGCTGGTTCTGATACTGTTCGCCGAAAGCTGGGGAACGATGCGCGCGCTCGCTTTGCGCCATGGCGACAGCCTCGTCGCGGGACGCGAACTTGGCGCGCTAGGTCTTGCCAACCTCGCCAGCGCGGCGGTTTCGGGAATGCCCGTCGGAGCCGGCTTTTCGGTCGGAAACGCCAGCGAGGGAGCCGGAGCGGCGTCGCGCGCGACGGCAGTCGCCGCGGCGCTCGGCCTCGCCCTGCTGATCGCTGCCGCCGGTCCTCTCGTTGCGCGCCTGCCTGCACCGGTGCTGGCCGCCGTCGTCGTCGCGGCGCTGGTCCACGCGCTCGATCCGGCTCCCATCGTTCAGCTGTGGCGACTGCGGCGCGACGCGGTCGTTGCCCTTTCCGCAGCCTCTGCCGTCCTCGCGTTTGGCGTCTTGAACGGCATGCTGATTGCCATCGTCTTGTCGCTGGCAGCGTTCCTCCGACGCTTTGCGACGCCCAATGTCGCGAGGTTGGGGCGACTGGGCACCAGCCATGACTATGTCGATATCCAGCGGCATCCGGAGGCGGTTGCGCCGTCCGGCATCGTGATCTGGCGCGCAGCGGAGCCATTGTTCTTCGCCAACGCCGAGCGGGTGTTCGCCGCGATTACAACTGGCAGTAGGGATTGCCACTTGGTGATCGTCAGCCTCGAAGAAAGCGCTGATCTCGACAGCACCGCCCTCGAAGCACTGATCGAGTTTGATGCCAGCGCGGCGAAGCGCGGGGTGCGGGTGCAACTGGCCCGCGCTCATGACCGCGTGCGCGACCTGTTGACCCGCGCCGGCGCTGACGAGTTGGCGGCGCGGACAAGCTTCAGCGTGGACGATGCAGTGGATGCCGTGCGAGGACCAGGGGGTCCGTACCGGGTTGAACCAGAGCCCTGATTTTCTGCATATAGCCCTGGTCACAAGAGGGTAACATCATGGCGAATGTATTGCCGATCGGGGTCGCGCCTGCAGAACTGCGGCCGACGCAAATGTCGTTGGGCTTTCGCGAGGTCGATGTGAAGCGCCGTCAGTGGCGTGACGCGGATGATGCCCACCGCGCGAAGATCCTTCGCCGTCACGTCGTGCCGACGGTAGTTGGCCCAAAAGGTCGGCACTTCATCGTCGACCACCATCATTTCACGAAGGCGATGATCGATGAGAACGTGGCGCTGATCGCGATGTTCGTAGTTGCGAACCTCGGCGACCTCGGCAAGGACGAGTTCTGGACCGTGCTCGACAACCGCGCGTGGTGTCATGCCTATGACGCCAAGGGTCAGCGGCGGTCGCTGTCCGACATCCCGAAGTCGCTGACCGAACTGGCCGACGATCCGTACCGAAGTCTTGCCGGCGAGCTGATCCGCGCGGGCGGCTGCGCCAAGAACAGCGTGCCGTTTTCAGAATTCCTCTGGGCCGACTTCCTTCGACGCCGAATCAAGGCGGCCCTTGTCGCCACCGACTTCGGCGGCGCGCTGGCCCAGGCTGTCGAGCTCGCCCGCGGCCCCGAAGCAAAGAGCCTGCCGGGCTGGTCGGGGGCCGATCCGGCAAACTGATCACTGTCCGCGGCCGACGTCTAGGCGAGCCGCTGTAATCTCGCAGTACTCACCCGAAAGAGATGACGCCTAAAGGCTTCGATGCAGAGTTGAACGGAGGACCGTCTGATCGCGGAAAGAAAAGGCTGGCGCAGCCTGAGTGTCTGACCCGAAACTAAGTTGGGTGATATCAGTCGGTTGCGCTTGACGCGGCGCGACAAGGTCGATTCCGAGGGTTTTGCGAAGAACTCGAGGGATCGACGATGTGGACTGACACC
>Ga0123336_10005272_pt1 | contig 10317 bp, 8 predicted proteins | sample SSSSmetaG_FD_96466 | JGI IMG/M metagenome (GOLD analysis project Ga0123336, IMG submission 96466) | Glacier valley bacterial and archeal communities from Borup Fiord, Nunavut, Canada, to study Microbial Dark Matter (Phase II) - ​SSSS metaG | ecosystem: Environmental > Aquatic > Freshwater > Ice... | reverse complement strand
TGGGATCGTGTCCGCGAAGAGCCGGTGCTGAAATTTATGGTTGTTGCCGTAACGGCCTATGGTATGGCGACGCTGGAAGGTCCGCTTTTGTCACTTAAGAGCGTGAATGCCATTGCTCATTTTACGGATTGGATCGTTGCCCATGTTCATGTTGGTGGACTGGGATGGAACGGGTTCCTGATTTTTGGAATTCTGTACTGGATGGTGCCGCGTATGTGGGACACCCGTCTGTATTCTACAAGACTCGCCAACGTTCATTTCTGGCTGGGCACGCTGGGAATTCTATTTTATGCGCTACCGATGTATGTGTCCGGTGTTGTTCAAAGCCTGATGTGGAAAGAATTCAACGCGGAAGGATTTCTTGTCTATAAAAACTTTCTTGAAACAACGGTTCAGATCCTGCCGCTGCACATGCTGCGCGCGGTGGGTGGTGCCTTGTACCTGAGCGGTGCAATCATCATGACCTATAACCTGATCAGGACGGCAAAGGCGGGGATTTTTATTGCGAATGAACCGGCGGAAGCTCCTCCGCTTACTAAGTTGTACAAGACACCGGCGAGCGGTGGATGGCATTACCGGTTACTGGAACATAAACCGGTACTATTCACCGTGCTTTCGCTGGTAGCCATTTTAATTGGTGGTGTGATAGAAATGGTTCCAACATTTCTGATCAAGTCGAACATACCGACGATCAGCAGTGTAACGCCTTACAGTCCTTTGGAACTTCACGGCCGTGACATTTACATAAGAGAAGGCTGCGTCAATTGTCATACGCAGATGGTGCGACCGTTCCGGTCGGAGACCGAGCGTTACGGTGAATATTCCAAGGCAGGAGAGTATGTCTATGATCATCCTTTCTTATGGGGTTCCAAGCGAACCGGTCCTGACCTGCAACGACTCAGTGGAAAGTATTCCAATGCGTGGCACTACAATCACCTGCTCGCACCGGATGCTGTCTCGACGGGATCAATTATGCCTCCCTATCCGTGGCTCTTTGAACAGTCAATCGATAAAGATCAGACTGCACCAAAGATTACTGCGTTGCGGCGAGTAGGAGTTCCCTATGAGTTGAATTATGAATCGGTAGCCAATGATGTGCTGGAGGTTCAGGCGAATGAAATTGTTGCCAACCTCAAGGTAGATGGAATTGAAGTAATGCCGGAGACAGAGATCGTAGCACTGATTGCCTACTTGCAACGGCTTGGTAAAGATATCAAGGGCAAGAAAACCGAAGAAATTAAATCACATTAACAGCATCCGTATGTATAAAGAAATACTTCAGGGCATTGAAAACATCGCGGTCTGGCCGATGATCTCCTTTGTTATATTTTTTCTGTTCTTCCTCTGCCTTTTATGGTACGTGTTCACGGTGGATAAGAAATTTATTGACGAGATGAAACAGCTTCCCCTCAGGGACTCCGAGACAGCAAACATAAAAACGATTATGCCATGAGCTGCTGCAGAGATAAAAAGACGAAGGTTATCAAAACGGAAGAGGAAGCGCTCGCCTCCAACACCCATGCTGAAAAAAAGGTGGTTCCAAAGCTGGTATGTCAAAAAAATTGTAAACGGTGCCGTAACAAGCATGAGTCATTGGTGGAGGCACTGATCAAAAAAATTGTTCCGGTGCTTGTGCTTCTGTTCCTTCAACTGTTACCGGTGAGGGTACAGGCGCAGGATACATTGGCGTCTGCGGGCTTTTGGGATGATCCTTTCAATCATCCGTTGTTTCCGTTGTATGTGATTAGTGTGCTGATTTTTATCACTATCGTCCTGGCACTGGTGGTGGCAGTGATCATGTTACGCGTTTTAAGAACGATTACCCAGCAGGCAGTCGAGGCACGTGCGCGTAAGCTTGGCGTTGCACCAGTGCCGATGTCGAACTGGTGGACCCGATTCTGGGACCGCGCCAACGTACTCGTGCCGTTGGAAGAAGAGAAAAGCATCGAGCTTGCCCATAATTATGACGGTATCCGTGAGCTTGATAATCATCTTCCGCCATGGTGGAAAGGGTTATTCTATGGCTCGATTGTATTTTCTGTTGTTTATATGGCTGTGTATCATGTATTTGATGCCCTTCCGCTACCCGAACAGGAGTACGAGAATGAGCTCGCCCAGGCAAACGTGGATGCACTTATGTTGAAGGCGTCCCAGCCCGTGGAGTTGATCGATGAGAGCACCCTTGTATTCAATGATGATGCAGAGATTATTACAAAGGGAAGGATCATCTTCATGAGCAGCAACTGTGCTTCCTGTCACCGCCCTGATGGCGGAGGCAATAGCATCGGTCCAAACCTTACCGATTCATATTGGCTGCATGGCGGAGAACTGAAACATGTATTTGCAACCATTAAGAATGGGGTCGTTGAAAAGGCTATGCCTGCCTGGGGGAAAGTGATGAGCCAGCGAGATGTACGAAACCTAGCATTTTATATCATGAGCTTACACGGATCACATCCTGTGAATGCGAAAGCGCCGCAAGGTTCACTCTATATTCCGGTAAATGATTCGAAACGTAGTGATAGTCTCACCACACAGGTGATGAGGGTTAATCAATAAGTATGATAGACGCAGGAAACGATACCGATCCGCTGTATGAGTACCATGAAGATTTTCGCGATAACATCGCGACCGTTGACGAGACAGGACATCGTGTCTGGTTGTTTCCTAAGAAACCAAAAGGTAGTTTATATCAATGGCGAAAGGCGGTCACGGTCGTTTTGCTGGCGCTGTTCTTCAGCGGGCCGTTCATTACCCTTGGAGGACAGCCGTTGCTTCTGCTGGATATTTTCGAAAGGAAATTTATTGTACTAGGCCAGGTATTCTGGCCCCAAGACTTTGTGCTGCTGGCGATCAGCCTGCTTACTTTTTTTGTGTTCATTATTCTTTTCACCGTCGTTTTCGGACGCATCTGGTGTGGATGGATGTGCCCTCAAACACTTTTCATGGAAATGGTTTTTCGTAAAATAGAATTCTGGATCGAGGGCGATGGTGCAGCACAGCGAAAGCTGAAAGAGTCCCCAATGACGTTGTCAAAACTTGGAAAAAATATCGCCAAGCATACATTGTTTATTGCGATCTCCTTAATGATTGCCCATACAGCGATGGCCTATCTCATTGGAATTGATAAGACTGTTGCGATCATTCAGCATAACCCGTTGAACAATGTGTCGGGGTTCATGGCGATCATTGCCTTTACCGGCATCTTTTATTTTGTCTTTGCCAAGTTCAGGGAACAGGTTTGCATTGCTGTTTGTCCCTACGGACGATTGCAGGGAGTTTTATTAATAAAAGAGTCGATCATCGTTGCCTATGACTGGATCAGGGGAGAGCCGAGAGCAAAATTAAAAAGAGGAGCGCTGCCGGTGGTGAAGACGGGAGATTGTATCGACTGTAAGTTATGCATCAGTGTTTGCCCGACGGGGATCGATATCCGCAATGGTACGCAGATGGAATGTGTTAACTGTACCGCGTGCATTGATGCCTGCGATGAGGTCATGATTAAAATCAATAAACCCACCGGACTGATCCGTTATGCCTCTTACAATTCCATTAAGACTGGTAAGTCAAAACTTATTACCACCCGTGTGATCGGTTATTCCGTTGTGCTGGTGATGCTGATCGGACTATTGAGTTTTTCAATCCTGAGTCGCTCGGCGGTGGAGACAAATGCCTTCAAGGTTTCTGGAACATTGTACCAAAAGGATGAGGAGGGATTCGTCAGCAACCTGTACAACATTGAGTTCGTGAATAAATCCTTTGATACGCTCCACCTTGAGCTGCGTGTTGAATCCCCTGGTACTGCACTCCTGATAAAGCCCGACAACAGGCCTATCATCGTTCCGGCACAGGGTTTATTGAAAACAATTTATTTTATTAAAATACCATCTGCCGATATTGTGACCGCACGGACCGTAGTGTTGCTGGGGGTGTACAAGCAAGGAGTACTATTGGAAAAACTGAATGTCAAATTCATCGGGCCTGTACCGGCACGGTCACTAAAGAAATCACTATGAGCTGGGGAAAAGGAATCGCTGTTTCATTTGTATTGTTTGCTGTGTTTATCGGTATTCTCGTGATCCTCTGCGTGCGCGAGGATATCAGCCTGGTTTCGGTGAATTACTATCCCGAAGAGCTGGTGTACCAACAGCAGATCGACCGGCTCAACAATACGGCGGAGCTAAAAGATGTTCCCACGATTGGTGTAACGGACAAGATGCTCACGATTTATTTTGGTGAGTTAAAAACAATCGAATATGCGACCCTTAAATTATTTCGTCCTTCCGATTCACGCATGGACAGGCAATTTTTACTTCAGCCTTCGCAGGGCGAGCGAATGGAATATGATCTTCACCTGCTGCCGAAAGGGATTTATAAAGCGCAGCTGCTCTGGGCAATGAATGGTAAGGAGTATTTTATAGAACATATTATAATGCTGTAATATGTGGCTCACCCTATTTGTGATGGGATTGGCGGGGAGTCTGCATTGCCTGGGAATGTGCAGCCCGCTGGTGATGGCGGTGGCTCATGTTAAAAAACCGTATTTGATCAATCGTGTTCTTTATAATGCCGGGCGCATTGTAACCTATGGAATACAGGGTGCTGTTATTGCAGGTGTTGGCTCTATGATTCACTTTCAACGTTTTCAGAATGGTGCAACGATCGTGCTGGGCGTAGTGATGGTGATTATTGGAATAATGGGCATTCGTCATATTACAATTCCGTTCCTGACACGAATGTTACAGCATATAATGCTGCGCATGAAAGTTAAATTCTCCGATCTTCTACATCGCAAGACATTGCCTTCGGTCACATTGATGGGAATGCTTAATGGAATTTTGCCCTGTGGACTTACCTATTTTGCATTGACTTACTGTCTCACCCTTTCTTCCGTTGTTGATGGGTTTTTACTGATGGTTTGTTTCGGACTTGGTACCTTGCCGGTAATGCTTGGATTCACATCCGTTGTACAGGCGCTCGTAAAGCGATTCCATTTTTCGTTCAGCCATATAAGTACCTTCGTTATGATTTTTCTGGGCATTTTACTGATTGTGCGATCGGTTAACTGGCACGCTCATGAAGTGATGCCGGAGAATTCAGAGGCTATTATTATCTGCCGATAAGAGCAGGCCGGATAAGAAGGAGCGTATAGAATAGAAGGAGTATGATCAACGGGCACGACATAGTTGTTTCATCATCAATTTAGATTTACCGTTTGAACAGATCTGGACCTGTGCAACGCACTCGGGAAATTGGCATTCGTAAGGTAGTGGGTGCGACTTCACAGAGCATTATAGCATTGTTGTCGAATGCTAAACGTTTAGAGCTCTTAAGCGATGCTAATCCAACCGCTTGAGGTGGGTCAAATGATTCCCGGAATAGGGGGTCAAACCTATCCGGAATATTCAATTCTTGCTTTTGTCCGTAAGGCAATCAACGAATTAGTGCATCGGTAACTGTTTTATTCTGATTAGTCCCTGGTTTAATTGAAATAGTGCGTACTCAATTGAATTGGTGCAATTTTGTATTGTTATTTGATTAAATATGTAAAAATTCATAGGATAAGCTTAAAAATAACCATTTCTGCCAATAATTATGTATTTTAGTGCATAATGTTTGGATTATGGCCAACCCAATCGGCAGTACATGGCTAAAGCACAAATTAGACCTTCATCAGCACCAGATCACTCATAATTCCTATCAAGGGTCAAGACCCAAGATACAATTTGAGGAGAATGGAAGTGCGACAGAGTTTTACGCGCCGCATTATGTTCCGGAAGAAACGTTAACTGCCCATCTTGAATTTGCAATAAAATATGATGATCTGAATTTTGATTTTTTGAAACAGGTCTTTGTAAATATTCCATTTGAAGAAATTGATACTTACATACAGCGAAATCCAAGGGGAGTAAGTGAAAGAAGGATAGGGTACCTGTTCGAGTTCCTGACAAACAGGAAACTTACACCGCGGGGAAATACCTCAGCCAATTATATTGACCTTATTGATAATGAAAAATATATCGTTGGAAAAATACAGAAAAATCGTCCGTGGTTAATCAATGACAATCTTCTGGGTACTCAGAAATTTTGCCCTGTTATCCGAAAGTCAAATATCCTCTCAGCAACTCTTGAGCAGGACTACAAAGGACAAATAGAGGAAATAAAAAATTCCTTTCCACCAGAAATCTACCGTCGGGCAGTCGATTATTTATTTGCAAAGGAAACCAGATCTTCTTATCAGATTGAACGGGAGAAGCCTTCCATGGAACGAATTGATCGATTCATTACGTTGCTCCAAAAGGCAGGTAGTCAACCTTTTTCGACGCTGCTAAGTGAAAGCAATCTAACACAATTACAAAATGAGATTGTAGATCCACGTTATGCAGTGACAGGCTACCGAAATTTTCAAAACTATATTGGCCAAACATGGCCTGACTACACACAACTGATACATTATATCTGTCCACCCCCTGAAATTATTAATTCCATTATGGATGGATTATTGGAAACAGCTAATAAGTTAGAATTGATATCTCCAATCACCAGGGCTGCAATCATTTCTTTTGGTTTCGTATTTGCACATCCCTTTGAAGATGGCAATGGAAGAATTCATCGATTTCTAATCCACGATTTATTGACCCGTGACCAGGTGGTTCCGGAAGGGATGATTATTCCAGTATCGGCGCATATGGTAAACCATATTAAAGAGTATGACGCAATTCTTGAACAGTTTTCTGGTCCGTTGATGAAGAAAGTAAAATATGACATGAAGGATGATCAATCGCTTGTGGTTACAAACCAGGATGAAGTTGAATCGTACTTTAGGTATCCCGATTTGACCTCACAAGTCCTATACCTTGGGCGGATCATCCTGGCAACTATAAAAAATGATATGCAGACAGAGATGGAGTTCCTCTTAAAATATGATGAAACGAAGTCGGTCATTCAGACAATTGTTGACATGCCTGGAAAAGACACAGATATGATGATAAAGCTTCTCCATCAAAATCGGGGTACCCTCGCTGGAAAAAAAAGGGAGATGTTTGCGAAACTAACGGATCAAGAAATAAAACAAATGGAGGAAGCGTTCAAACAAATATTCAATATTCCAAAATAAATAATAAGGTTGGACTCTGTCAACTATCCTTACGAAAGTCATTGATAGTTTAACTTTTGCCCCTATTTGACATTCATTAACTCAACGAAACTCCAAATTCTCAGCAAAAAGATTCGATATTCAAGTGCTTTATTATTTGATCTTTTCTGCATGACATTAGATCTAGCGAATCTCATGCGAATGTATTGCAAATCCCTTGCGAATGTATTGCGAAGCGAATGAGAAGGACGTGCGAACATCATGCGAAGCGATTGCGAAGATCATGTGCAGAAAACACTTAAGAATGCGAAGCGCTTATATAGCACGCATCGAAAAATACGAAGCAATGGTACTTCCTTGCGAACAAACCGATCCTGCATGCGAAGGAATCATGAATTCTTGCGAACAAACTGGCTAAACATGCGAAAGATTGAATGAAATCTCTGAAGCATACGTCGTTTTTCATGAAGAAACCAATATGATTGTTATAGAAGTGCATCATGAGGAAATTTCGGATGCAACGTCACCGCAACGCGTGAAATCCGGCCATGTTCGGCCATTTCTGGCCATTTGCGGCCATTTCCGGCCAAATCCGGCCAACGTCCCCGGCCACTGTTTCATATTTGTCCCAAGCAGAAACATTTGATGTTTTAGCGGTTTATTGATCTGGCGGTTGGCGCGCACATCGGGACATGCTAGCTGTTCCGATGAATATCAATCACCAGATCATGAAATCAACAAATGGTTGTTCTGCGAAACCAAAAAATAAAAATAGTTATGAGTAAGCTTAAAAATCCAGCCGAGCGAAGCAGCATGCTGGGACAAAATGTAGCAGTTCGTCAGGTAGGAACACGAACAATGGTTAAAAGTCGCCCATCCTATAAACGTGAGTCAACGCCGAGACAGCTTGAAGTTCAGACAAAATTTATGGGAGCGGCGGATTGGGCAAAATGGAAGCTCACACAGCCCGGACAAGCAGAGGCCTATCAGTCTCGCACTACTTCAAAGATGAAGTCGGCGTACATGATAGCGGTCCGTGACTATCTCAATACACCGGAAGTAAAGTCCATTGACGTAAAGAAGTACCGCGGTGCGATCGGTGATCTCATCCGCGTGCATGCGCTTGATGATTTTATGGTAACAAAGGTTGAAGTAGAAATCTGCGATGCCGCCGGTGCCATCATTGAGAAAGGTGAAGCTATTCAATCAGTGGATCACAACCAGTTTTGGATCTATAGCACAACGGTTGCGAACCCTTTGGTAACTGGCACCAAGGTACAGGTTATTGCGTATGACAATCCAGGAAACCAGGGTATCCTTGATGTTGTGCTCCCATAGAGTAGTATTCTCACCAGGATCACGCATGATGCCAGTCACTCTAAGAATCTTTATTCAATGATGTTCAACAGCGTGCACTCTCATCTGCGTGATCCCTTGTGGGATCGAAAACGGATTTTTTTAGACCCAGGTTGGCAACAGCCTGGGTCTTTTGTTTGCGCCAGGACATTATATTATCAGCGGTTTCAAATGGCGCAAGAAAATCCTCTGTTTGGGTGATTTAATTTACAAAGAATATTCGGAATAATTATTTAGCTCTTTGACGGCAACAAGCTCTTCGCTCAAAAAAGAAAAGAATTGTAACCCAGGTAATTTGAGAAGCCGGACATAGGATCAAGTCGATTTAAATTTCAACGAACGTAAAAAAAATTAATGATGACACACCCGTTCTATGATCGTACCAATATTTTATTAGATTTTGCAGGATATTTTCCTCGGAGTAGATTTGGGATAGTAAATCCTTTAATATAGTGAAATTAGCCTTTTTTTATATTCCCATGGAACAATACAAGAGCAACTTTATGTTCAAATAATTACTGACGGAGTGCTTTTTTATGTCTATTTTTAAATCTGCAAGTCTATTTTATGGATACTACTCGTGCTGAAATTAATCTTCAGGAATTTAAAAAATTCAAGCATGCAACAATTTACTGGATTCAAAATCATCCTGAAGTAGCCGTCATCGTAGCGAATACCTCGTACATACCAATCGCCAGTTTTAAAGGTATTTTTTATTCAATGGAAGAATTGGTTATCGAAAAAAAAATCTCCAAGCTTATCTTCGACAAGACGCAACTGCGTGTCTTTCACCAGCCATCAATGGAATGGTATTTCGTTGAATGGAAAGAAAAAATGGCCGCTCTTGGACTGGTTAATCACGTAAAAATTTTACCGGAAGATTATAATTTCTGTCAAAGTGTAAAGATTGGACGCGACCTTATAAATAAAAATTATCCCACGGCGCGGTTTCATCAATTAAGCATTCAATATGCGGGAACCATAGAGGAGGCTGTACGAATTTAAAAGGGATTGAGGCTTGGGTAGCTCATCAGCCATCGACATGAATAGCGACGATACACTTCGTTTTACCATCTTCTCTTATAAAATGAATGGATCCGTTCAACAAGTCAACTGCTTTCTTGGCTATAAACAAACCTAGTCCACTTCCTCCGGATTTGCCTGAACCTCTGACAAACATGTTGAAGATATTATTTGAAACGCCTGGCGCAATTCCTTCACCATCATCTTCTACTATGATGATCAGGTCTTTATTCTCTCCTGAAGTAGATGCAGTGATGCGTACGTATCCTTGTTTTTGATTGTCCCTGAAAATAATTCCGTTCATCACTACTTGTTTTAATATTGCAGTGATTAGCACAGGATCGGAGCGAAAATCATTAATGGCTATTTCATGAGGCACTTCAATAACTGTATTATTTTGAAGGGCAAGCGGTGAGAGATAATGCGCACAAGATGAAATAATCGTATGTATGTTTACCAGATCAGAATTGACATCACTACTATCCAGTGCGGCCAGTGTTGTGAGCGAGTTTAAGATTTCCAGCATTGCAGCGATCTTAAAATCCACATGTCCTTTGTATTCACGCATAGTATTTGACATTGGCTCAAGTCCCATCAGATTACTAACTCCTTGGATAGAGGTCAACGGCGATCGAAGACCATGGGAAGATTGATAGAGCAATTGCCTTAACTCAACATTTAGTTCATTTAGTTTAACAAGGGTTTCTTCAAGATTCTTATTTTTTAAAGCGAGTTCATTGATCGCGGCAGAAAGCATTTCTCTTTGAGATTCCAGCTCCTCCTGCTTTTCTAAAAGATCTACTTCCTTTTCACGTAATGAGAGCTGCAACGTTTCGATATTT
>Ga0123336_10005271_pt1 | contig 10318 bp, 6 predicted proteins | sample SSSSmetaG_FD_96466 | JGI IMG/M metagenome (GOLD analysis project Ga0123336, IMG submission 96466) | Glacier valley bacterial and archeal communities from Borup Fiord, Nunavut, Canada, to study Microbial Dark Matter (Phase II) - ​SSSS metaG | ecosystem: Environmental > Aquatic > Freshwater > Ice... | reverse complement strand
TGTGGCAAACGCGGCTGTCTGGAGGCGATTGTCTCCGACTACGGCATCGCACATGCCGCGCTCGGTACAGCCGCTGGCTATTCAAACGATGCCACCCTACAGGACCTTGTTGACCGCGCCAATGCCGGTGATACACGGCTACGCGATATCTTCACCAACGCCGGCTCAATATTTGGCATGGTGCTTGGCAACATGATAAACGTTTTTGACCCCGCGCAGATTATCCTGTCAGGCGAGGGCTTACGTGCGGGCGATCTTCTACTCACGCCGATACGCGAAAGCATCACAAAGCATCTTTTCGGCGATGTCCGCCCCGAAGTTCCGCTCATTGTCAGTGCCACCGACGATGTGAGTTGGGCGAGAGGAGCGGCGAGTGTGATTTTGCGCGAGGTGTTCAGGCCGCCAATTTATGAGACGGGAAAGGTACTCCCAATTGATACGCTGCTCAGTCGGGATCACTCGCGAATTCGGCATAAACGGTAAAAAACGTGGGTGGACAAGAAAGTTTTTCTTGTCCACCCACGTTCGCATCTTTTGTCACCCCAATATCGTGACTACCATCCTATGCGAGTTCGTTGATGACCTCTCGTGCGCGATTCAACGCCTCACGACGCACATAGTAGTATGCCCAGAGGCCCTTTTTGCGACAATCGACAAGACCAGCGTCACGCAAGATACGCAGATGATGCGAAATAGTTGGCTGCTCTAACGTGAAGCTCTCGACGATCTCGAAGACACAAACCTCTCCCTCGTGACGGCTCAACAAGCTTAAAATACGCAGACGGGTTGGGTCTGCTAACGCTTTGAGCAGACGCGCCTGCGTAACGGCTTCATCTTCATTTAATGCTGGTGCAAACTTTGGTGCAATGCTCACCATACCCGCCTGTCTGCTAAGTACGCCTACCGCACTTGCAGAGGCTGCGGTAGAGGTCAGTACTGGTGCTACTCTGTGACTGTTACCCTGATGTATCGATGTCATTTCCTTCTCCTTCTATCCACCCACCCCGACTATGTAACCTACGATATATTTGGGGTAGCTTTCGCTATGACCTCCAGTTCGCTTTTTGTGAAACTTGTTTTGCGTGACTGCGGTCTTATTCTTATTATACAAATGCATCCAAATGTAGGGTTTAGGGAAAAGTGTATGGGGTCTGATAATGATGCATGGGGTGGACACGCGGGGAGCGTGCGGCGGCGTAGGGCGTGATAAATCAGGCCCCTACGCCGCCCCGCCCTCCCTGATGTTCCCCACCCCTTCTCTCACGCCCGACCTTCATTACATTTTTCTACGTTATTGACGTTTCTCTTCGGGTCGAATACGTAGGTGCAGCTCTTGTAGTTGCTTCTCTTCGACGGGCGAGGGCGCACCCATGAGCAGGTCCAGCGCGGTCTGCGTCTTAGGGAAAGCGATCACTTCACGGATGTTGTCCTCGTCGGTGAGCAGCATCACAAGACGGTCAATGCCGAGCGCGATACCTCCGTGCGGGGGTGCGCCGTACTCGAAGGCTTCGAGCATGTGCCCAAACTGCTCTTTGATCTGCTCGTCGTTCATGTTCATCAACGAGAAGACCTTTTTTTGAATATCGGCAACATTGATACGCACACTTCCCCCACCGATTTCGTAGCCGTTGCAAATGATATCGTACTGCTTGGCACGGATGTGAAGCGGGTCGGTATCGAGTCGGCCTATATGCGCTTCATCCATGCCTGAAAAGGGGTTGTGTTCGGCGTCATAACGCTGCTGCTCTTCATCATAGTGGAAAAGCGGAAAGTCCACCACCCAACACAGAGCCATTTCGTTTGGGTCGATCAGTTTCAGACGTTCACCCAGCTTGACACGCAAACGGAACAACACATCGTTACAGACCTTCGCGCTATCCGCAACAAAGAGCAAGAGGTCGCCGTGTTTCCCTGCGAGACGGTCAACAATGGCCTGCACCTCTGCGGAAGACATGAACTTGGTTAGCGGCGACTTGATTTCGCCCGACGCGCCAATCGCAAGCGAAACGAGTCCCTTCGCGCCAAGTGTTCGCGCGAATTCGGTGAGTTCTTCCACCTCTTTACGCGTGTACCCCCCAGCATCAGGAACGCGAATACCTTTAACCATGCCTTGATTTGCCAACGCACTCTTGAAGACTCCAAACGTTCCGGCGGCTGCAAGGTCGGTAACCTCCACAAGCGGGAGATCGAAACGTAGGTCGGGATGGTCGGTTCCGTAGCGGCCCATTGCCTGCTCATAACTGACATGTGGGAATGGCGTCGCTTTGATACGCTTCTGGGTCGTCTTGCCAATCAAGTAAATTAGGAGTCCCTCGATCAGTGACATGACATCTTTTTCCGAGACGAACGTCATTTCCAGATCGAGCTGGGTAAACTCTGGCTGACGGTCTGAACGTTGATCTTCATCGCGGAAACAACGCGCAATCTGAAAATAACGGTCTAGTCCCGCCACCATGAGCAACTGCTTGAGCTGTTGTGGCGATTGTGGCAACGCGTAGAACTCACCAGCGTAAAGGCGACTGGGGACGAGATAGTCACGCGCACCCTCCGGTGTACTCTTCATCAAGATTGGCGTCTCGATCTCCAAAAAGCCGCGCTCATCCAGGTAGTCGCGCATCTCTTTGACAACGCGGTGGCGTTTGATGATGTTGTCGCGCATTCGTGGACGGCGCAGGTCCAGATAGCGATACTTCAAGCGGAGGGCTTCGTCGGGCTGTATCGCGTCGCTATTGATGGGGAACGGCGTTGTCCGCGACGGATTGAGGATGGTAATATTTTCGGCCTTGACCTCGATTGCCCCCGTGCTTAACTGCGCGTTCTCTGTTCCTTGTAGGCGTGGCTTGACCATTCCCGTTACCTGTACTACATATTCCGAACGCAGCTCGGACGCCACACGGTGCGCCTCTGCCGAATATTCTGGGTCGCAAATGACCTGTGTCACGCCATAACGATCACGGATATCCAGAAAGATCAAACCGCCATGATCGCGCCTACGGTTTACCCAACCCGCGAGCGTCACCTGCTGGTTCACGAACTCGCTATCTAACTCGCCACATGTATGTGTGCGGTACTGTACCTCGAAACTCACGCTGTTTGCTCCTCGTGGTGGTATGGTGCATGTTGTGCAAAGCACTTTTCAAAAACTATTCCTAATGATACCCTATGTGGCAACCACCAGGGAGACGGCAGGGGCGAGGTATACTATGCAATGGTACGGCATAGTATACCTCGCCCCTGCCGTCTCCTCCGGCCAACAACTGGCTTTTACGCTGCACACGCCGGATTTGCGCCAGTTGTGACGGTAGAAAAGTTGCGGGTCGGTGTGTTTAGATCGCTTTGTGTAACCAGATGTAGCTGTGCTTTCGCGTTCGGATCCGCGCCAACCCCTTTTATGTTTGTAAAGAGGTTGGGGGATGTATACTGTTGCACAAGTTGCATTTTCATGGGTGCTGTTGTTGTCGCCGCAGCAGGAGCGGAGCCTTTTGCCATTTGTAGATCGAGAACACGATGGTATAAGCCATCATCCACAATATAGAGATGGGTATCGTTGCCTGCCGTACCCGTTACAAGAAACCTCGCGTTTGGCACTTCTAACACGGTTTCCTGTTTCAACGTGGGGGTCGGTGGTGCGATGAGCGTAGACGCGCTAAACGTGTTCGCGTCAAATGTCAAAGGAGGAGCGACGGCTGGCTGTACAGATACAGGAGCGGGAGCGGGGGCCGGTGTGCTGGCGGTGAATGCCAGGCTTTGTACATCGCCTGCCTTAGTGAGCAGAAAGAGTTGCTGGTGTGGGAATGCCGCGATGCTCACTATCGCGTTTGACGTTGAGATTGTTTGAGAGTTTTTCGCAGGTACATTCAGTTTGTTAGTTTTGTTGTCAAACGTGTAATACACAATCGTGGTCGATGTTTGCGCCGTGTCAGACGTTAAGGCAACATAGATATCAGTCCCTGATACCGTCATGAGACGCGGTGTATTCCCATTTTTCGTGAGTCCCATGTCAAATATTTGCTGATTTGCAAGCTTCAACGCTCCCGTATCGTCAGGAGTAAGTAGCCCTATCGTATATGTTGCATCTTTTACATCTTGCGCTGCGGGACCTGTCAACACAAGCATACGCGACCCTGCGCTGGCAATGGCAAGAACTTTTGTATTGTTTTCCGGCATATAAGGGTTTTGCAGGGTTCTACTTCCGTCCTGTTGCACGTTCAACTGATAGAGGGTGCGATCATTTTCACCCCATGCATAAGAAAAGCTTTTTGTGCCAGCCTCATTTTGAATAGTCGCGATGCTGCTCACAAGTGCGCTTGTAGTGCCGCTCACAATAGGGGCCGCCGTTTTATTCGTACAGGATAATGTCGTAATTGATGATTGCACGTTATAGTTTGTGATTGCGGCTTTAACTGTTGTCGTGAGACTGCCATCAAGCAGTGCTTTCACTTTGGTCTTTTGTGCGTCGGTAAGCGCATTACTTTGGAGCGTAAAGAGTATTACTTGCGCGTCTTTCAACTGCTGGAGCGCGAGTGTCGGATTATTTTTTGTTATGTTGCCTTGTCCCATGCTAATAAATGTACTGGCTTTGTTGTACGATGCGTCAAAGTTCGCGGGACTATTTATCCGTAACACATAATAGATACTGCTACCAACAAGAATGACAATCAGCAGAATGCTGAAAATGAGCGTTGGGTAGAGGAGCCGTCCGCGTTTGCGACGCCTGGGCGGGAGGGCAGGTTGCGGCGCAGTATCGGTATCGGAGGGATGCAACGGCCCAGTTGACATGTGTAAAGGAGGAACAGCGGTGTACCCATTCTCCAGGGAGCCATTGAGCATTTGCGCGTCGGTTAATGTTGTCTGGGTTGTGATGTCACGCCCGTTTGTGTGTCCGTTTAGACGTGGTGCAACTGGGTCCCAGCCGACCTCTTGAACACGAATAACAATCGCGGTAATGTTATCTGGGCCACCGTTTTCGTTTGCACGTTCCACAAGATGATACACGCTCTCCTGCGGAACATACTTGCTTATAATCGTCTGTAGGTCTTCGTCACTGATAAAACCAGAGAGGCCATCGCTACAGAGAATGAAGGAGTCGCCTTCCTGAAGCGGCTCCGCAAATACATCAACCTCCACATCCGCCTGTGTCCCCAGACACCGCGTAATGACGTTGCGTTGGGCATGAGAGCGAGCTTGGTCTTCTGTGAGTAGTCCGGCGCGTACCTGTTCAGCGACCCACGAGTGGTCTTGCGAAACCTGCCTGACGTGACCGTTGCGTACAAGATATGTGCGACTATCACCGACATTTGCGATATAGGCGACACCGCCACGCAGTACGCCCGCCACACATGTTGTCCCCATTCCACTTCGCAGCATGTTCTCTGCCGCCCTCTGGTGAATGAGCGTGTTTGCGCGTTTTATGGCATGCACAAGGGAGACAGCGATATCTTCGCTATCTTCTTGGTAATATGCGTAACTCACGGTGTCAACGGCGATCTCGCTCGCCACTTCACCGGCTGCATGTCCGCCCATGCCGTCCGCAACGATAAATAACGCGCCTTTTTTCGTCATCACCTGCGGGTCTTTTGGGATGACATAGGCCATGTTATCTTCGTTATGAGGACGTTTGCGCCCAACATCTGTTAACTGTGCGACATCAAGCCTAAGTTGTTTGGACAACGCGCTTCTCTGCCTTTCAACTAGCTCTTGTACTTTCGTTGCTCTACCCAACAGCTCATCGGGCGGCGACTACAATTTTAAGCTATACTATAGTATCACAAAGAAAAATAGGACAGTGTAACGAATTCGTGCATCACCAGTTTTCCTCTAGTACTATCCCTCTATAACTTGTCTCTGAGTATACTACCTTAATGAATATCACGCAAGATATTTATACAGGGGTACTATCACGCGATGGTAAAGGCACAACGTATGACATCTGCACACAATAAAAGGTTCGCGGCAACAGTCGATGAGCGTCTACCTGCTCTCTACGAAATGTTAAGCAGTACTATATCACACCTTGTCTATGCGGCGCAGACCAGTAGTACAACGCTAGAAAACGCGCTTTCCTCGCTTTTACAATCACACGGGTTTACACCCCAGCATACCGCTATGACTCACTCTCTAGTGTACACAAGAGAATCTTTAGATGCAACCCAAACCTTACTGCTTTACAACGATTGTTCGCCACAACCCGACACATTCGCACGTTGGCACTCGTTTGTCACGTATCTTCTCACAAGCACGCTCTATCAGGAAGTTCTTGGCGATATACCCGTTAATCTCGTCTGGCTACTTGATACAACCAGACGTGAGCCAGACGAAAAACTGCTCTTTCTTCAGAAGAACCGTGAAATAGTGCGAGCCGATGGCTGCCTCTCTACGCTGTCAACCGACGCGCCATTTTTAGCACTGGGTACAAAAGGGCTGTTACGTGTCGAGTTGACGGTACGAACGGCTCCCCTGGATCATCCGACCCGTTACGGCTCTGTGCTTCCAAACGCGGCATGGCGGCTCCTCTGGGCGTTGAACACGATCAAGGATGTGCGAGAAGAGATTCTCGTTGAGGGATTCTATGATACGCTGGCTCCAATGGGTGACGCGGAGATAGAGCTTCTCCGTACGCTTCCAGATAGCGCGGAGACACTCATACATCGGCTACAAGTTGAGCACTTGCTGCTACGTCTGAACGGCTTTCAACTCAGCTACACGCAGTATCTTCTACCCACTTGCACAATCACGGCCCTACAAAGTGGTGATGGGAGTACCGATGGCACGACTATACCCGCCTTCGCGCGGGCGAGCGTTGAGCTACAACTCGTCCCCGACCAAGAGCCAACGGACATCGCGGCAAAACTCCGCCACCATCTGGATGCACAAGGCTTTGCAGACGTACAGATGGCGGTACAAGCGAGTGTAGATGTTCAGTACACGCCGTTACACGATCCGTTTGTGCGCCTTGTCGTGGCGGCCACCCGTGCCATCTATCAAGAGCGGGTTCCTCTGCTTCCACTTGTCGCGCACGAGCCTGGGCAATACCCGTTGCACTCACTGCTCGGTATTCCTGTCGCGTTCATAGGGTCTGGTACGCCACACGCCAACCCCGTACCGGTAACGGAAGCGCAGTCTTTTGGTGACGCAATAAAACAGCTAGCAATGATTATAGCGGGTATGGCGTCCCTTTCATGAATGTGGCGATAGGACTTATGATACGTAGGGTGTTGAAACCATGTGCTGATGCGTTTAAGCATGTAGAGACAAAAAGGGGAGCAGAGGAAACGATGCGAACGGGTAAAACTGTTACCTCCTGATTTTCAGGGACGTTGTAGAGCATTGAGGAGTCGATAAAAGGGATGCACATTGGTATCAACGCGCAATTGCTATCATTCAGCGAGAGCTATCGCAATGGTGGTGTGAGCCACTATATTCGCTACCTTTTGCAGGGATTGGCGCGGCAAGAGAGCAAGCATACATACACAATATTTGTCAATGGACAGGATGTTATTGACCAACTTGGCGCGGCGCGTCCTCACATTCACTATATTTCTGCTCCCTGGTCGGAGTCACAACCGACTTCGCGCATCGCGTGGGAGCAATTTACCCTTCCCACAGAGATACGTAGACGCGAAATAGAGGTTTTTCATTCGCCCGTAAATGTGCTTCCTGAATGGTTGCCGCAGGGGTGCGCGAGCGTCGTTACGCTCCACGATCTCGCATTCTTACGCTTTCCAGCAGTGTTGACGCGCGCCAAACGCTTCTATCACCGCACGTTTACAGTTCGCAGTCTGCAACGTGCGACAACGCTTATCACCGTTTCGGAAAGCACCAAACGCGACGCGCACACCCTTGCGAGTATACCATTAGAACGGATACGCACCGTCTATCCAAGTATAGATGAGAAGTTTTCAGTGGCGATGAGTGCGGAAGAGATCGCTACCTTTCGCGCACAGCATGGGCTGACCGCTGGCTTTCTACTTTATCTTGGCACACTGGAGCCACGCAAAAATATTATAATGCTTATTGAGGCGTATGCGCGGCTACGCCAGACACATCACATACAAGAAAAGTTGGTTGTGGCGGGTGGAAAAGGGTGGCTATATGATACAATCTTTGAGAAGGTTCAACAACTTGGTCTAATAGATACGGTAATATTTCCTGGATTTATAGCAGAGACCGAACAAGCACTATGGTATCGCGCCGCCTCTGCGTTTGTCTATCCCTCGTTATATGAAGGTTTTGGCATCCCTGTGGCGGAGGCTCTGGCGTGTGGAATACCCGTTGTCACATCGAACGTCTCTAGCCTGCCTGAAGCCGGCATGGGGATCGCGTTAAGCGTTGACCCTACAAACGAAGAGGCACTGACAGAGGCAATCTATCAGGCATTAACCGATCAACACTTTCAGCAACGCTGTCGTACAGCAGCACCAACTGTCATACAAAAATTCTCGGCGCAGAGAATGGCAGAAGAAACTATTGCGGCATATGAACAAGCACATGCCCTGCATTCCCCACAACGTATTGCGTTTGTTCAATAGCGTAGGATATGGTTTGAATTGTGAATACGAGTAAAATATCACCGAAAACGGATGAAATAGGGCCAACTAGAGACAGAATAGGAGCCGCCGAGATGATGCCAGGAGCCACCGGCCCTATCACAAAAGCTATCTCGCGCCGTCGCACACACCGCGATCAATGGCGCACCTTTGAGCGTATCGCGATGGTCATTTTGGACACATGGCTGGTTGCGATTGCCTTTCAGTTAGCCCTTAGCTTCCGTAATTACCTTATTAATAATAAAGAGCCACTCGCGAAGTTTTTGGCGCGAACGCTCAATACCATTCGTAGCAACGTCTCCGACAGTTCCAATGTGCATACCGTTCCCCTCGACTATAAGAATTTTATTCCACTGGGCATCGGTATTGTTGTTGGCCTCATCGCTATTTTTGCGATACGTGGTCTCTACAAGATTCGCCTAACGGGAACGTGGCTACGGCAAGTCTGGACGATTATCAGTTCCGCAACCGTCGGTCTGGCCTTCCTGATTACCTATTACTTTGTCTTCCAACCTCCCAATAATTCGCGCTTGATCGTCCCGTTTGTCTGGGGTACGTCTATTGTGTTGCTCTGCCTGGGGCGACTTGTCGTCTCGGTTGCAATGGGTATTCTCTACCGTTTAGGACTAGGCGAGACGCGCTTGCTCGTCGTCGGCTCTGGTCGGCTCGGCAAGATGACGATGCAACATATCGCCGCCAACCCCAATCTCGGCTACTCGATTATTGGCTTCTTGCACGACATGAGCGAAGAGCCATCCGACTTCGGGCGCTTCAAGATGCTTGGCACACTCGATGATATCGGCCTGGTGATACGCTCGATGCAGGTTGACGAAGTTATTATCGCCCTACCGTCGTACCTGCACGACTACGCGATTAGAAGCGTGAAGATGTGTGAACGCCTGGGCGCGTCCTTTAAGCTCATCCCTGATTTATATGAGATGAACCTTTCGCGCATCGACATGGAGACAATGGAGGGTATCCCACTTATCGGCATCAAGCAGGTGTCACTCAATACAATACAGCGCGCTATCACACGCCTTATTGATATTGTTGTGGCGTCCGCTGTATTGATTGTGGGTCTTCCGGCGTGGCTCTGCATCGCCGCCGCCATTCGCATAAACTCACGCGGCCCCATCATTTACGGGCAAGCGCGTGTTGGGTTGAACGGCAAAGAGTTTCGCTTTTTCAAATTCCGCTCGATGTATCAGGATGCTGATAGCGTGCTGACCGCGCTGATGGCGAAAAACGAGGCGCAGGGGCCACTCTTCAAGATGAAAGACGACCCACGCCGTACACCCGTTGGCCGCTTTTTGCGGCGCACCAGCCTCGACGAATTCCCACAACTCATCTGTGTGCTCACGGGCGACATGAGTCTGGTGGGACCACGCCCACCGCTCCCCCGCGAGGTCGCGCAATATGAAGAATGGCAAAAGGGGCGACTGGCAATCAAGCCCGGCTTGACTGGCCTCTGGCAGGTGCGCGGACGCAGCGATTTAAGTTTCGACGAGGGCGTGCTTATGGACCTGTATTATATCGAAAACTGGTCGCTACGCCTGTACTTCCAGATTCTCCTACGAACTATTCTGGCTGTTTTACTTAGACGAGGGGCGTACTAAATCATGAAAGTTGCACTGGTTCACGACTACCTCAATCAGATGGGCGGCGCGGAGCGGGTCGTCATGGCGTTCCATGAGATGTTTCCAGATGCCCCTATCTATACCTCTATCTATGACCCGCAGCGTGTAGATAAAGCGTTTCAGCAGATGGATATT
>Ga0123336_10005270_pt1 | contig 10318 bp, 9 predicted proteins | sample SSSSmetaG_FD_96466 | JGI IMG/M metagenome (GOLD analysis project Ga0123336, IMG submission 96466) | Glacier valley bacterial and archeal communities from Borup Fiord, Nunavut, Canada, to study Microbial Dark Matter (Phase II) - ​SSSS metaG | ecosystem: Environmental > Aquatic > Freshwater > Ice... | reverse complement strand
GATATCGCTGTCGCAATGCCTCGATCAACTCCTTGCGTGTGGTCATGCTGATTTGCCTCGTCACGTTGCACCGCCCCCGCCGGACCATCCGACGGGTAGCAGGCTGTGTGAGGCAACAGGTCAGCACGGGTAGCAGTTCTGATGAGTCAATGCGGCGATCGCTTGATGGTCGGCATGCACCATCGGAGCGCGGCACCCGGCGGTACCTGACCACCCACCGGACGGTCACCTCCGGCTACGTCAGACCACCCGTCGGCCGGTGATCAACTGGATGACCACCAGGACAACGGCAATGACCAGCAGGATGTTGATCAGGCCGCCGGCGGCCACCGAGTAGACCAGGCCCAGAAGCCAAAGTGTCAGCAGCACGACAGCGATGGTGTAGGGCATGGGCATTTTCCAGGGGGGTTCAGCCTTCGAATGCACGCGGCATCTAGCCAAGTGGGTCGAGGATGCAAGGACCGCGAAGGGCGCGCCATCGGCCGATGTCGTGCTCGCTTGTAGGCGCTGTCACACGGGCGACGCCGCACCCCACAGCCGTGCCACGGCCGCCGCACGGCAGCCGCTCAGGCCAGATGGGCGGCGGCCATTAGTTCACGGGTGTAGGCATGCTGCGGGTGGTCGAAGAGTGCGAGCGTCTCTCCCTCCTCGACCACGTCGCCGTTCTTCATCACCATCACCCGGTGCGCCATCGAGCGGATCACCGCCAGGTCGTGGCTGATGAAGACATAGCTCAGGCCGTGGCGCTGCTGCAGTTCGGCCAACAGCGCCAGCACCTGCTGCTGCACCGAGACGTCGAGGGCCGAGGTCGGCTCGTCCAGCACCAAAATCTCGGGTGCCAGCACCACTGCGCGGGCGATGGCGATGCGCTGGCGCTGGCCGCCCGAAAATTCATGCGGGTAGCGCTGCAGCACGCCGTGCACGCCATGGCGTGCCGACAGGCCGACCTCGTCGAGCATCGCCAGCACCTGCTGCTCGCGCTGCGCCCTGCTCAATTCGGGGTGGTGCAGCGCCAGGCCTTCGTCGACGATCTGGCCCACCGTCATGCGCGGCGACAGCGATGCAAACGGGTCTTGCAGCACCACCTGCATGCGCTTGCGCATCGCGCGCAGGGTTTTGCGCTCGGCGTTGTCGATGCGCTTGCCGTCCAGCCAGATTTCGCCGCCAGCCAGCGGCTGCAGCACCAGCAAGGCCATGCCCAGCGTGGTCTTGCCCGAGCCCGATTCGCCGACGATGCCCAGTGTCTCGCCGCGGCGCAATTGCAGCGTGGCCTGCTTGACGGCGAAGAAGGGGCGCTTGCTGAACCAGCCGGTGGCGATGTCGAAGCTGACGTCGGCCGCACGGGCCTCCACCAGCACGGCTGAGTCGGCGGCCAGCGGTTTGACCACCCGCTGCGGGCGGGTGGCCAGCAGGCGCTGGGTGTAGGGGTGCTGCGGTTGGGCGAATACCTCGGCGGTGAGGCCCTGCTCGACCAGCCGGCCTCGCTCCATCACCCCCACGCGGTCGGTGAAGCGGTGGACCAGGTTCAGGTCGTGGGTGATGAACAGCAGTGCCATGCCCATCTCGGCCTGCAGCGCTTCGAGCAAGGCCAGGATCTGGGCCTGGATGGTGACGTCCAGCGCGGTGGTCGGCTCGTCGCAGATCAGCAGGCGCGGCCGGCAGGCCAGCGCCATCGCGATCATCGCCCGCTGGCGCTGGCCGCCCGACAGCTCGTGCGGGTAGGCGTCGATGCGGCGCTCGGGCTCGGGGATGCCGGTGCGCGCCAGCAGTTCGATCGCGCGGGCGCGGGCGGCGTTGGGGCGCAGCGCCTCGTGCAGCTCGAGCACCTCGCCGATCTGGTTGCCCACGGTGTAGAGCGGGTTCAGCGCGGTCATCGGCTCCTGGAAGATCATGCCGATCTCGCTGCCGCGAAGGCCGCGCATCTGGCGCTCGCTTTTCTTCATGAGGTCTTCACCATCGAAGCGGATCGCGCCGGTGCTAACCGCCGCGTCGACCAAGCGCAGCACGCTCAGCGCGGTGATCGACTTGCCCGATCCCGATTCACCGACCAGCGCGAACTTCTCGCCGGCGGCGATGGTGAACGAGATGTCGTCGACCACGGTCGACGTGCCGAAGCGCACGCTCAGGTGCTCGATTTCCAGGAGGGGAGCGGTCACGTCAGTACCGCCCGGCCGCCAGCAGGTACTGACGTGCCCCCTCGGGGGGGGGCAGCGAGCAAAGCGAGCGTGGGGGTTTCATTTCAGGACTTTCTGGTGTCGAAAGCATCGCGCAGCGCATCGCCGATGAAGGTCAGCAGCAGCATCGTGACCGTCAGCAGGACGAAGGTCGGCCCGATGATCCACCAGGCATCCAGGTTGGCCTTGCCCTGCTGCAACAACTCACCCAGGCTGGGCACGGAGGCCGGCACGCCCAGGCCGAGGAAATCCAGCGAGGTCAGCGCCAGGATCGCGCCGCTCATGCGGAAGGGCAGGAAGGTGATCACCGGCGTCAGCGAATTGGGCAGCACGTGGCGGCGGATGATCTGCAGGTTGCTCAAGCCCAGCGCCCGCGCGGCCTTGACAAATTCAAGCGACCGGTTGCGCAAGAACTCGGCCCGCACGTAGTCGGACAGCCCCATCCAGCCCCACAGCGACAGCAGTACCAGCAGCAGCAAGAGCGAGGGCTCGAAGATCGACGCGAAGATGATCAGCAGGTACAACTCGGGCACGGCGCCCCACACCTCGATGACGCGCTGCAGCGTCAAGTCGAGCTTGCCGCCGAAGTAGCCCATCAGCGCGCCCATGACGATGCCGATGAAGGTGCCGGTGACGGTCAGCGCGATGGCGAACCAGATGCTGACGCGAAAGCCATACAGCAGTCGCGCCAGCATGTCGCGGCCCTTGTCGTCGGTGCCCAGCCAGTTCTTGGCGCTGGGCGCGGCGGGCGGCGGCAGCTTGCTGAAATAGTCGATCGAATTGGCCGAATGCGGGTTGAACGCGCGGATCGACCAGTTGTCGGGCTTGGCCAACAGCGCCACGCTGAACGGGTCTTTCCAGTCGGTGGGGGTGGCGAAATCACCGCCCAGCGAGATCTCGGGCGGGTTGCTGACGATCGGGAACAGCAATTGGCCCTCGACCTTGGCGACGAAGGGCTTGTCGTTGCTGACCAGTTCGGCCAACGTGGCCACCAGCAGCAGGGCCATGAACAGCCACAGCGAGGTGTGGCCCAGCCGGTTGCGTTTGAACCGCGCCCAGGCCCGCTGGTTGGGCGACAGGCCGCGCGCGGCAGCGGCGGTGGCTGCCTGTGCGGCGTCGGTGGCGAGGTCGTTGGTGATGCTGGTCACTTGGCGGCACTCCCGAACTGCACCCGCGGGTCGACCACGCGGTAGAGCAGGTCGCTGACCAGCTTGACCGCCAGGCCGATGAGGGTGAAGAAGTACAGCGAGCCCAGCACGACAGGGTAGTCGCGGCGCACCACCGCCTCGTAGCCCAGCAGGCCCAGGCCGTCGAGCGAGAACAGGGTTTCGATCAGCACCGAACCGGCAAAGAATGCGCCGACGAACGCCGCCGGAAAGCCGGTGACCAGCGGGATCAGCGCGTTGCGGAAGATGTGCTTGTAGAGCACCCGCTGCTGCGACAGGCCCTTGGCGCGGGCGACCAGCACGTACTGCTTGCGGATCTCTTCGACAAAAGTGTTCTTGGTCAACATGGTGGTGGCCGCGAAGCTGCCGATGGTCAGGCAGATCAGCGGCAGCGCCAAGTGCCAGAAATAATCGGTGATGCGGGCTGGCCAGGCCAGTTCGGCCCAGTTGTCGCTGGTCAGGCCGCGCAGCGGAAACCAGTCGAGGAAGGTGCCGCCGGCCAACAGCACGATCAGCAGGATGCCCAGCACGAAGCCGGGGATGGCGTAGCCGATCAGCACCACCAGCGTGGTCAGAGTGTCGAAGCGCGAGCCCTCGCGCACCGCCTTGGCGATGCCCAGCGGCACCGACACCAGGTAGGCCAGCAAAAAGCTCCACAGCCCCAGGCTGATCGAGACCGGAAGTTTTTCCTTGATCAGCGTCCAGACATCCTTGTTCTGCATGAAGCTCTTGCCGAGGTCGAAGCGGGCAAAGTTGACCAGCATCTCGACATAGCGCACATGCGCGGGTTTGTCGAAGCCGTAGAGTTTCTTCAACTCCTCGATCTGCTTCTTGTCCACGTCGCGGCTGGCGCGGTAGCCGTCTTCACCGCCGCCGCCGCCGGCCGCGCGGGCTTCGGCCATGATCTGCTCGACCGGCCCGCCGGGCACGAACTGCACCACGATGAAGGTGATGGTCAGCGCGCCCAGCAGGGTGGGCACCATCAGCAGGATACGCTTGAGGATGTAGCTCAGCATGGGGGCTACGGGTTGTCAGGTCTGGGGGTGGGGGCCTGGCTCGGGGCCAGGGCCTTGTCCCACCAGGTCCACAGCGGCCAGGGTGCGCTGTAGGCATTGGCGTAGCTGTCGATCGACATGTAGCGGGCCTGCACCTTGGGCATGCCGAAGCGGTTCCAGTACGAACTGGGCTCGGTGCGGGTGAACAGCTGCGGCACCTGCCAGTGGTTCCACATCACGACCCGGTCGAGTGCGCGCGAGGCGGTGCGCAGGTCTTCCAGGGTTTCGGCCTTGGCGATGCGCGCGATCAAGTCGTCGACCGCCCGGCTCTTGACGCCCCGAAAGTTGTTGCTGCCTTCCTGGCTGGCACCCTTGCTGCCGTAAATGCTTTCCAAATCGCTGGCGCTGGGCAGCGTGAACTTGCCCTCGACGATGACCACCATGTCGAAGTCGAAGGCCTCCAGGCGGCGGCTGAACAGCGCGAAGTCGACCAGCCGCTCGGTGTAGCTGATGCCGAGTTTCAGCAGGTTGTGCTGGAACTCGGCATTGCGGCCGGGCTGCGAGGGTTCAAGGTAGGTGATGTCCAGCGGCTCGCCGGCGGCGTTGCGCAGCTTGCCGTCGGCGGCCACTTTCCAGCCGGCCTCGTTGAGCAGCTCTTGCGCGCGGCGCAGGTTGTCGCGCAGTGCGTTGGGGCCGGTGTCGTTGCGGGGTGCGGTGAAAGCCGGGCCGAAGACCTGGGGCGGCAGCTCACTGCGGTAGGGCTCCAGCAGCGCCAGTTCGGCTGCACTCGGTAGGCCCTCGGCCGCGAACTCGGTGTTGTTGAACAGGCTGTTGGCGCGCACGAAGGTGCCGTACTTGTTGTAAGCCTCGAAATCCCAGGCCCGCATGATCGCCTCGCGGACCCGGATGTCCTGCAATTTGGGCAGCCGCAGGTTGAAGTCGAAGGCCTGCAACATGCTGCCGGTGTTGATCTGGAAGGTCTGCTTGACGATGCGCCCGTCACGCCACTTGGCGCCCTGGTGCTGGCGCGCATAGGCGCTGGCGCGGTATTCCTTGATCAAGTCGAACTCACCGGCCTTGAAGGCCTCGCGCCGCACCGCGTCGTCCTTGTACATGCGGTAGATGATGCGGTCGAAGTTGAAGAAGCCGCGGCGCACCGGCAGGTCTTTGGCCCAGTAGTCGGGGTTGCGCACCAGTTCCACCCGGCGCGGCATCTCGATCTTGTCGATCGTGTAAGGCCCGCTGGCGATCGGTTGCTCGGTGATGATCTCGTTGAACTTCTTGGCCACGCCGCCCTGTTGGCCGGATTGGCCGGATTGGCCCGCTTGGCCCCATTTTCGCGAGAACACCGGCAGGCCAGCCGCGGTGCCAAGCGCATCGAGCGTGCGCTCCTTCAGGTCGAAGCGCACGGTACGGGCGTCGACCACCACCGCCTTGGACACCACCGCGAATGCGGTCTGGTAGGCCGGTGCGGCGCCCTTGCCGCTGAGCTGCACGAAGCTGTGCACCACGTCCTCGGGCGTCACCGGGTCGCCATTGGAAAAACGGGCCTTGGGGTGGATGCGGAACGAGATCGACGACAGGTCGGGCGCCACCAGCATCTCTTCGGCGATCAGGCCGTAGAAGGTGTTGGGCTCGTCCATCGAGGTGAAGGCGAGCGCCTCGAAGACGAACATCGTCATCGCCGCCGGGGCCACGCCCTTGACGGTGTACGGGTTGAACTTGTCGAAGCTGGAGCGGCGGTCGGGGTTGGGCAGCTTGAGCACACCGCCCTTGGGCGCGTCGGGGTTGACGTAGTCAAAGTGCGTGAACCCGCGCGGGTACTTGGGCGCCACGTAGGCCGCCAAGCCATGCTCCCAGGTGCCGGTGGCCACCGCCGCGGCTTGCACCAGCGGCTGCCACAGTGCCAGCACGCTGGCCAGCAGCGGGACCAGCAGGGTGCACAAGAGGCGGGACGGCAGGCGGTGAACCAGGGGCAGGCCAGGCAGTGGGAACAGCGGTGCAATGTGGGACATCGGGGCGGCGCAGTTCCTCAGAACGGCGTCATCATCGGTGCAACCACTGGGGTGGACAACCGGGTTTTCGCGGGGAGCCGGCAAGATCACGGTGACGCCTCGCGAGACCGGGGTGCGCTACGCGACCCACGGGCTCTGACGTGAAACGCCTTCGACGTAAATGGACCAATCTCTAAATCTCCCTGAACCGGGAAGTTATTACCGACCCATTCCCATGGACCTCATCCTCGCATAGTTTCTGGCGCTGGAGTACCTCCTATGTGGAGAACCGGCTTGGGCAAATGTATACAGTCTGAGTCCTATGTCTCGCGGCTCGGCTCAAGAACACGACGCAGGAACGTCGCAGACGGCATTCCCACGCAGGAGCATGGGAACGAGTTTCCAGCGGGAGATCAAGCATCGAAGAAAGCATTCGCAGGCGGGAGCATGGGAACGCGTTTCTACGGTCTCACGCTATCATACCGACATGGTGGCCGCTGGAAAACATAACTCAAACGGGAGTGGGTACCGTGCCGGATACCTGCCGCGATACTTGAGGATGCTTCACTGACTAGGGCCTCACCGGCCACAGCCATTGCTTCATCAACAACAGCGCTGCCGAGGCCGTCCTGCTGGTGGGTCACGAAGCGCCGCGGCCCGGCAGCCGGATCCACTACCCGCGGCACCCGTCGCGCCGGCGGGACATGACCGCGCAGAACTGGTGGACCGATGTTCCGGCGCACAGCCTGGGCCGGGACGACGGCCTGACCGCTGCGCAGTGCGCTGCGCACGCACCCGCATCTCCGGTACACCAAGCCATCGCGGTCTTGCCGGCACATCCGCTGATCAGATCTCGCCGCCCCGAAGCCGCCGGTCGGACCCGCACACAGGCACCCGGTGTAGGCCCCGCACCAGAGGGCACACAAAGGGAGGCGCCACTCTGAGCGATTGAGGCGCAGCGCAGGGCTTGAGACCGTGCGGGCTCACCACTTCGGGAGCCCTGCGTGAAAGCCACGGTGCAGCAGCCCCAGCGGGCGCCCGATGGCGCGCCTGTTCACTACGAGCGCCACCGCCCGGAGCAGACCACGCTGTACCGCCTGGTGCAGCAGCACGCCGCGACCTTCTTCGCCCAGGCCGAAAACGCTGTCGGTGCCGACCTGGTGGTGCCGCAAGAGGCCGAGGCGCCCGCGCAGGCTGTGCCACCCGCCGATTGCGAGGGGAACTGTGCGCACCACCACCCGGTGCGGCTGAGCTGGGCAAAGTTGCTCAATCGCGTGTTCGAGATCGACTTGGAGCATTGCCCAAACTGCGGCGGCGAGCTCAAGATCATTGCGGCCATCCCGGAGCAACCGGTGATCGAGAAGATGCTCATTCACCTGGGGCTGCAGGCGCGGGCACCGCCTCGTGCGCCGGCTCGCGGCCAGGCGCTACAAGCGGCCTGACGATTCCGATTCATCACCGTTCAGGTGGCCCGCAGAGCAGGGCCACGGGGATCGGCTGCGCGCGAAGGTTTTCAGGACCTATGGATGTGGCACGGCGCCAAGGGCTAGCCCGTAGATGACGCCAGGAAAGACGCTTTTCGGCTGGGCCGTCCATGCCCAACAGACTTCGCCCTGCATTCAAAGGCAGATTCAAGCGCTTCAGGCGCTGTATCCCACCGTTGTTCTGCCGTTGTTTTACCGTGTTCGGGGTGCAGTCGGGAAGGAAAAAGGGCGTTTGAAAAGCCTATCCTCTGACCGCTGACCAGCCTAATGGACACTGGATTCACGCTGGGCCAAGCCTCGCCCAAGGAAATCTGCTTAAAACCTAGATACTGAATCTATTCATGGACCATCTCGACACCGACACATTGAGCGGTGCCAGATAATTGCAACCACTTTGATACCCTGTGAAACGGCATTGGCTACCACTCATTCACGCTAACCGCGAGGACAACTGAGATGACGAGACTGTATTTGCTGTTATTTTCCCTCCTCATGCTTGCCAGCAGCAGCCACGCCGGTTGGGTCGAGATGGGGCAGACCGACGAGGGCACTTTCTATGTTGATCCCGCCGCCATCCTTCAGGCCGGTTCAAGCCGTTTGGTCTGGGAACTGACAGACCTCAAAGATCGCGATGAGGGAAGCGAGTTATCCCGCCGCTCTCGGGTTGCCTACGACTGCAAACATGGTTTGACCCGTGTGCTTTCGCTTGAAACCTATCGTGAACCGATGGCAACGGGCAAAACTATTCTTTCCGTGGAAAGAGAAGGTCTGTGGAAGAAGGTACCGGTCAGCACCGCGTATGAGACCGCCTTCAAGTTCATATGCGCAAACTAGAGTGCGTGGAAACCAGATTTGGCGTACACATCACCTGAACAACGCCGCCTAAATGATGTGCCAAAGGAAACTGAAATCAAACGGAACACAACCATCTAACTTGCAGCCGGCGTCATAGCTCTTGTCAAATGCAACACCTTTGGTTTGGCGCAGAGCAACTCTTATCCAGGACACGACAGGCACTTCAGACTGCCAACAGCAGTCCAAGCACCGGATTGACCGTGAAGGCCCCAAAGTCTCGCTCAACGTTGCGCTTGAGATGAGCGACGCGACGTAGTTTCCGCCCAACCATTTAACGGCCAAGGGCCGGAGAAGTTGTCTGCGTCGTGGTGCAGAATATTGTTGCGATCAGGCACCAGTTCAATCTCGGAGCCTACGCTGCCATAAATGACCGGCTGCTTTCAGGTAGGCACAACGCAAGCGCCAGCGTAGCCACGAAACGGTTATTGGTAAACCTATGCGGCCTGCCCCACGCACAGAGCTTTCAGAATGTCTGACCCAGTAGTGCCGTAAAAAACCGGCTTCCATGTCTGGGCGCAGTTGTCGTCCAAGCGGAGTTCGAGAGACTCACCGGCCTCGCACTGGGCCTTGCTTCGTGGCGGCATGGGCTCGCCGCCCGCCATTGATTTGGTATAGATACTTTGGAGCCAGGTGCGGGCCTGGCGGTTGGCGCAGTCGTACTGGGTTAGGGCCTTGGAGGACATCGCCCCATCCTCTGCTGCCAATTCGCGGTCGTAGATGACCCACGCAAAAACATAATCGTCGCGCCTTTGGATAGATGAGGAATCAACCCAGATGGTGACGGTCCTGTCTTGGTTGAACGTCAGGACGTTCCAAGTAGCATACGCCTTTGCGGTCATCAAGCACGCCATAGCCAGCACAGTGATCCTGATGGCGACGCTCAATGACCGAACGCCGGTGATGGGTGTTTCAAGGATTGTGGTCATACGGCGTGTTGGTCTAAATAACCAAAGTATATCCATCACCACAAACCGACTGCGCAATCTGCGCTGATTTCTCGCTAGCGCCTGGAAATGTCCGCAGTCCGGCGAGCTGATTTCCACGACCGCTTTGGGGACGACCAATTTGGACCACCGGACGAAGCTGTGGACCAAGAGCGGACATTCGCCCCGGTGCACCGAAGCGTGCAAACAACCTGCGCATTAACATCCTGGCGCTTTCATCTCACGAAGACGCGCGCCACCCCATGCGTGCGCTGCAGGCCGAGATGACGTTGCATGCGGTGCTGCATGGCTTGATCAAGATAACCGAGTAAGCTTGCATATAGACTGTATACCTAGATACATTATGAACAGGATTCTGTGATGAAAACCTATGGCCTGGCCCTTGCCTTACTCCTTCTTGCCACGTGTTCGATTGCTGATGTAAAACCACTGCCGAAATCCAGTTGGCCCAATACTGTGGCAGAGGCGGTTCCGCATATTCTTGGTTCGCTGACGATTACGCAACGGTCCATCATTGGCGGCACCAGCAAAGACAATCTCTCTTTGTTTCTGGGCGACTGGGGCGAGGACATTCAAGTGCTTCTGGGGCTTAATAGCGGGAACATGGCACTCGCCCAAATTAGCTGCGGCCACCCTTGCAAAGCTGAGCAAGCGACTCTCAAGCTAATGGAGGCTGCTTGGGATGCTCTTCAACGTTAACGCGAAG
>Ga0123336_10005269_pt1 | contig 10319 bp, 6 predicted proteins | sample SSSSmetaG_FD_96466 | JGI IMG/M metagenome (GOLD analysis project Ga0123336, IMG submission 96466) | Glacier valley bacterial and archeal communities from Borup Fiord, Nunavut, Canada, to study Microbial Dark Matter (Phase II) - ​SSSS metaG | ecosystem: Environmental > Aquatic > Freshwater > Ice... | reverse complement strand
CTGCGTCGCTCCGCCGGCGGATGATGCGGCGCGGCCGCGGTGTAGAAGCGCTGCGCGGCCTCGCGATCGTTCGCCGCCTCCAGCCAGAGCCCCAGCTCGTAGGCCGCCACGAACGTGCCGGCGCCGAGCGTCCCCGGGAAGCGCTCGTCGCCCCCGATCTCGAGGCAACGCACGAGCGCGGCCCTGGTCTCCTCGAGCCGACCGAGCGCGCGGTTCGCGCGGAACGCGAGCAGCGGGAGCTCGGTGAAGGCCGGCCAGCGCGGCCCGCACGCCTCGACGAGACCGAGCGTCTCCTCGAAGGCGCCTGCCGCGAACAACGCCTCGCCCAGCGCGAGCGCGAAGCGCGGACCTTCGGGGCCGTCCACGTCGCCGCCGTCGAGAGCGCGGTTCGCGAGGGCTACGGCGGACCGGGCATCCACGTCGAGGAGCAGCTCGGCGAGCTCGAGATGGATCAGCGGGTCGGCGGGCGCGACCGCCAGCGCGAGGGCGAGCCGGTTCGTGCGCACATTGCGGGTGCCGAGCGCAGACGCCGACGCCATCACGCGCGCCCCCACGTCGATGCGCGGCCCCCGCGACCACGGCGTGAGGTCGCCCTCGAGGACGGTGCCGGCGCGGAAGAGGCGCGGCTCGAGCCGGCGCCGGATCGCCTCCCCGCGGAGCTCGAGGATCCGGATCTGGCCGGTCGCCCGCTGCGCGCCGGCCTCGTCGTCCCCGGCAAAGGTCGCGATCACCGCGAGCGCGCCCGGCTCGAGCCGCTCGCCGGCGCGCAGGAAGAGGAGCGCGTCCGCCTGGCTCTCTGCAAAGCGCTGCGCTGCGGCACCGACATCGGCCACGAGCACGATGGTCGCGTCCAGCTCCGGCGACGGTGCCAGAGTGGCGCGGGTCTCGGCGATCCGCTCGGCATCATCGGTGAGGCCGAGGGAGAGGACGCAAACAAGAAGGTTCGGACGCTTCACAGGGGTACATCCCCAACGGCGCGCGTCGATTTTTCTTCAGTCCGGCGCCCCTCCGTCCGTTCGGGGCGACGCTTTCTTGCTACGCGTGGAGGATGACGTCCTCCACCACCTCGTCGCTCCAGGAGATCTACGCGCCCCACGGCCGCTGCTTCGGCTGCGGCCCCGCGAACGAGCAGGGCCTGCGCATCCGTAGCTTCCCCACCGAGGACTCGGCGAACGCCCATCTCCAGTGCGACTTCACCCCTGCGAAGCACCACGAGGCGTTCGAGAACGTGCTGAACGGCGGCATCATCGGCGCGGTGCTCGACTGCCACATGAACTGGACCACCATCTTCCACCTCATGAAGAAGAACGGGCTCGACCACGCGCCGTGCTGCGTGACCGCCGACTTCAAGGTGACCCTCAAGCGGCCGACGCCGCTCGGGCCGGTGCACGTCGATGCCCACGTCGTCTCGTCAACCGAGGATCGCGCGACCATCGAGGCGGTGATGACGGCGGGTGGCAAGGTGACCGCCATCGGCACCGGCACGTTCGTCGCGGTGCGGCCCGACCACCCCGCGTACCATCGCTGGTAGAGCACTACCCCAGCGACGAATCCGCGCGGCCCCGGTACGGTGGGGCATGCTCACGGTCCGCCCGCTCGTCATCGCGCTCTCCACCCTCGGTCTCCTGCTCTTCGGCTGCGGCGACAAACCGAAGCCCACGGGCCTCGTGACGGCGGAGGCCGGCGTCGCGACCGGGCCGGTGGAGGCAGGCGCGCCGGCCGTCGATCTCTCGCAGTGCGCCGGCTGCCAGCTCGCGCCCATTCCCGCCTGGACGTTCGAGGGGATCTACAAGGATGCAACCTGCACGGAGCCGCTGGCGCAACTGGTGGCGCCCGCCTGCACCGTGGTCCCGGCGCTCGGCGCCGCCGTGAGCCTCACCTACGTCGACGAGGCGCCGCCGCACAAGGCGAACGAGACGACGACGGTCACGCTCGTCGACCAGGTCGCGGCCGAGGCGCCGCATTACCGGAAGACCGCGAAGGGCTGCGTGCGTGCGAACGAGGGCGCGGTCGACATCACCCCCGCGAGCTGCGCGAACGCGAAGGTCTGCCGCGACGCGACCGGGGCGCTCACGTGCACCACCTGCCGCACGTTCGCGAGCGGCTGCCCCGACTACGAGGAGACGCGCCTCTACGCGACCATCAAGGACGACAAGAAGCCCGCGGCGGGCGGCGGCGGAAACCTCGCCCGCCTCGCGCAGTGCTGCAACGCGCTCGCCGCGCAGGCGCGGGCGATGGGGCCTTCGCCCGAGGCCGGGATGGTCCTCGCGGCGGCCGCGCAGTGCAACGTGATCGTGCAGCAGGCCGGCCCCAACGGCAACGCACCCGAGCTCGGCGCCCTCCGCAGCATCCTCGCCGGCCGCAACGTGCCCGCGATCTGCGCCGGGTTCTGAGCCGAGCGATCAAGACTCGCCGCGCAGGCGCCTGAGCAGCAGGCGGATCTGGCCGGCGCCCTTCCCGTCGGGGTGCCGCGCAAGGACCGCCTCGAGGATCTGCTCCGAGGCCTCCTTGTTCGCGTCGAGGTGCCCCTGCACCACGCTCACCAGCGACGCATCGGCCGCGGGGCTGATCGCGCCGCCGTTCGCGAGCGCCGCGAGCTCGGTCATGTCGGCGGCCTCGAGCGCGCGCGCGTCGTAGGAGCGCGCCGCGGCCCGCGCGACGTCGGCGCTGGGGTCGGTGATCATCTCGCGCAGCGCCACGCGTGTCTCGGGCGAGTCGACGCCGCGCAGCGCGCGCGCCACCGACTCACGGACGTTGGATTCGCTCTCCTTCGCCACCGTACGCAGGAGCGGTACGTCGCTCGCGCGCGCGGCGTTGCCTACCGCGGCGACGAGCGCGATCTTCGCCTCTGCCGAGGTGGCGGCCTTCACGTCGGCGACGAGCCGCGCGTGGATGGAGTCGCCGAGCGCCCTGGCGGGGCCCGACGCATGCGCGGCGAGCGCGCCGAGCGTGAGGCCGGTGACCCGGCGCAGATCGGGGTCGCCCACGATGGCCGGGCTGTCGTAGAGGTCGACCGCGAAGACCAGCGACTCGCGCGTCGGCGCGGTCACGAACCCGAGCCGCTGGATCATGCGGCCGTAGACGCCGAGATCGGCGCGGCTCTCCGGCACCTCGAGCGCGCGGCGCATGCCCGCCTGGGCGGCCGGGCTCCCGGCCGATGCGAGGAGACCGACCATGAGCTCTCGGCTCCGGCCGTCGAGCGCGGGATCGAGGAACTGCGTCGCCATCGCCTCGCAGGCCTCGGGATGGAGGCGCAGGAACGCCGCCGTCGCGGTGAGCATTCCGCGCGCCGGCGGCAGGCCCTTGCCGTACGCGGTCAACATGCGGCTCACCTCCTGCTGGGACGTGTGCGCGGCGAAGCGCTCGTCCATGCGCTGGCGGAGCTCGGGGGCCTCGGGCGCCGCGCCCGGCTCGATCTGCTGGGCGGCCACGCTCTCGACGGCGAAGCGTTCGGGGACGCCGACCTCGCTCTTCTCGCGGAACGTCATGGTGAAGACGGTGTGGTGCTCGAGGCGAGGCGCGATGGTGAGGTCGAGCCGGGTCGCGACGGAGCCCACGAAGCCGGCGCGGTCGAGATGCACGTCGGAGCCGCCGGCGAGGACCGGCACGAGGCCGTCGGCGCTGCCCTGGGGGAGCGCGGTCGCAGAGAGAACGCGTGTCGGCGCGCGGCGCAGGTAGAGCGGATCGCTCGCGTCGACCGCGTAGTGCATCTCGAGCTTGCCGACCGAGTACGTCTCGATCGACTGCCAGGCCGCCGCGCTGGCCGCGCTCGCCGCGCCGCCGAGCACGACCTGGGACTCGGCGATGACGCTCTGGAGGAGCTGCTTGAAGAGCGCCGGATCGCCGGCGCGGAACCGGAGGTGACGGACCTCGCCCCGCGCGCTCACCTCGACGAACGCCTCGCGGCCGTCGAAGGTGTCGTGGATGGTCTCGGGCGTGTCGAGCAGCGCGTTGCCCATCGCCGCGAGCTTCACGTCGTGCAGCGCCGAGACCGAGACGCCGAACAGCCACGCGTCACCCTGCTGGCCGTAGGCCTTGAAGGCGAGCTGGCCGTGGAGCGCGCTCTCCGAGCTCGCATCCATCGTGCCCGCGCCGCCGCCCGCGCCAGCCATGTCGACGGTGCTCGCCGAGCGCACCGTCCAGTCGAAATCGTAGAGGTAGCGCGTCCCTCGCTGCCAGCCGAAGGCCGTGGGGGTGCGTGAGGCGTCCGCCGACGCCGAGGGGTCGCCGTGCGATCGCGCCAGCCAGGCGCCTCCGGTGGCGAGCGCCACGAGCGAGAGCAGCACGCAACCAGTCTTGATCGTTCGATTCATGAATTCCTCGGTGTCGGCGGTTTCGGGTCAGCGCGATCGGATCACTGCAGGAGACCGAGCTCGATCTCCTCGTCGAACGCGGAGAAGAGCGGGAACTGCTGGTGCAGCCCCTTCCAGGACACGACGCTGGTACAGCCGCCGATGCCGAAGATCTTCCCGCAGAGGTCGATCTCGCCGCTGAGCGTCTCGATGCTGACGTCGATGCCCTCCTTCAAGGTGAGGTACAGGACGTCCTGGTTCACCTGCGGATGGCGCGCGACCACCGCGATCTCCGAGGTCATCGGCAGCCCCACGGTGATGAGGTTCAGCTGCGCCTCGACGCCGACCTCCGCGATCGGCCCCCAGCCCCCGTAGGCGTAGAGGTCGGCGTTCACGCCCGCCTTGGGGTGGAACGTGAGCATGCCGCTGATCAGTTTTCCGTCCTGCGGCGCCAGGGGGCCGTTGTTCATGGGCATCGTGACGTTGCCTTCGAGCGGCGCGCCGTAGAAGAACTCGACGTCGATGCCGACGTGCACGTAGACGGGTCCGACCCAGAAGCCGGCGTCGAAGACGTTCTTCTCGAACTTGTCGCTCGGGTTCGCCAGCTGGAAGCTCGAGTTGATGTCAGCGACCTTGGAGAAGCCCTTGTGCTCGAGGCCGTCGAAGGAGCCGAAGCCGATGATGTACAGGTAGTGCTCGGCGTCGACGGTGCCGAGGCCGTCGTCGTTGATGCGGGCGCCGAGCTGCGCGTCGAGGAGCGAGATCGACTTGCCGAACGCGTTCGCGTGCGCCTCGAACTCGCCGTCGAAGTCGAGCTGCATCCTGGTGATGAGCCCCTTCGGCGGAGTCGTGGAATGGTCCTGGCGGTCGAGGACTACCGCGTCCCAGCCGATGTCATACCCGTAGCCAGCGCCGAAGGTCTCGTTGCCCCACTCCTGCTTGTCCTTGGCGCGGTCGCCGTAGACGGTTCCGAGGGCCTTGGGGAACGGATCGCTCCCGACGGGGCGCGCGATCTGCGGCACCTTCTTCCTGAACTCGGAGAGCACCGTGATGATTTCCGCGATGCGCGTCTGCACCGTCTTCCACGTCGCTTCCTGGGCATAGGTCACGACGCCGTAGGCATTCACGTTGGCCGCGAACGAGTTCTGCGTGTAGAGGAGACACTCTTGGTAGTCGATCTCGCGCGAGTGCTGGAGACGCTGCGCGCCGAGCAGCGACTCACGAAACTCGATCGGGGACCAGTCGCAGGCGTATCCGTTCATGTCGAGGCAGCTCTCGTTGCCGGCGAGGGTGCGCGACCACTCGTCGAGGACGATGTTCGCGGTCTCGCAGGCGGCCATGAGCACGCCGTCGTTCACGACGCCGGGGGCGTCGCAGTTCATGCGCGGATGCGTGCCGGCCCCACGCGCGGGATCGACGGACCCCGGCGCCGCGGGCACCCAGTGGTTCTGCAGCACGCGCGAGGCGGCCTGGAGCGCGTTCTTGTCGCTGTAGTTGAGCGCGGTCCAGTAGTCCGCAGGAAAGCCGTTCCACGGCTGCGCGGCCACGAGCTGCGAGGTCCCACCGGAGCGAGGTCTGGTGGAGACGGCGGTGCCGGCGGGCAGCGGCGCGCCGGGGACCGATTTCAAGCCGGCGATGTGGAAGCCGGGCGCGCCGATCTGGCCGATGTTCATGTTGAGGAACGCGTCCGGCATCGTGCTCGGCGAGAAGCTGCTCGCGAAGACGCCCTGGAGCGCCGCGGAGAAGCGATCGTTCTTGGTCATGAGGCTCGCGACGGCGAACGGGTCGCTCGGATAGCTCTCGGCCATGCCCGGCGAGACGCGCGCGATCTGGAACGGAATGACCGTGCAGTCGAGGGACATGTTCGAGCAGGCCAGAATGCTGGCGAGCGCCCACACCGAGGTGTTGGCGACATCGTTGCGCTTCAGGAATTCCATCTGCTGCGCATGCGGGTAAGCCTTCGGCTTCAGGCGATTGTTCATCGCGAGGTGCCAGTCCCAGACCGTCGGATACGTCTCGACGGCGGGCTGCCCGAAGCCGCCGAACGTGTAGAAGTTGTAGCCCTTCGCGAGCTGCGTCTGGAGGGCGTGCAGCTTCGCGACCATCGCGGCGTCGCCTGCCCAGGCGGCGTAGAGCGCGTCGAAGACGGCGGGAGGCATGAACGCGGCGGACGCGTAGAACGGGTTCTTCGGGAGCAGGTCCGACGTGTTGAGCTCGAGCGACGCGCCCGCCACCTCCGTCCACGACCGGCTGACGAGCGGCGCATTTTCGCGATCGAGCAGCGGACGCTTCGCGACGCGCGGCGCCCCCGAGCCCGGGGTCGCGTAGTCCTTGAACGCCACGTCGAAGACGCACTGGTCGTTCGTCCCGCACGCATACGACGAATCGAGGAAGCGCTCGTAGTCGTAGTACTTCGTGTAGACGTACGCCTCGCAGGAGTCGACATGCGTCGTGCGGGACAGGTAGCTCGGATTGCGCGTGTAGGTCGCGGCATTGAACCCGCGGCTCGCCGTCTCCCGGGCGATCCTCGCCGCACGCATCGCCGCCGCCTCCTGCGCCTGCCAGCTCGTGCCCTCGTTCTTCTTGTAGAGGGTCGGGTACTTCTTCACCGAGGTCGGCACGCAGTGGTCGCCGGTGGCGTCCATCAGGCACGTGGGCGTGCTGCCGGCGGCGTACGTGGTGCTCGCGGCCTGCACGACGGCCTGACAGCCCTGCTGCGCGATGAGGCACTGCGCGTACTGCGCGTTGTTGCAGAGCGTGACGGTCGGTGCGGTCGAGCACGTCCACGGCGCGACCCGCGGATCGACGCCGCCCCCGTAGTGGACCATCAGATGAGGCAGGCCAGGATCGGTCCCGGGGATGGTGGTACCTCCCCCGCCGGTCGGCGGAGCCCCCGATGCTGTGCCGCCGAGCGAGAGCCCGACGAGCGATACGACGCTCACGATGGTTCTGGTACGCACGATGTGACCTCCCGCGGATGGTTGGCCCATCGCGCCAGAGGAGTGTGCGTCACGCCGTGCTCGCGCTCCGTGAGCGCTGCATGAGCGTTTCGTGAGCTGGCCTGCGAGGGCCTATTTTTCGAAGCAGTAGAGGTGAAAGAGGTAGCTGCACGGCCGGTCCGCAGCGTAGGTCCACGTCCCGTCTGCGCCGCCGCTCGTGCCGATCTCGGCGCCGACGTTGCTGGCGATCGTGGACCAGTCGCTGCACAAGCCGAGCGCCGGTGTGCCGACCTCCTCCGTGCCCGTCCAGACCCCGACCGCGCCAGCGATCTGGACGCCCTGCGGATCGCGATTGAGCGGCGTCTTCAGCGTCCCCGTCTTCAGCTGGAGCTCCCCGCCGAGGTAGCTCGCGCCCACGTACCAGGGCCCGCCCCCCGCGACGCGCGAGATCGCGGAGATCGCCGCCGTCGACAGCCAGGCGACGAAGGTGCGGCCCGGGAACGTGGCCTGCGCCGCCTCCATGCACCGCTGGTCGGCAGCGGCGAGACCGCCCGCGCCCGGCACGCCGCTCTTGTCGAGGCGGCCGTTGAAGATGCCGGACGTCTCGAACGCCTGCTTCGGCCCCGCGTCGACGGGCGCGTCGACGAGCGCATCGACGAGCGCATCGACGAGCGCGTCGGCGGGTGCATCGACTGGCGCATCGAACCGGGAGTCGACGCCGGCGTCGCGGCTCGCCTCGCTCGCGTCCACGCGGACCTCCGCGTCCGCGCGCAGAGCGCCGGCGTCGCCGCCGTCCTCGCCGTCGACCGCGAGCTCGCCGTCCTCGAAGCCGAGGATCGCGCTGCAGCCGGTCGCGAGCACGAGCAGCGCCGCGATGAGCCAGCGCCTCACCACGACCTCCCCAGCGCGATCGAGGTGGGCCCGAGCGAGATGCTCGTGCGGGCGAGCGAGATGCTCGTGTGGGCGAGCGAGATGCTCGGCCGAGTGCTCGGCGCCGTGAGGTAGAGCACGGCGCCGGCGCCGAGGAGAACCGCGCCGCCCACCGCCAGGCCGGTGGCGACCCCGGCGATCGAGCTCGCGCTCGAGCGCTCGTCGAGCCCGCGTGACGTGCAGCGATCGTTCACGCATCCTCCGTCGGTGTTCGACTGATCGTAGCGACGCGACGCCAGCGCGCCGATCACGAGGCTCGCGGCGAGGCCTCCGAGCCCGACGCTGCCCGCGACGATGGCCCATGTGCGCTGCGGGGAGCGGGACGGCGGAGTCGCAGGCTCGGGCGGCGGCTCCGTCACGGGGAACGGCGCCGGAACGGCGACGGCGCCGGGCTCGCCGGCCAGCGCGAGCACGGGGATGGCGACGGTCCGCTGGCCCGCGTCCAGCTCGACGACCACGCTCGACGTCCACGGCTGCCGATGCGGAGCGCGCGCCTCGATGGTGTGCGGCCCGGGATCGACCGGGACGGCGGTCCCGAACGCCGCGGCGTCGACGGCCGTGCCGTCACGCTGCACGACGAGCCCCTCCGCCACGGGCGAGGTCAGCGTGATCACGATGCGCGACAGCCGCGGCGCGAGCGCAGCGGCATGCGTGCGTGCGAAATCGGCGCGCTCCTGCTGCCCTGAGCGATCGGCAAGCGCCGCCGCCTCGGTGAACCGGGCCCACGCGCTCGCGGTGCGGCCCGAGCGCTCGTAGCAGTCGGCGAGGTTCAGCAGCGTGCCGAGCTTCGGCACGAGGTTGAAGCTCGCGAGCAGCTTGGGACAGCCTTGCGCGTAGTCGCCTTCGCTCGTGAGCCGCTTGCCGTCCTCGAACAGCGCGAGCGCCGCCGGGTTGTCTGCGCCCTGCGCCTGCGCCGGCGTGGGCCGGGCGAGCAGCAGGGAGAGCAGTGACGTGACGACCGCGCCGCGTCGCGATTTCCGGGAACGAACGAGCCACGTCATGATCAATCCCACCCCTCGAGCGGGCCCTTCTTCGCACGGACCACCGACGACGCGGCAGACGCAGACACCGAGGGCGCAGGCGACCTCCCCGCCCGCGCCATCGACGGCGCACCGGCACGCGCCATCGCCGGTACGACCGACGCAGGCGCGAGCGACGACGCGGACGCGAGCGGCGACGCAGGCGCGAGCGACGACGCGGACGCGAGCGGCGACGCAGGCGCGAGCGACGACGCGGACGCGAGCGGCGACGCAGGTTGCAGCGCGGCGGACGGCGCGGTGGTGCTCGGCGGCGCGTCGCTCGTGACGCTGCGGCTCGCCGTCGGCGAAGCCCGCAGCGCGAGGGCCACGAAACCGGCCGTTGCCGCCGCCGCCGCGATCGCGATCGCCGTCGCCGCTCGCCGCCGCCCCGCCGGCGCGGGCCGGTGCACGTCCGGCAGTGTCACGGCCGTCTCGGCGACCAACCCGCGCTCGCGCGAGCGCTCGTCGGCGGTGTGCGCCGCGGCGCGCAGCTCCCCGCGCCGCTCCGCGCGACGCGCTCCGAGCACCGCGCTCACGAACGCGGCGACCTCGTCCTCGCCGTCCGCCGTGCTGGCGGCATACGCCTCGAGCGCCGTGGCCAGCTCGCGCATCGACGGATAGCGCTCCGCGGGATCCTTCGCGAGCGCGCGCCGCGTGATCCCGCGCAGCGCCAGCGGGATCGCCGCGGACTCCGGGATCTCCGGCGCGGGATCCGCCGACGCGATGGCGAGGATGATCGCGAGATCCGTCTCGCCGTCGAACGGCCGCTCGCCGCAGAGCAGCTCGTGGAGCACGATGCCCAGCGCGAAGACGTCGACGCGGCCGTCGATCGGACCGCCGTCGATCTGCTCGGGCGAGAGGTACGCGACCTTTCCCTTGATCACGCCGGATGCCGTGTGGTTGGTCCCGCTGCGCTCGGCGGTCCGCGCCACGCCGAAATCGACGACCTTCACGAGGCCATCGCACGTGACCAGGATGTTCTGGGGCGAGACATCGCGATGGACGACGCCGCACGGCTCGCCCGCCTCCGTCTTCAACACATGCGCGGCGTGGAGCCCGCGCGCCGCCTGAGCGAGCAGCCGCGCGACGACGCCGCTGGGGATCCTGCGCCCGTGCTCGCGCGCCAGCGCGGCGAGCTG
>Ga0123336_10005268_pt1 | contig 10320 bp, 12 predicted proteins | sample SSSSmetaG_FD_96466 | JGI IMG/M metagenome (GOLD analysis project Ga0123336, IMG submission 96466) | Glacier valley bacterial and archeal communities from Borup Fiord, Nunavut, Canada, to study Microbial Dark Matter (Phase II) - ​SSSS metaG | ecosystem: Environmental > Aquatic > Freshwater > Ice... | reverse complement strand
GGCGTACTCCTTGGCTTGCTGAAGTCCGTCACCGGGCAGGTGATACTCGTCTTTGGCCTCGACCACCGCCAGGGGATAATCTCGCTTGCCGTAAAGCAGGTAGTCGGCTCGCTTACCGTCCCGGCGCTTCCCGGTGCGCCCGACGACCTGGATGCGACCATCGGTGAAGCTGCGCTGCTCCTTTATGAAATCGTCGGTCCAGCCCGCCGCGTAGAGCTTAGGGAGAATGTATTTTCGGCAGACGTCGGCTTCAGTACCCACGAGAGGGTCCTCGAAGCCCACTCAACGCCAAATGAAGAGCACATAACATCGCTCTAATCCTAGCAAAGTATCTCCGTGGTCTATTTTCGAGCAACTAAATACTTATGTATAGATATATTTACAAATTTAAGTAGACGAATACATGAATCCTATTCACGGTTTTCCTATCCTCGAGAGAAGGACCACCGTGGCAGTGACGCCCTGATTTGTGGCGTCCTCGAGCCGAATCTCTTCCACCGTTCCCGCCACCGGCGCGTGGATGAGCTGCTGGGCGGCCCGCACCCTCTTTTGCCGCTCGAGCATTTCCACCGACACCTCGAGTCCCTGCGCGGCCCCCTCGAGCTGGGTTTGCCGGGTGGTGTGGTCCAAAATGAGGCGGCCCAAGTCGTTCTCGAAACCCTGGGTCGCCTGCCTGGCCGCCTCGAGCTTAATTCGCGGTTCGGCGTCCTGAGCCACCAGATAGCGCATTCGCCCCTCGGCTTCCCTGGTCCCCTCGAGCTGGGCTTGTAGCCGCGCCCTGGCAGAGCGAAAACCCGCAGTAGCTTGGGTCATCGCCACCCTTTTGGCTCGAGCTGCCCGGCGCTGCACCTTCACCTTGTCGTCCAACGCTTGCAGGGCGTGGTCATCCACCCGTCGGGCGATAGTCTGACCCTCGAGCACCCGGTCCCCCTGCTGCACCAAAAGCCCAGCGGCACTGGTCAAACCGCTGATTTTAACCCCATGAACCGTGGGTATGGCGCTCCTGGACAGCGCGGGAAGGTTCAGTGCGCTACCCGCGCTCAGAGGGTTGTACTCGGCCCGCACCACGGCGGAACCGGCCACCACGAAGCTGCTTTCAAAGGGTTGCAGGTCACTCGGGCGCGCGGCGTGCAGCATCATGGTCTTACCGCCCAGCACGCTCTCGAGGCGGGCATACGCGCCGATTTCAGGCGGCAGGATGTGGCCCAATGTGCCCAGCTCGAGTTCCCCGGTAATCCACACCGCCCTGGCCCCTCGAGGAAGCGCCCCCAGCAGTTCGCGCACGGTGCGCCCGCTGAGTTCGATGCGGTACTCCTGCACTCGGGCGGGCTTACCCCGGTAGGCGCGCACCCGGTAGGCCACAATCTGACCGTTCTTGCTCACCTGAAAGGCGCGGCCCAGGTCGTCCTCGACCAGCACCCCGCTGCGGCCCAGCGCCTCGATGACACGGTAACGTCCGGTCATCTTTTCCTGCGTGACCCGGTTAAAGCCCTCGAGCTGCACGTAGACGGCGCTACTCGAGCGGAAGTCGAGGTAGTCGAGCACCGCCGTTTCCGGGCTGGCCACGAACCTTCTAAACGTCGTATCGAAGCCGTCCTTGCCCACCGGATACAGCACCAGGGCCACCAGTAACAACACGATGGCCAGGTACGCCTCGGCGGGGCTGCCGTATTTGATTCGCATGGAGCGAACAGGCAAGAAGACAAACTGCACTCGAGCGGGCCACAGCAGATAAACTCCGTTCACGTTGGCGGTGTCGAGCAAGATGTGCGACAGCACCCCCAGCAAGAAGGCGGTCACGCTCGAGGGATTGAGGCGGGCGAGGGGAAGCAGCGCCAGCCACAGGGCCAGCAGGAAGGGCAGCGAGTGGGTCAGGGTGCGGTGTCCCAAACGGGTCTCGAGAAAAGCGGACACCGGGCGCAGGAATCGCCCCGCGCCCGCATTCTGGGTATCGATATCGGGGAGCAGCGACCCCGCCATGCACATCACGACCTCGAGCGGCCCCCCCTCGAGACCCATGCCCCTGCCAGGGCCATAGTGGTCAGCGCGGCGGCCAGGTGGGTTCCGGCGGTCACGGGTCTCCCCTCCCCTGATTGCCCCTTAAGGAAGGCGCTCGAGGGGAGGTCATTTCAGGACCGTTCCCAGTTCATTCAAGCTCACCCCCGCGCTCGAGGCCAGGTTCTGCTTGGCCACCGCGAGGTCGAGGTTGGATTTGAACACCGCCAGCTTGGCCTGGCTGACCTTCTCTGCCCCACCTAAAATCTCCGCGTTAGTCGCGGCCCCCACTTTCGCTTTGGCCTCGAGCGCCCTTAACTCCGCGCTTCTGGCCTCGAGCGCGTCGCCCGACACTCCTGCGGACTCGAGCGCGTACAGGTAGCCCGCGAACGCCTGAAGCACTTTCAAGCGCACCGCGTTCCCGGCTTGAATATTTGGGCGTTCAGGGCCGTGAAATAGGCGGTGTTGTCTTTGAACAGCGCCGTTAGGTCTACCGACATCGAAAGCCTGTAAGACGGGGTTTTGAGCTGCTCGAAGTCGCCGCTTATATCGAAGCCCGCGTTCGCGTTCACCGCCCCGAGGGCGCTCTTGTCCACGTCGGCGGCTTGACGGTTGGCCCGTGCGGTGAGCACAGCGGGGTCACGCTCGAGCGCGATTTTGACCAGTTCCCCGTAGTCTTGGGTCTGTTTATCGGTGAGCGCGGTGGCGGCCTGGGCCTGAACGGCATGAAAGGAGAGCGCAAGAGTAGCGACAAGTGTGGATACACGCATAGGCGAACCTCCAGAAAGCTCAGTGCCTTTTCAAGTGTTGGGTCATTCAGACCCACACTCATTTGTTCGTCTATACCAGTATACACATATTTGTGTATATACATAAGCAACTATGTATTCATGTGTATAAAATTCTAAACGCACGAAATTGAGATTTCGCATGGTGGGTTCTCGAGCCAAGCCCACGCAAACACCCCACGAAAAACCTTCTGAATGTTGCCAGAGGTGTGTTTCTGATTTTATCCACATATACAGATATTCACTCATGCAAACAGTCACATGAATACTTAAGTATTCATGTGACTGTTTGATTAAACATCTAAGCGTACAAACACTTAAAAAACGGGAGAGCTGCCTCGAGCAAGGACCCCTATGTCGGTAAGGGCAGGCGGTCCGTCAACGATCGCTCGAGGCAGCCTTGTCCAGAGTTGCCAGAACGATAATTTCGTTCACAAATTTATTACACTTCGATTTTTTGCCTGACCAGTTCGAGGCAAGTTTCTCATTTTCTCCAAGAGGCTCGTCTACCTGACTCGGGGAAACGCCCTAAATCAGCGCCAGCCCTTCACGCTCGAGCCGCCAAAGACCATGCGGTTCATTCCGGGGGCATTGAGCATGTCCCCAAAGGTCTGCTCCGGCTTGCTGGCTTGGTCCAATACCTCGAGCTGTTCACTGTTAAGATGCACCTCGAGCGAGGCCAGGTTGTCTTTTAACTGCTCGAGCTTGCTGGCCCCGATGAGGGTCGAGGTCACGCCGCGCTGCTGCGCCAGCCACGCCAGGGCCACCTGTGCCATGGGGCGCTCGAGCTGTGCGGATACGGCTCTGAGCGCCTCGAGCACCCTCCAGTTTCGTGGGGTAAACTTGGTGTTCCCAAAGGGATTGGGGCCGCTGAGCCTGCCGTCTCCGCTGGCTCCCTCCTCGGTTCGCCTATACTTTCCAGCCAGAAAACCCGCCGCCAGCGGACTCCACGGCGCGATGCCCATGCCACACTCGAGCGCGGCGGGCACATGCTCGGTCTCAACGGTGCGGGCCACCAGAGAATACTCGAGCTGCATGGCGATGTGGCCGGGAATATTGTGCACTTGGGCCAGGGTCGCGGCCTTGACCGCGTACCAAGCGGGCATATCCGAGAAGCCGAAGTAGCGAATGCGGCCCGCTCGTACCAAATCGCCCAGTGTTTGCAGCACCTCCTCAACGGGGGTGACACCGTCCCAGACGTGCAGCCAGTACAGGTCCAGGTAGTCGGTCTTCAAGCGGCGCAAACTGCCCTCGAGCGCCCCATAGATATGCTTGCGCCCGTTGCCCCCAGCGTGCGGGTTACCTCTCTGCGCGTTGAAGCCAAATTTAGTGGCTAACACCACCTGGTCGCGCAGATTGCGGTCCGCGATGAGCCGACCCAGCAGTTCCTCGCTCTGGCCGCTCGAGTAAACGTCGGCGGTGTCCACGAAATTGCCGCCTGCGTCCACATAAGCATTAAAAACGTCGGCTGAAACGTCCTCAGCCGAACCCCAGCGCGGGGTTCCGAAGGTAATGGTGCCGAGGGCTAAGGGGCTGACGACCAGGCCGGAGCGGCCCAGGGTGCGAAAATCGGTGAGGCTCATCAAGGTCTCCTACAAATCAAAAATCTCGTGGCTCGAGCGAGGAACGCACCATCTTGCGCCCCACCTTTGCTCAACCCTGCCCCGTTCGGAACCGCGCGGCCTCAAGCTGCCCCACCCGCGCCGCGCTCCACATGCCCAGCATCCAGCCGGGGTATTCCACCTGCAAGTGGCTCACCTCGCCCAAAAGCTTCAGTTCATCCTCACTGAACACGATGTCCACCGCGCCCAGATTGTCAGAAAGCTGCTCGAGCTTTTTGCTGCCCAGCAGCACGCTGGTGACGCGCTTTTGATGCAGCAGCCAGGCCAGGGCGAGTTGGGCCACGCTGGCCCCTTTGTGCTCAGCCAGCGTCTCGAGCGCGTCAATCACCTTGTACGCCCGCTCCATCTCCACGGGGGGAAAGGCCATTGCCCCGCGTCGGCTGCCCTCTGGCAAATCTTTACTGCGGCTGAATTTACCGCTGAGCAAGCCGCCCGCCAAGGGACTCCAGGTGAGCAGCCCCAAACCCTCATGCTCGAGCATGGGTACGATTTCGCGCTCCACGTCGCGGCCCGCCAGGGTGTAGTACGCCTGAAGCGAGGCGAACTGTGCCCAGCCGCACTGTCTCGAGAGGCCCAGCGCTTTGGAAACCTGCCACGCGGCCCAGTTGGACACGCCTACGTAGCGCACCAAACCCTACCGCACCAAGTCGTTCAGGGCCTCGAGCGACTCTTCTAAGGGCGTGGCCGGGTCGAAGCCATGAAGCTGGTAGAGGTCTATGTGCTCGAGTTGCAACCGCTCGAGGCTGGCGTGTACCGCGTCCAGAATGTGCGCTCTTGAGGAGCCGCGCCCGTTGGGTCCCACGCCGATGTCCCCAAAAACCTTGGTGGCCACCACTACCTCGTCACGCCGCACCCCCAGGTTTTTCAGAGCCTGTCCGGTGATGCGCTCCGACGCGCCGCCCGAGTAGGTATCGGCGGTGTCAATAAAGTTGATGCCCGCCTCGATCGCCCGCCCCAGCAGCGTGTCGGCATCATTTTGCTGTACGCGGCCCATCACTTCAAATCCCCCGCTGCCGCCGAAGGTCATGGTGCCAAAGGCCAGCTCTGAGACGAAAAGTCCAGTGTTGCCTAATCTGTTGTAACGCATAAGTTGATGCCTCCAATACCGTCAGGGTCAGCCTCGAGCCAGCCCTCGGTCAATTGCACGCCTCGAGAAAAGTGATTGTTTTTCACAACCAGTTGCACTCTACAGAGACTGGTGCGATAATGCAAGCAGTGGAGGCCAAGGTGAATGAAAAACTCAGGTCAGGTTGCCCGGTGAGCTTGGGACTCGACATTTTTGGAGACCGCTGGACGCTGCTCATCGTTCGAGACCTGATGTTTGGGGGAAAGCGACACTTCCGCGAGATGCTGCACTCAGACGAGCGCATCTCGTCTAATGTCCTGGCGGACCGCTTGAACATGTTGGTGCTCGAGGGTATCGTCAGCAAAACCGAAGACCCCCGCCATCTGCAAAAAGTGATTTACAGCCTGACCGAGAAAGGCATTGCGTTGCTGCCGATTTTGCTCGAGATCAGCCGTTGGAGCTATCAGTATCGTCCGGTGGGTGAAGCGTTTATGTCCACGGATGCGCCGCTCGAGCTAAAAGATACGGCCATGTGGATGCGTGAGCTGCGCAAAACGCATCTGGTGCAATCAGACGTGTGGCCATCCCCCGCCTAGAAACCCATGTGGGCAAGCCCACGAATATTTTGTGGGGTGGGTACACACCTCAAGGCTCCAGACCTGACCCACTGCTGGCGTCCATTTCAAGCATGGCCTTTTGGACCTCTCCTCACCCCACACGCTACGGACCTATTCCCGTCGGCTCATCCTAAACAACTGGCCTCATGCTCACGTCCAGCGATTTGACGCAGGGGTTTGATGTGCGCCGTGCCTACACCCTCGGGGCCTGGAGGCTGAGCAACCAAGCCCGCCGCTGCTCAGCCAACACCCGACCCGTCACCCACCGCGATCCCACCGACGACCCGGTGAGGGGTATTCCTGCTATTTTACGCTCGGTCTCTTCTGTCTCAGTGAAAGTAATGGCCTATTTCGAGGTCCTCGATCAGGCCACTATGGGTCGGTTGCCAGTTCAGCAGCTCACGGGTCCCCGCGCTCGAGGCGGGGATATCCGCCGTCAGGAAGCGGGCCAGCCAGCCGAAGTGTCCGGCGGCTTCCTCGGACGAAATCGAGACGACGGGTAGATCGAGATGGCGTCCCACCGCTTCGGCAATCGTGCGGGTAGAGACGCCTTCCTCAGCGACCCCGTGCAGGATTGTACCCGCCGGGGCCTGCTCGAGCGCCAAGCGAAAGAGGCGCGCGGCATCGAGTCGGTGCACCGCAGGCCAGCGGTTGATGCCGCTCGAGATGTAGCCGGACACGCCTTTGGCACGGGCAATCCCGATCAGCGCCGCGATGAAGCCGGGGTCGCCCTCGCCGTGAACCGTGGGCGCGAGTCGCAGAACCGAAGCGCGCACCCCCTGGGTAGCCAGGGCCAGGGTGGCCCGCGACGAAGCCGCTCGAGGGTAGGCCTCGGGGTCGGGCAAGTCTATTTCCAGGGCAAGCTTTCCCGAGGTCACGCCCAGGATGCCCGAGGCGACGACCAGGGGTCGGTTTGAACCCTCGAGCGCGGCACCGAGCGTCTCGATGGCCTGAAAGTCGGCGCGGGCGGCGGCCTCCATCTGCGAGAAGTCGTGGATGTAGGCGAGGTGAATCACCCCGTCCGAGGTCTCCGCACCCGCCCGCAGGCTGCCCAGGTCCTCGAGCGAACCGCGCTGTACCTCGACTCCAGCAGCGCTGAGCAAGGCTGACGAGGCGTCCGAACGCGCCAGCCCAATTACCTGATGACCCGCATTGAGAAGTTCGGGAACGACGGCGGAGCCGATAAAGCCGGATGCACCGGTTACAAAGATACGCATAGGTCAATCCTCCACATGGCTGGCTTTCGAGTCGCTTGCTTCCGCACCGCTCGAATTTTGTCAGCCACTGACATCACTCTAGCACTTCATGTCAGTGGCTGACAACCGCTAGAGTAGGGGCATGGCTCGCTGGACTCCCAACCCGCGTGGTCGCCTCGAGCAGGCGGCCCTGGAACTCTACCGCGAGCGCGGCTTTGAGCAAACCCCGGTGGCCGACATCGCCGCGCGCGCCGGTCTGACCGAGCGCACCTTCTTCCGGCACTTTCTGGACAAGCGCGAAGTGCTATTCGGAGGCTCGAGGGCCTTGCAGGATCTACTGGTGCAGGGGGTGGCCTCGGCCCCTGTTGACCTAGCTCCCCTGGAGGCGGTGGTTCGCGCGCTCGAGGCGTCCGGGGCCTTCTTCTCCGCCGAGCGCCGTGCTCACTCCCGGCAGCGCCAGCGCATCATTGAGGCCAACGTCGAACTACAGGAGCGCGAACTCATCAAACTGGCCTCGCTGTCGGCGGCCCTGACCGGGGTGCTGCGGGAACGGGCAATACCCGATCCCGCAGCGGGCTTGGCGGCGGACGCGGGGATGGCGGTGTTCAAGGCGGCCTTTGCCCGCTGGCTCGAGGATAGCCCGGCTCAGGACACCCCTGCTCGAGAGTTTTCCGTGCTGGTCCGTGAAGCGCTCGAGGCCCTGAAAGGGGTGATGGATCGCCCGTGAGGGGTGCGGCGGGGTTGGCTTGTCCGACGAACTTGCGCGGACGGGATGGCAGAGGTGCTCAAACCCGCGCTCGAGCGCCTAGGAGAACAAGGCAAGCAGGGTTGAAGGCCCTCTGGGGAGACTTTTTCCAACGCCTGACCGACCAACACGATCCCTGGGGCAAAACTGCACCACCCCTAAATCAAAAACATAGTTGAATAGTCGCGCGAATACTCGAGTATTCGCGCGACTGGATACAAAAGTATTTACGTATATGAATACACGGAGGAAGTTGAATTTTCAGTCTCGAGCCAGGAAAATCTTGCGGGCAAAGGGCAGCAGCACCATCGAAAGGGCGATGCCCACCCCGGTGGCGACGTAACCGTCCATCTCCCCCCTGGCCAATGACACATATTTCTGAATCATGAACACAGCGGCCAGCAGCAGAAACACGGGCGCAATAGCTATAGCTCGAGTATTCGACCCTGCACTGTCCTGGGCTTAACTGGTCCCCACCTGCTTGCGGCGCACGATGTCCCCGGCGCTCACAAAGCGAATCAGGCGGTTCACCTCACCGGGAATGCCGCCCGACATGCTCACCAGATTGGCTTTGTACTGGCGCTCATCCTCGGCCACCACGCCATAACTCGAGCACAGCAAGTTCACCAGTTCTCGAGATTCCTTTGCCGTGAGCGGAGGAAGGTCTATGCGGTCAAAGCGCGCCCACAGGCGTTTGGTCGGACCCTTGTGCAGCGTGGCCGGGTGAACCGCAAAGACGAAGATACACACCTCCTCGAGCATGAGGAGCCACGGCACCATAGACGCGGTGACGCTCGAGCACTCGTCTACCAGCACGAAAGGACGGGCGAGACCGCGCTCACCATAGGCACGCAGCGCCTCGACAAGTGAGCGGGCCTGTTGGTCGGCATTGCTGTGTAGCTTTCTCCAGCTTTTGACATCCTCGGCCTCACTGCCGGAAAAGGGCAGGGCCTCGAGCGTGATTCGGTTCTTCCTGAATCCTTTGAACAGCTCGAGCAGGAAACTCGAGAACGGGGCCAGCTTCTCGAGATGCAGCGTAACAGCGCCTTCCTCGAGCGCGGGCTTGATGACCTCGAGCAGCGCGGTCTTGCCGTAGCCCGGTGGGGCCACCAGCACCGCGCTCCGCCCTGCGTGTGCGGCCCTAAGCAGCGCGTGGCCCTGTTCTTTGCGTCCGACAAATTCAAGCTCTTGGCTTGGGTTTGGGTTTGGGCTGGTCATGAGGTTTTCTCTCTCCTGTGCGGACAGGCCCGTTAGGTGCCGCTCTGTCCAAGACGCTGGGCGGCGACATCATCACGTCCGGTAGTGCTCGAGCTACTTCCTCGAGCCTCTTTGCGCTCACGTCGGTGTAAATCACGGTGGTGGTGATTGAGGCGTGTCCCAGCATCTTTTGCACCTCCTCGAGCGAACGTCCCGACTCGACCAGGGCGGTAGCGAAAGAGTGCCGCAGTTTGTGAGGGGTTATCTTGGCCGCGTCTAGTCCAGCACGTCCGGCAACCTCTTTAATCATAAGCTGCACGGTTCGGTCTCGAATGCGCTCCCCGTGCTTGCCGCCCAGGGTGTAAATCCACACGTAGGTATTCGCGGGGTCGCCCTCGAGCATCCGGTGTTTGAGCCACTGGTACAGCGCCCGCTGTCCGGTGGGGCTGAGGATGACCACCCGCTCTTTATCGCCCTTTCCAATCACGGTAATGCTGTGTGGTACACCGTTCCCGTCATAGCGCACGCTCGAGAGCTGCATGTTGAGCATTTCAGAGATTCTTAAGCCAGTGCCGTACAGAAAGGCTAATAGCGCCCAGTTTCGCAGGCCCACGGTGGGCCGCTTCTCGTCAAACGCCTTCTCGAGCAGTCGGCTCACCTCGGGAATGGTGAGGTGTTTGGGCAACCTCTGCGGCAACTTAGGTCGTTTCAACTCGAGCGCGGGGTTTCCGCCCAGGATGGGGCGCTTCTCAATCTCGAGCAGGTAAGCGTAAAACTTCCGCAGCGAGGCGATGACCCGGTGATTACGGTGGGGCCTAAACTTCTGTGCTCCCAGGAAGCCCCGGATGTGCTGCGCGGTGAGTTGTTCCCAGGCTGGAGGTAGCCCGGTGCTCTGCGAATTGAGCCAGCGGTGGAACATGCGAAGGTCGGCGGTGTACTGCTTGACCGTTCCCTCAGCGCGCCCCTCGTCACTGGTCAGGTAGTGCGCGAACCCTTCGACGGCGGTGTCCACCAAGCCTTGCAAATCTCCCCCTTCTTGCTCGAATAGGTACAGCTTCTCTAATAGTGGTGCCGCTCGAGCCTTTTATCTGACT
>Ga0123336_10005267_pt1 | contig 10320 bp, 5 predicted proteins | sample SSSSmetaG_FD_96466 | JGI IMG/M metagenome (GOLD analysis project Ga0123336, IMG submission 96466) | Glacier valley bacterial and archeal communities from Borup Fiord, Nunavut, Canada, to study Microbial Dark Matter (Phase II) - ​SSSS metaG | ecosystem: Environmental > Aquatic > Freshwater > Ice... | reverse complement strand
GAACTGTGTCGTAAATATGAGCCTGAAATCATCCTCACAGATATAAGAATGCCAGGGATAGACGGACTAGAGCTTAGTAGAAGGATTATTAAACATTATGCACCTGTTAAAATTATTATATTAAGTGGTTATTCAGATTTTGACTATGCAAGAGAAGCACTAAAGATTGGCGTAATGGACTACTTATTAAAGCCAATCAAAATAGAGGAATTAATACAAAAAGTAAAAGAGGCAAGAGAGGATATTTTAACTTATAGAGAAGAAAATAAAAATAAGAAAGACTATACAAGACTCAGCCAAAGCAAACAAATTGAGGCCTTTATACAGGGACAAACTGCAGAATCGGAAGGAATTATCTATAGCTTAAGAGCGTATACGGAGTTAAGCCTTAAAAGCATGATTGTTTATAGTCTATGTGAACTAGATAATAAACAAAAAGATTATTGTGAGCAGAGTATTATTTATATAGATGCTTATTTAGAAAGGGTGTTACCTGAACTTGATGCAGCTATTCTCTATACAAAGGGAGGCCAGATAGGCTTTGTAATGGAAGTATCTTCTGGTAAAGTTAGATATGAGAAAATACATCTGCTAAAACAAAAACTCATTGAACTTAATAAGCTAGTTTATAATCAGTTTGAAAACACAGTATCTCTAGCTATGAGCCAAGAAGGAGAATGTAAGCAAATACCTTTTTTACACAGCCAATGTGAAAAAGGATTAAAACATAGAATGTATAGGGGTGAAAAGAGCTTTATCCTATATGAAGAGCTAGAAGACAGTGAGCCTATGCACTATGTTAAAACGGACGAGCAGATGCTTAAGGAATACATTAAAATCTATAGCTACGAAGAATCTATGGTATACATTAAGAATGAGTTTGAACGACTTAAACAAATGAAGGTCATTTCTTCTGATCTTGTGAAGGGGATTAGTATAGAACTTAAAAATATACTTCTTCGAACAATATTAGAAAGTGGTATTCATGTAGAACAGTTATTAGGAGACAATATAAAGCTTTTAAGTAATATTCCTGAATATACCACCATTGAAGGCTATTATAAATGGGTAGAAAATTTATACTATCTCATTCTCATAGGCATTACGCGTTCAGGAGGAGAGAAGCATAACCACGTTATTAGAGAAGCATTATATTTCATTGGGAAAAATTATAATGGTAATATTACCGTAGAACGCGTAGCACAGTGTGTGGATAAATCTAAAAATTATTTTAGCTATCTGTTTAAAAAGGAAATAGGCATGTCCTTTATAGAATACCTTAATAAAGTGCGAATAGAAAAAGCCAAAGAACTTTTAGACACTACCTCGTGTATGACCTATGAAATTTCAGAATTAGTAGGTTATAGTGATTATAAATATTTTTCAAGTGTTTTTAAAAAGCTACAAGGGGTTTCTCCTACTCAATATAGAAAAAACAAAGAGTCAATCGTAAAATAGTAGATACAATCGTATTTTTTTATCCTTAAATTTAATCATTAGAGCAAGTATAATAAATATAGAGCTAGTTTATAATAAATATATAGCTAGTTAGTTAAAGTGAAATAAAAATTATTTAAGGGGGAAAAATATGAAAAAAATAATTAACAAAGTATTAGTAGCTTTACTCGTAACAAGCTTTGCTCTTACAGGGTGTTCAAAACCAGTGGAAGATCCAGCCGCAAAACCAGCTGAAACAAAAACTGAAGAAGTGAAAGAACCAGAAGCTGCAGCACCAGTGGAGAAAAAGAATATTAAATTTTATGGTAAGGTTGTTGAATATACATCGGGTCCTAAAATGACAGATGCACTTATTGAGAAAATGAAAGATAAGTATAATATTGAAGCCATCCAAGTAGATTGGGCCAATATGGATAAGGTTATTAGAACAGGTATTGCTTCAGGTGATCCTTGTGATATATACAACTACCCACCATCTAATATGGCTAGCTTTAAAGATATGGCTGTAGATCTTACACCTTACTTAGATGCTGACCCAGAATGGAAAGCACAATTTGAACCAGCTGCACTTGCAGCAGGGACAGTGGATGGTAAGATTCTTTCAATTCCATGGGAATCTAACTTTACCGTTGTGCTTGCAAATAAGAAAATGCTAGATGATCTTGGCATCCAAATGCCAGAAACTTGGAATCTTGAAGAGTTTACAGCAGTTTGTAAAAAAATACAAGATGCGGATTTATTCCCATTTGCTAATGCAACAGATCTTGGACGTGCAAGTTGGATGTATAGAAATGCTATGCTTTCAACAACTGTAAGTAGTGGTAAATATGAAGATTTTACAAAGGGACTACTTCCACTTAATGGACCAGAAGCTAAAGAGGCACTAGTAGGTGTTAAATCTTTATATGACCAAAAATTTATGTATCCTGGAGAGGGTGCAGTTACAGTTAAAAATGATGAAATTAAAGCAGCTTTTTACCAAGGTAAAATTGCTATGATGGCAGAAATCGCAGCAGGAGCAAAAGTTACAGCAAAAGATGCAGGCTTTGAGGTTGTCCCTGTCCCATGGCCATCAATGGGCAAAGAAGGCGCTATTAATGGTGGTTACAATGGTTTCTTTATTCCTCAAAACTCTAAAAATATTGAGGATGCAGTAGAAGTTCTTAAAGCATTTACAAGTCCTGAAATCCAAGCTTTACATGCGACAGATGGTTACATTCCAGCTAACAAAAATGTTGAAATAACAGATGAGTTTGTAAAAGGTATTGTAGCACAAGCTGCAACTCTTCGTTCACCAGAAGATCCAGCATATACGGCTATGGATGATTACAGAAACAATATGTTAATACCAGAACTTATGCTTGGTGGTGGTGTAGAGGATGTTATGAAAAAACTAGAGGAATTTAGACAAAAAGGTCAAGTTAAAAAATAGGATTAGAATCACAAAATGCAGGTAGTGAGTATAACTCCTATCTGCATTTTAAAATAATTACTTCGAATGGAGGTTAATACTAGATATGACTAAAATAAAATGGAAAAGCCATACATCGGCCGTTATGGGAATGATTTTCTTACTTCCCGCGTTACTCGTTATTATGTATAGTACAGTTATACCTTTTGTATGGAATATGATTCTTTCCTTTCAGAAGTGGGATGGTTTTAATAAGCCAAGCTTTGTGGGATTTGAAAATTATATCACGGCTTTTAAAGATCCGTTAGTTTTAAAAAGTCTTTGGAATTCTGTTTACTTTGCAGTTGCCTCCACAGCAGGAGGTGTAATACTAGGACTTCTATTAGCTACTCTTGTGTTTAAGCTTGTAGGTAAGGAAGGTTCCATTTTTCGGTTAATATTATTTAGCCCAGCCATGCTTCCTACAGCAGTTGTAGGTCTCATGTTCGTCTTTTTCTATAATCCAGAGATGGGATTACTTAATAACTTTTTAAAACTTATTGGATTAGAAAGTTTAACTAAAGTATGGTTACAGGATAAAAATACGGCTATGATTTGCATTATCTTGGTTGCTATTTGGAAATGTGCAGGAACTATTATGCTATTATGCTTTGCTACTATGCAGACTATTCCAGAAACATTGTATGAATCTTGCGAATTAGATGGAGCCGGTTACTTCAAACAAGTAAGATATATTACGTATCCTCTTATTAAGCCTATGATTCTTTTAGCGACTGTTAATACATTAGGTACACAATATAAAACGTTTGATTTAATTTTCACCATGACTCAAGGCGGACCTGGGGATTTAACGTACACAATACCTATCAATATGACAAAAGTTGCTTTTACTTATGGTAATTTTGGAAGTGCAGCTGCAATGGGTGGCATTTTTACAGTTGTTGTCATCGCGAGCATTGTTTTAGTGAGATGGATGTTAAGAGGTGAAGAATATGAATATTAAAAAAATGAAGTTAAGTGAAAAAAGTTTGATTATGTTTATTCGAATTGTTTTAGTTATATTTGTTATCTCAACGCTCTATCCTATCATTTTCGTACTGCTTACATCTCTTAAAACCTCTAATGAATTTTATAATAATATTTGGTTTTTCCCAAAAGAGATTGCATGGCAAAACTATCAGTATGCATGGGTAACAGCTAGTATTGGAAAATACTTTCTTAATAGCGTCATCGTTGTTGGTATTACAGTTTTTGTAAGTTTAGTATTGGCAGCGCTTGCAGGTTATGCCTTAGCAAAACTTAATGTGCCAAAAGCAGATCTTATTATGCTTAGTATCTTCTTACTTACGATGCTTCCTTCGGAATCCATTATCATGCCTATGTACATTATGACGAGTAAGTTAAAGATGACAGGGACATATGGTGCGCTTATTATTCCCTACATCGGGTGGGGACTTGCATTAACTATTTATATTTTCAGGAATTTCTTTAAGACAATACCAATGGAAATCATAGAAGCAGCGCGTATTGATGGCTGCGGGGAGTTTTCAACTTTTCTGAAAGTAGTTATGCCTATGATGCTTCCAGCTACAGCCACTAATGCTATTCTGCTATTCTTAGGTTGGTGGGGAGAACTTCTTTGGGCATCTATTGAGCTTTCAACATCAAGTATCAAAACGCTACCACTTGGTATTACAGCCTTTGTTCAAAGTTCAGGAACTAACTGGGGGCCACTTTGTGCAGCAAGCTGTATCATACTCATTCCAGTTGTTGGTTTCTTCTTATTGACTCAAAAATATTTTATAGCAGGTCTTACAGGCGGAGCTGTTAAGGGATAATTTACACTATTTAAAAATACCTTGAAATATGCCATATGACATTTCAAGGTATTTTTGTATGAAAGGATAGGTGACATAATGACAATGCGTAAAATATATGTAGCTCTTGATGGAGCTGATAGTAACAGAGGAACATTAGAAAGGCCTTTCAAAAGCTTAGAGAAAGCAAAGACATATGCGTATGAGATTTTGAAACAAACACAAGAGGATATTGAAATTAATGTGAGAAAAGGAAGTTATTATTTAGCATCACCACTAGTGTTTACACATCAAGAAAAGATTCGAGAAGATCAAAGATTAATTTTAAAAGCTTATGAGCAAGAAGAAGTTACTTTAAGTGGGGGGCAGAAGTTCATATGTGATTGGAAAAAGTACAAGGATCATATATGGATGGCGCAGCTTCCTAAAGAAGAGGGTATAGCGTATAACTTTGATCAACTTTTTATAAATGGAAAAAGACAAACAAAGGCCAGATATCCTAAAAAAGGTTTATTAAGTTTAGCCTCAGAAGAAAAAACACCATGGCCTCATGAATCTATCAAATATAATCCTGAAACTTTTCCTAAAAAACAGTGGGATGGAGTAAAAAATGCTATTTTGCATATTTTCCCTATGAATTATTGGGGGAATTTGCAATGGGAGGTTAAAAGCATCGATTCAGAGACTTCCACCATTTATCTGGGTAAGGGGGGATATCAGATTAATGATGTGATGCAAGGGATAGATGCAACAGGTATTGATGAGCGCTCTAAGTTTTTTGTGGAAAACTTATTTGAAGCTCTAGAAGAGCCAGGAGAATGGTATTTAGATAAAGAAAATGCTTTATTATATGTGATCCCAGAAGAAGATATACAACTCCAAAAAGCTCTGATAGAAGCATCAGGTTTAAAGCAAGTAGTAGAAATCAGAGGGAGTCAGGAAAAGCCAGTAGACTATATTACGCTTTCAGGATTTAGAATAGCTCATACCCAAACGACCTTTTTAGAAGAGTATGAAGCCACTTCGCTAGGAGACTTCACCATTCATAGAGGAGGTGCTGTTTTTTTAGAAGGCACTCATAACTGTACGATAGAAGGCTGCTATTTTGACCAAGTGGGCGGCAATGCTCTATTTGTAAATAATCATAATAGGCATATTGACATCAAAAACAATATCATTCAAGAAGTTGGCGATAGTGGTATATGTATTGTAGGCAATAAATATATGACCATTGGAAGCAATAAGTGTTATCCTTCTCATATTATAGTATCTGATAATATCATCCATGATATAGGTGTATTTGGAAAACAAACAGCAGGCGTTTTTATATCTGTAAGTGAGAAAAATGTCATCAGTCATAACCATATTTATAATTTACCTCGTGCAGCAATATGTATTAATGATGGTACTTGGGGCGGACATATTATAGAATTTAATGATATCCATGATACTGTAAAAGAAACGGGAGATCATGGACCTTTTAATTCATGGGGAAGAGAACGATTCTGGTGTTTAGAGCAGTCTCATGGACCAGTTTCTCATGAATCAGGGGATGTTTTATTGGATACAAAACATCCTATAACGATAAGAAATAATCGCTTTGAAGACTATAAAGGGTGGGGAATTGATTTAGATGATGGTTCATCGAACTATCATGTCTACAATAATCTCTGCATTGGGATAAGTATTAAGTTAAGAGAGGGTAATTATAGAACTATAGAAAACAACATTTTTATTAACTGTGCTAATCCGCCAGGCTTCCATATTGGTTATGAAAACAATAGCGATATTTTTAGACATAATATTATTGTGATGAACTCTCAATTTGATAATCCAGAAGTAGATATTAATTTTAAAAAGGAATCGGCTAATGGTGCTATTTATGAACTGATTGGACCGCCAACTCAAGGGAAATGGCTCAAGGAGATTAATAATAATTTATTTTTTAATGATATAGATTGTTTTAAGGCCATAGTGCATATGAGACCTTTAGGAAGTAAAACATGTTATTATACTCTTCGAGAATGGCAAGAAATAGGATTTGATACCAACTCTATTTATGTAGATCCTCTATTTGAAGATGTAAAGACAAAAGATTTTCGAATAAAAGAAAACTCATCTGCTTATCAGATAGGTTTTAAGCCTTTTACATTAGATGAGTTTGGAGTAACCTCTACGCTTATAAATAGGTATGATCATGAGTAGTTATCATTCTTTTGAATAAAAATAATAATAATTACAGAAAAGGAGAAACAGGCATTATGGAATTTAACACAATTAGCGATTTAAAATACACATTGTCTACCCCAAGCAGCGCTTATAGAAGTGCACCTTTTTGGGCATGGAATGATCAATTAGAAAAAGAAGAACTAAAGGTACAAATACAAGGCATGAAAGAACAGGGTATGGGAGGATTTTTTATTCATTCTAGGGAAGGTCTTGAAACAGAGTATCTATCACAGGAATGGATGGAAGCTACTCAAATAGCACTCCAAGAAGCACAGAATGAGGGTATGAAAGCATGGATTTATGATGAAAATAAGTGGCCTTCAGGAAGTTGCGGAGGGTTAGTGAGTGCAGGGGGAAAGGAGTACACAGCAAAAGGACTCACTTTAGAGGTGTTAACTCTGCAAGAAGAAATAGTATCTAGAAAAAGTGAAATAGAAAGCTCAGAGACGCTGGCTTTATTTACAATAAAAAAAGAGCAAAATAAAATAAGTTATCTCCATCAGTGTACACAATTACCAGTTCTTGAAGAGGGAGAAAAGCTTCTTATATTTCGCGTTGAAATTTCAGGGAATAGTGAGTGGTACAACGGCTACGCTCCTTCTGATAACCTAAGTAGTGAGAGTACGAAAAGATTTATTCAGCTTACACATGAGAAGTACAAAGAACAAATACCACAAGAGCTCTTTAAGAGTGTACAAGGTTTTTTTACAGATGAACCTAACTTTGCAGACTTTTCAGCCACCTTTACACCAGGCAGGCCATGGCTTCCTTGGACAGAAGACTTAGGAGCTTATTTTACAACGAAACGTGGCTATAGCATGATACCTTATTTACCCTACCTCTTTTTTGATGGAGAAATGGGAACTAAAGTGCGCCATGATTATTGGAGAACTTTAACAGAAAAGTTCAGTGAATGCTATGTAAAGCCACTTTATGAGTGGTGTGAAATAAATGGCATGAAAATGGCAGGCCATTATTTATTTGAAAATGATATGGGTTATGTGACTAGAGTCTGTGGTACCCCTATGCCTCACTATCGCTATATGCATGCACCGGGTATTGATATTTTAGGTGAGCAGACCAAAGAATATTTAACGGTTAAGCAATGCACCAGTGTAGCCAATCAGTTTGACAGAGAAGAAGTAGTCAGTGAAACCTATGGATGTACAGGATGGGAATTTACATTTGAAGGACAAAAATGGCTAGCAGATTGGCAGTATGTGATGGGTGTAAATGTAAGATGTCAGCATTTAGCCTTTTATTCCATTAAAGGTTGCCGCAAAAGGGATTATCCACCAAGTTTTAACTATAATACCAGCTGGTGGCAATACAATAAAGTGATGGAAGACTATTTTGCAAGAGTAGGAGCTTGTACGAGAGTAGGTAAGGTACAACGCAACATTTTAGTGATCCACCCAGCCTCTACCCTATGGACTTTATCAAGAAGTGATGAACAGGAAAATCTAAAAGACCACTTTGATGATAATATGGGCTGGACAGACGAGCATATTGTATCCCTTAATCGTAAGGGAGAGGAGTATGCAAGGTTTACTCAGATGCTTCTTAGTCATCACTATGATTTTGACTTTGGAGATGAGACTATCCTAGAGGAGTATGGGAAAGTAAAGGCAGTAGAAGGAACGATAAAAAGTATAGCATTGCAAGTTAATAAGGTTTCTTATACCACCGTAATTGTACCACAGGTAGCCACTTTATTTGCAAGTACAGTCGCTTTATTAGAAGAGTATCTGACAAGAGGCGGTAAAATTCTATGGGTTAAGCCTTTTCCAACGATGATAGAAGGAGAAGAAAATATTCAGATTCAGAGACTTTTAGTTCATAAAAATTTAGTGATGGTAGAAAACGACGAAGAGATATTAAGCCAATTAGAAATAGTCGGAAAACGAGAAGTGAGTATTAAAAGTATAAAAGGGAATGAAGCAACATCAATTCTTGCTATGACAAGAAAAACGGAAGATGGTTACATCTTATTTGTAATCAATAATGACCGTCACAATAGTTATGAGGTACAAATGAGATTAGCTTTTAAAGGTAAAGTAGAGATCTATGATCCTTTAACGGATAGGACTAAAGAACAAAAGGTAGCATTAAAGGATGAGAAAATGACCTTTATCACAACGTTCAAAGCTTCAGAAAGTAAAATTTATTTCATTCACACCCAAGAAGAACCAAGTTTAGACCAAATAAACTTTAACTATATCCATCCTCATAGAGGAGAAGAGGTACTATCATGTCTAGGCCCAGTAGCTCATTTTACAAGGACAATGCCTAATATTCTTACGTTAGACACATGTTGCTATCAAATGGAACAGGGAGCTTGGTCAGATGAAATGCCTGTTTGGAAAGCACAACAAAAAATAAGAGAAGTCCTTAAGCTTCAACAAATTTATTATAATGGTGCACCACAGAGGTATGGCTGGATTCATGAAAATTGTGAGACTGATGGGAAAGAAGTAGGTTTTAAATTTCAATTTGAAATTTTAGAACTTCCACAAAATTCCGTTTATATAGGAATAGAAGAAGCAAAGTATTTTAGCATAAGTTGTAACGGCTTAGTGTGCAGTAAAGAGGCGGAAGGGTATCTTTTAGATAAGAGCATTGATACAGTGCCACTAGAAGGACTTAAGATAGGTATGAATGAAATAATCTTAAACTGTAAGTATTTGAATGAGATGGAAATGGAAGACATTTATCTAGTAGGGGAATTTGGCGTCAGTAACGATAGAAAAATAATAAACGAGCCAGACAAACTCCATTTTGGAGATTGGTGTTTCCAAGGGTACCCTCATTATGCTGGCAGTATGGTTTATCATTTTGATATTCAATATAAAGTCAAAATGAATAAACAAGCTATCCTAAGAATTGGAGAATACAAAGGTGTTTTATGTACTGTAAGCGTTAATGGCCACACAGTAGCTTATGTACCTTGGGCAAGTGCAGATCAGGTAGACCTTACAGCCTACTTCAAAGAAGGAACCAATCAAATAGATTTAGAAGTAGTAGGAACACCTCGTAATATGTTTGGTCCTTTCCATCAGAAGTATACAGATTGTAGCCGCATCAGCTGGGCAGACTTTAGAACAGAAGGAGAGCTTTATACACCAGATTATGTATTAGAACCTTATGGATTATACCATCAAGCGTGTATTTATTATACGGAAATAGAATAGAAAAATAGCAGGTTCAAACCTATGAAAATAGATTTAAACCTGCTATTTATTTTTTGGGTAGGATTACAGTTGTGATTTGTTTCAACCTGCTTTTTAATTGATCAAACAACTTTAATCGACTCTTTTTAGGTGCCTGAAAATCCTGATTTTCTTCTGCTTTTTCATAAGCTTTTTCATAGAAATAAAGTTGTGAGTCTAGAGGTTCTTCGGGAGT
>Ga0123336_10005266_pt1 | contig 10320 bp, 11 predicted proteins | sample SSSSmetaG_FD_96466 | JGI IMG/M metagenome (GOLD analysis project Ga0123336, IMG submission 96466) | Glacier valley bacterial and archeal communities from Borup Fiord, Nunavut, Canada, to study Microbial Dark Matter (Phase II) - ​SSSS metaG | ecosystem: Environmental > Aquatic > Freshwater > Ice... | reverse complement strand
ATCAAAACAATCCACTTCCAGCCCAGCTGGAAGCAACGGAGCCAGCGCCTCCGGGGCGATGGGCCAATGGGCAAAGAGCAGATCGCTCCAGCGCTGCGCCATCCGCCATCGTCCGGTGGGCAGGTTGTAGGGGCGGTGGTCGAGGGTAGAAAGGATTTGTTTCATGTGTTTACAGAAAGATAGATGTGGTGGAAATACGGACGGTGCTGAATCAAGTATTCTCTGTTCATCATGTCAGAGAAACTAGCCGAGGCGATTGCCTCCGTCGAAGCCAGGCCCGCAGCCGTCAGTGAAGCTGACGTCTATGCCATCTATGGTGCTGATCCCGAAGTACTTGCGTACGCCATGGCGAAGTACTCCCGCTCGTCGTTGACGATGAAGGAGTCGCTGGCGGAGATCAGTTCGCAGCGTGCGGAGGAGTTTCTGAACACGTTTTACTTCCAGTATGGGCATCGGTCGATCGCAGATCTGGCGCATATCCCCTTTGCGATTGAACGACTTAGCCTGCTGGCGGCGATTGAGTTGGTGGATGAGCAGCGTTGGGATGGGCAGGAGCGGTCGACTCGTTATCAGAATTTTCGCCGGTCGGGCTGGTATACGCCGGACTTTGGTGTTGAAACTAAAGCGTTTACGGCTGCAGTTGAGGCTTTGTTTCACTCGTACGACCGCATTGGCGCGGGAATGTTGGAGGGTTTGAAGGCCGCAATAAAGCAGCCTGAGGCGATGAAGGCGGCGGATTATGAGCGGACTTTGAAAGCCCGGGCGTTTGATGTGGCGCGCTATCTCCTTCCAATGGCTACAGTTACGTCGCTGGGGCAGATTGTGAATGCGCGTACGCTGGAGACGCAGGTGTCACGTTTGCTGACCAGTGAGTTTGCCGAGGTGCGGCAGATTGCCGAGAAGCTGCGTTCGGCGGCGACGGAACCGGCATGGAATGTGCAACATGGAGATGCCGAGGTGTTGTGCGAAGAGATCGCTTCGGTGGACGCGGAGTGCGGTGCGCGGGCCAAGGAGATGCTGTTACGGCCGGTCAAGACGGCTCCGACGCTGGTGAAATACGCGACACAAAGCCGGTACTTGTTGGATATTCGTGGACACTTCGCGCTGGCTGCTGGAGAGCTGATGGCAGGGCAGACGATTGATCCGGCTCCGCTGGTCGACCTGCTCGACGACGATGAGCCGCTGGAGGTGGAGCTGGCGACGTCGCTGCTCTATCCGCACTGCCACTTCAGCTACCGCCAGCTACGCAGCAACGTGGCGGCGCTGAGTGCCTCCAGGCGGGACGAGCTGATTGCGATGGGAGTTGCGGACCGCGGACGCCATGACGAGCTGGTGCGGGCCTTCAGTGCCGGGCGTGGGCTTCGGTTCGACATCCTGATGGACATCGGCGGGTTCCGGGATATGCACCGCCATCGACGCTGCATCCAGTTGCTGCAGCCGTACACGGATCTGCATGGCTACGACGAGCCGGTTTGCCCGGGACAGCCGACGCTGGCGGAGGCCGGGCTGGAGGCGGAGTATAAGGCGGCGATGGATGCCGCGTTTGCGGCGTACCGGCAGTTGCGGGACAGCGGGGTGCCGGAGGCTCCACAGTCGGCGCAGTATTGTCTGCCGCTGGGGACGCGTTGCCGGAGCATGTTCAAGATGGACTTTGCGGAGGCGTTATACATCTCGGAGCTGCGGTCGGGGGTGGCTGGTCACTTCAGCTACCGGCTGGTGGCGTGGGAGATGTACAAGGCGGTTGCGGCGAAGCATCCGTCTCTGGCGCGCCTGTTCCGAATTGAGGATGTGAACGAGCCGGTGGATTTATTACGCCGGTAGGCTATTTCGCTTTTTCTTTGCTTTTGAGATTTTCCGATGCTAGAATTCGCTTTGATTTCGATGAGGAGAAACACACGTGGCAGATGACCGCAGCAAGGCGATAGAGCTGGCCCTTTCCGGGCTTGAGAAGCAGTTTGGCAAGGGTTCCATCATGCGGTTGGGGTCGAAGGATGTGGTGCCGATCGCGGTGATCTCGACGGGATCGATCTCGTTCGATGCTGCGCTGGGAGTGGGTGGCGTGCCGCGTGGCCGCGTCATCGAGATCTTCGGACCGGAGTCCTCGGGTAAGACGACGATTACGCTGCAGATTATTGCCGAGGCGCAGAAGGCGGGCGGTCTGGCGGCGTTTGTGGATGCCGAGCATGCACTGGATCCGGCGTATGCGGCGAAGCTGGGCGTCGATATCGACAACCTGCTGGTGAGCCAGCCGGATTATGGCGAACAGGCGCTGGAGATTGTGGAAGCGCTGGTGCGGTCGAATGCGATTGACGTGCTGGTGGTGGACTCGGTGGCGGCGCTGGTGCCGAAGGCCGAACTCGATGGCGAGATGGGCGATTCGCACATGGGCCTGCAGGCCAGGCTGATGTCGCAGGCGCTGCGCAAGCTGACCGGTACGGTTTCAAAGTCGCGGACCTGCCTGATTTTTATCAACCAGATTCGCGAGAAGATTGGTGTGATGTTCGGTAATCCGGAGACGACGACGGGCGGTAAGGCGTTGAAGTTCTACTCGTCGGTACGTATTGATATTCGGCGTATTGGCGCGGTGAAGGACGGCGATGTGGTCGTCGGCTCACGGACCAAGGTGAAGATTGTGAAGAACAAGGTGGCGGCCCCGTTCCGCGACGCCGAATTCGACATTCTGTATGGCGAAGGCATCTCGCGTGAAGGCGATATTCTCGACCTCGCGGTGCTGCACAACATTGTGGAGAAGAGCGGCGCGTGGTACAGCTACCAGGGCGAGCGCATCGGGCAGGGACGCGAGAATGTACGCAACTTCCTGAAGCAGAATCCGGATATCTTTGCGCGGGTAGATGTGGAGTTGCGCAAGAAGCTGGGCATCAGCGGCGGCTCGGGGGATGTTCCTCCGGTTCCGACGAATGGTGAGGCGCAGGCCAAGGATGCGATCAAGGCAAAGAAGTAAGGTTTTGCAGTGGACGCCGGCAGCTTTCGCTGCCGGCGTTTTTGCGTTTGTGATGGGTTTGAAGAAGGCCCGGGGCTAAAGCCCCTTCGTTCGGGCTTTATGCGTGGGGCTGAAGCCCACGCTAATCCGGTAAAGCGAAGCCCGGGGCTAAAGGCTCCCTCTTCAGGGCCCGGTCGTGGGGCTGAAGCCTCGCGCCAATCCGGTAAAACTACGACCAAGGCTGAAGTTCTACGCTCGTCCGCTGAGGGGAGGGCCGGGGCTGAAGCTCTACGCTCATCGGGTGAGGCAACTGATCAGGTGCGGATGATGGGTTTGCCAAGGGGGATGATGGTACGGCCGGCGGTCTCGTTGAGGATTTCGACGAAGGCTACGAAGATGGCGTCGAGGCCGGTGACGAGGCCGAAGTAGCCGCCTATTCCGCCGGTGCCGTAGCCGAGGTCGCCCAGGGCGAGGAGGAAGAAGGTGATCCAGAGGAGGAGGAAGATGCTCCAGACGGCAAGGCTGGAGCGGAAGGTGACGATCCAGAGGAGCAGGGTGAAGACGCCCCACATAAGGAGGACGACGGCGACGGCGCTGGCCGGGGGTGCCTTGAGCCAGCCGGCTCCGATGGTCCAGCGGAGAAGGGCGAACCACCACCAGAAGAGGCCGTAAGAGGTGAAGGCGACCATACCGAAGGTGTTGCCGGTTTTGAATTCGAGGATGCCAGCGATGATCTGTGCGACGCCTCCGTAAGCGAAGGCGAGGGGGACGACAACGGCGGCGGCTTCGGAGGGGAGGATGCCGGCGTTGACGCAGCTGAGGACGACGGTGGTGAGGCCGAAGCCGGCGAGGCCGAGCGGGCCGGGGTTGGCGACTTTGGGTGCGGTGTTGAGTTCAGTCATGCTGCGGGTAACTCCTGTTCACGGGGCTCGTGGAGCGAGTCGGAGTGCGAACCTATCTTACTGACGGATTTGTGCGGAGTGCAGCGCGGCGGGAAGATTCTTGTGCGGAAGGTTTGCGGAAGACGAAGTTACGGGAAGCAAAAAGGATGGCACCAGAGCGTGGCTCTGGTGCCGTAGGGTGCAGGGGTTTGGGTTGCGTCAGATGGCGGGTGCGGGTGGGGCGGGCTCTGCGCCGAACTCGAGGTTGAGGTCCTGATTAAGGCTGGCGTTGGGCCCGTGGCCGTCGTGACCTTTGTCGCGGGCCGGGGGTGAGGGGTTCATGCCTTCGGGGCCGCCTTTGTGCATATCGTGGCGGATGCCGCGTTCTGCCTGGAGCTTGGTCCACTGGTCGGGCGTGAGGACGGCGCGGAGGCCGAGGAGCATGCGGGCGTTGGCCTTTTCGAGCTCGGCACGAGCCTGGGCGATCTTATCGATCTGGGAGAGCACCTTGTTGGTGTCGGGCGTGTTGGCGGCGAGCATGGGCTCGAGGATGACGTCCTGCTTTTCGACGTTGGCCTTGAGGTCGATGAGCTGGATGCGGGCCTGCTGGAAGATGCCATCCATTTTGGTCTGCTGCTCAGGGGTGATGGTGAGCTTCTGGATGAGTTCAGAGTTTTTCCACCACATACCGGGAGGTCCGAGGCGGGACTCGGGGCCGTGTCCGCCGGGGCCGGGGCCCTGATCGCGGCCCATCTTCTGTTGCATGGGACGCTGCATGGGGCGGTCGGGACCATGCTGGGCGTGGTCGGGGCGGACGATGGGTGCGGGAGGCGTCGCGGGTGCCGGGTCGGGCTGCTGCGCGTAGGCGGCGGCGCCGGTGGCGAGGGAGAGAAGGGTGGCGGTAAGGAAGAGGTTGCGGGTCATGTTAGTTGTTCCTTTGCGTGGTGGTTGGGGAGTTGGAGGCGCTGGTGGAGGTGTCTTCCAGCGGCTGCATGGATGTGGGGACCGAGGCGGAGAGCTGCTGGTTGATGTCATTGAGCAGCGCTTCATCGGACTCGAGTGACTGAACTGTGCGGGCCGGCTGCTGCTGGGCCTGGGTGGTGACGGCGGGGGTTGCCGGAGTCGGCTGGGGATGGTGCATGCCGAGTGGCAGTACGGCGAGGAGCAGGGCTGCGGCGACTCCGGCAGCCCAGTAACCGGGCTGATGGAAGAAGTTGCGCTTTGCCGCGGGGTCCGGTGTCGCGGGGTGCAGGCTGGCGCGCAGCAGCTCGCGGCTGGCGAGTGCGATGGAGGTGTCGCGGAAGCTACTGAAGGCCTGGCGCAGGGAGGCGAGCTCGCCGGAGCAGATGAGGCAGGTGCTGAGGTGCTCGTGGACGGCGTCGTTGGCGGAGGCGGAGAGTTCGAGCGTTGACGCGTCTTCAAGCAAGACGTCGCTGAGCTGTTCGTGAGTGAGGTGGAATCTCATAGTGTTTTCCTGGAGTTCTGGGGAGCCTGGTGGTGCTTTCTGACGGTGTTGAGTGCGCGGTAGAGGTGGCTTTTGACGGTGCTGACGGGCAGGCCGAGGATGGAGGCGATTTCGGCGAGTTCGAGCTCTTCGACGAAGCGGAGGACGAAGACGGAGTGCTGGCGCTCGGGCAGTTTGGCGACGGTGGTCCAGATGAGGGCCATCTGCTCGCTGGCGATGAGTCGCGACTCGGTGGAGCTGTCGCGGTGGGGGAGAGCGTTGGCGACGTCGGAGACATCGACGGCGGTATCGGAGGCGCGCTTCCAGAAGCGGAAGCGGTTGGTGCGGGTGTGGTCGCGGAGGAGGTTGACGGCGATGCGCATGAGCCAGGTGGGGATGGCGCAGTCGCCGCGGAAGGAGGCGCGGGCAGTCCAGGCACGGAGGAAGGTGTCCTGGGTGAGAGATTGAGCGACGTCGCGATCGCGCACGGAGAGCAGGAGGAAGCGGAAGATGCGCTGCTCGTAGAGGGCGACGATGGATTCCAGGTCGTCGAATGCACTCGAGATGCGGGGGGTAGCCGCGGGGGAGTGATCCGCGATACTGAGAGCGTCGGCGATGAGAGCATGTGCTGGCATGGTTTCCTGTGTTCCTTGCTGTTGGTAGCGCCGTTTCGATGACTCACAGGAACAGACGGCGGGGTTGGCGGAAAGACTACACGGATGCCGGAATATTTGGGGATTGGGGTGGCTGGCGGGGAAAGCGCGATATGCTGCTGAATGTCATGCATACCGTTAAAGCGATCTATCCTGGGACGTTTGATCCACTGACCAATGGGCACCTCGACCTGATTGCGCGAGGGGCGAAGATTGTGGATGAGCTGGTGGTGGCGATTCTGCGGAACAGCGACAAGGGGACGCCGCTGTTCTCGGTTCCGGAGCGCGAGGAGATGATCTTCGAGGCGACGCGGGAGTTTGGGAATGTATCGGTGATGACGTTTGACGGGCTGCTGGTGGAGTTTGCACGGCAGCAGGGGGCGAAGGCCGTGCTGCGCGGGATTCGGGCTATCTCGGACTATGAGTACGAGTTCCAGATGGCGATGATGAACCGGAAACTGGACCCTGAGCTGGAGACGCTGTTCATGATGCCGGCGGAGAAGTACACGTATGTGAGCTCCAGGCTGATTAAGGGTGTGTTTCAACTGGGTGGTGATGTGACAGCACTAGTTCCGCCGCTGGTGGTGGAGCGTTTGAAGGCGAAGGTTCCGAACCGGCGTGGGTGACCCCCCCCCCGGTTTTTGTGCAAAGTCCTCGAATCAGGTGGGTTAAGGGGTGACCTGGGAATTTGGGTAGGACTTTTTCCGGAGGGGTGATGGAACTGGCGGAGTGGTTCGGGAATATTGATATTTATGTGTTTGACCAACTGCTGCGGGGGAACATCGCCCCGGGGATGCGGGTGCTGGACGCGGGGTGTGGCGGGGGGCGGAACCTGGTGTATCTGCTGGGGGAAGGGTATGAGTGCTTTGGCGCGGACGGGAACGCGGAGGCGGTGGCGTATGTGCGAGGGATGGCGGCGCATCTGAGGCCGGAGCTGCCGGCGGGGAACTTCCGGGTGGAGGCGATTGAGGCAATGTCGTTTGGGGAGGGGTTTGCGGATGTGGTGCTCTGCAACTCGGTGCTGCAGTTTGCGCGGCATGAGGCTCAGTTTGCGGGGATGGTGCGGGGGCTTTGGCGGGCGGTGCGGCCGGGCGGGATGCTGTTCTGCCGGCTGGGGTCGAGGATAGGGATGGAGTTTCCGCAGGTTGGGGGGAATATTTACCGGACGGGGGATGGGTCGGAGTGGTTCCTGGTGGATGAGGCGATGCTGCTGGGGTGGACGCGGGAGCTGGGTGGGGAGTTGATGGATCCGCTGAAGACCACGGTGGTGCAGGGGCATCGGTGTATGACGACCTGGGTGGTGCGGAAGGGCGGATAAGGACAGCTAGGGACAGCTAAGGCAGCTAGAGCACAGCGAAGGGCAGGTCAGGGCGGCTTCGGTGGTGGTGGCTTCTATGGAGCGTCGGGGCGCATTCTTCATCTACTTGAAAGAAGGTTATGAGGAGAGATTGTTATGGCGCTAGAGAAGAATTTAGGCGGGGGCTTTACGTTTCCCGGGACCGACGTGACGGTGAACCGGATGGGCTATGGGGCGATGCAACTGGCGGGGCCGCATGTGTTTTAGCCGCCGAAAGATGTGGATGCGGCGGTGGCGGTGCTGCGCGCGGCGGTGGAGAGCGGCGTGAACCACATTGATACGAGCGACTTCTATGGGTCGCATGTAACGAACCGGATTATTCGGCAGGTGCTGCATCCGTATGGGAACGAGTTGAAGCTGGTGACGAAGGTCGGGGCTCGGCGGGGCGCGGATGGGTCGTGGATTCTGGATGTGACGCCGGAGTGGCTGCGGGAGTCGGTCCACGATAATCTGCGCAACCTGGGGCTGGAGCGGCTGGCGATTGTGAATCTGCGGGTGGGGGATGTTTCGGCGCCGAATGAGGTTTCGATTGCGGAGGCGCTGGAGGTACTGGCTGATTTGCAGCGGGAGGGGTTGATTGAGCACATTGGGCTGAGTACGGTGTCGACGAAACAGGTTGAAAAGGCTCGGCCAATTGCGAAGATTGTGTGTGTGCAGAACCTCTACAACGTTGTTAACCGCGGGGATGATGCGTTGGTGGATCTGCTGCAGGCGGAGGGCGTGGCGTATGTTCCTTACTTTCCGCTGGGTGGGTTTTCGCCGTTGCAGTCTTCGGTGCTGGATGAGGTGGCAGCTACGTTGAAGACGACACCGATGCAGGTGGCGTTGGCGTGGCTGTTGCAGCGGTCGCCGAATATTCTGTTGATTTCGGGGACTTCGTCAGTGGGGCATTTGCGGGAGAATCTTGCGGCTGCTTCGTTGGAGTTGCCGGAGGAGGTTTGTGAAGAGGTTGGATGGGATTGGTGGGCGGAGTTAGCTGGACTCGACGTTCGCTTGGATGGCCTCGTACCAGTGTTGGTGGTGCGGGGCTTTTCTTTTGGATTTGTGGTGATTTTGGTCAGAGGCATGTCTCAGGTGCTAAAGCCCCCTATGATGGTGGGGTTTGATGTCCGGGCTAAAGCCCGGACCTATCACAAGAGCAAGTGCGCTGGTTCAGAGAAGGTGCGGTATGCACGAGCAAGTGCGGTCGGTCAGAGTATTTGCGGAGGCATGAGCAGGTGCGTTGGGTCAGAGCGGGCGGGGCAGGCATGAGCAGGTGCGTTGGGTCAGAGCAGGCGGGGCAGGGTCGGAGCGGGTGCTGTAGTTGGAGCAAGTGGCGTAGATCCTTTGAGGTGAGAGCCTGAGGTTTTGAATGCGTGAGTTAGCGGTGAGCGGAGACGGGGTGGCGGGTTCGCGGCGGCGATGGGGGATTGCGTGGCTGCTGGGTGTGGGGGTGCTGGTCAATTACTTTGACCGGGTGAACCTGTCGGTTTCTCATGCGGCGTTGAATGCTACGTTCGGGATTTCCGCGATCACTTTTGGGTATCTTTCGGGGGCTTACAACTGGACGTATGCGATGTGCCAGTTGCCGGTGGGGGTGCTGCTGGACAAGTTTGGCGTGCGGCGGGTGGGGATTGTGGGGACGGCGTTGTGGGCGGAAGCGTCGTTTGGCGCGGCTGTGACACCTGGGCTGGGGGGATTCTTTTCAGCGCGGCTGGTACTGGGTGGGGGGGAGGCTCCGACGTTTCCTTCGAATGCGAAGGCGATTGGCGCGTGGTTTCCGGCGCGGGCGCGAGGGCTGCCGACGGCGATCTTCGATGCGGCGGCGAAGTTTGCTTCGGCGATAGGCGTGCCGCTGATCGGGTTTGTGCTGCTGCGGGTGGGGTGGCGGTGGAGCTTTGCGATTACGGGTGTCGTGAGCGTGGGGTATCTGCTGCTGTTCTGGGCGCGGTATCGCGATCCGGAAGAAGATGCGAAGGTGACGGCGGCAGAGCTCGCGTATATCCGCAGCGATGTGGAGGATGCGCGGGCGGATGCGGGCGTGGGTATGGCCTTGGATTACACGTTGGGGTATCTGCTGCGGCAGAAGAAGGTGCTGGGGCTGGCGCTGGGGATGGGGTCGTACAACTATGTGTTTTACCTGCTGCTGACGTGGCTGCCGAGCTATCTTTCTTCGGCGCTGCATATAGACCTGATGCGGTCGTTTCTGTATACGGGGGTGCCGTGGCTGGTGGCTACGGTGACGGACCTGGTGGTGGGTGGGTGGCTGGTGGATTTTCTGATTGCGCGGGGGTATAGCGCGAGTAAGGTACGGCAGGTGATCCTGGTGTGCGGGACGGCTTGCGGGCTGGGGATTCTGGGGGCGGCGAATGCGCATACGCCGCTGCGGGCGCTGGCGTGGATCAGTCTTTCGATTGGCGGGCTGTCGGCGGCTTCGCCGGTGGGGTGGTCAATTCCTTCATTGATCGTGCCGCGGGGGAGCGTGGGGAAGGTGGGAGGGATTGTGAATTTTTCGAACCAGATTTCGGGGATTCTGGCGCCGATTGTTACGGGGTATTTGGTGGCGGCGCATGAGTCTTACGTTTGGGCGTTTGCGGTTTCGGGGGTTTATTTGTGTGTGGGGATTGCGGGGTATGTGGGGATGTTGGGGAGGATTGAGATGGTGCGGGCGGAGTAGATAGGAGGACGGGAAAGCTTACTCCATGGGTTGAAGCCCGCTTTGTGTGTTGTTTTTCGGGCGGCTGAAGCCCCCCGCTAATCCCAATCTCAAATGCAAATGCAAATGCAAATGCAAATGCAAATGCAAATGCAAATGCAAATGCAAATGCAAGGGCGGGTGGGACGGGGTGGTTGGAATCGTTTGGACGGTGGTGGTGGGTTGATGGCTTCGGGGTCCTTCGACCGCGTGTTTGACGGTGGGGCTGTCAAACACTTCGCTCAGGATGACGGGGTTTTGGGGAGGGTTGAAAAGAACAGGCAACGGCTTGGGCGGGTGGTGGTGGCATCGGTGGGGGGTAGGGGGTGGGGGTTAGGGGGAGGTGGTGGGTACGGTGGCGCGCATGGCT
>Ga0123336_10005265_pt1 | contig 10320 bp, 7 predicted proteins | sample SSSSmetaG_FD_96466 | JGI IMG/M metagenome (GOLD analysis project Ga0123336, IMG submission 96466) | Glacier valley bacterial and archeal communities from Borup Fiord, Nunavut, Canada, to study Microbial Dark Matter (Phase II) - ​SSSS metaG | ecosystem: Environmental > Aquatic > Freshwater > Ice... | reverse complement strand
TCGCTGTACCGGGTCATCAATAATTGCGTCGCAAACCGACGATCTACGTATGGAAAGCCAAACAGGTGCCTTTCTGGAAGGCGACAAGCCAACAGATTTTATCTAAACGTCAACTTAGAGATCGTAAAGGAATAAGTTCCCATGCATTTGTAGGGGCGCTGCTTGCTGCGCCCCTCTCCCCTTCGGGAAGTCAACTATTTACAGACCCTCAGTTCCCTTGTTTTGCCAGAAAACGGCTGAGCAGTCACGGTGATAGTCGGCGCTAGAATCAAACTTCACTTCGTACGCCAGAAACACGCAGAACCGCTGCGGTTTCCGATATAAAGGAGCCTTGTAATATGGTGAGAATGGGACGCTCTGCCGCACTTGCGGCGGCACTGTGGACGGCGGCGTTGCTGCCCGCCAGCACACAGGAAAAGAAAGATACGACGAAACCGGCTGCCCCGCCGAAAACGACCGATAACAAGCCTGCGCCGCGTAAAACGACTGCGCCGCCGATGCCCGATCTACCGCAGAAACCTGCCGATCCGAACGTCGTCGGTATTGTCAATGGCACATCGATCACCTGGGATCAGCTCATCACAAAACTCAAAACCGACAGCAAACCCGTGTATCAGAAAACGGTCGCGGATGCGTCCGGTAAACTGGTCGCGGCGAAAATGTATGGTGATAAGCCGCAGACGAGCGTCACGATTTCGGAGCAGGAGGTAGTGGACTCCCTGCGCGGTACGCCGTCGCCAGTACTCTATGGCACACTGGAGAGGATGCTGTTTGAAGAAGCTGTGTCTCAGGAAGCGGCGAAACAGGGCATTACCGCCACGGATGCGCAGTTGAACGATTTCATCGCGCAGCAGCTCGCAGGAATGCGTGCCGCCAAAGCGATAGAGCCCGGTGTCACCAACGACCAGTTTCTGGCTCAGTATTCACAGCAGAGGGGCATTACGACTTCGCGCCTGATTCAGTCTCAGCGTCCTGGCTTGCTGCTGAACAGTCTCCTGCAGAAAGACCTCGGCAAAACGTTCGGGCATCCGATCGGTCCCGATGACTATGTCAAAGCGGAGCACATTCTGGTCGCGGTTCCGCAGCCTGCTCCCGCTGCCAAACCGGAAGATGTGAAGAAGGCCGATGCAGCCGCGCTTGCAAAAATCACGAAGATTTCCGACGATATCAAATCGGGCAAACGCACCTTCGAAGCGGCGGCGAAAGAAAGCAGTGACGATCCGGGTTCGAAGGACAAGGGTGGCTCACTCGGTGTCTTCACGCGCACGATGATGGTCAAAGAGTTTGAGACTGCCGCCTTCAGCTTGAAGCCGGGCGAGATCAGCAAACCAGTACGTTCGCAATTCGGCTATCACCTGATCAAGCTGCAGCAGGCAGGCGCATCTCTGACACCAAAAGAGCGGCAGGACGTCCTCAATGCACTCCTGCAAGACCGGCGGCGCTCGAGTGTCTACTCCGAAGAACTCCTGAAGCGTACGAAAAAGGTGAATTTCCTTCCGATGCCTCCGCCACAGCAGCCCGGACCAGGCATGATGCCACAACAGCAGGGCGAATGATCTGTTGCTCCATGAGCGAGAAATCCAGATAGGAGAAAATGCCGTCGAACGCGAACTATACTGCGCTCGGCGGCGTTCTCTTATATCCCCCGACCGAAATAGTACCTGCTCCGGCATACAGACTTTGGAATACAGATGTCATACACTTCAACAGAACAAACTGTTATCAAAAGAGTGCTGCTGGTAGTACTCGATGGGGTTGGAGCGGGTGAACTGCCGGATGCCGCACAGTACGGCGACGTCGGCAGCAACACGCTCGGGCACACCGCGATTGCAGTAGGAGGGCTCGCTCTCCCGACGATGGGCCGACTCGGGCTGGGTAACATCACGCCGATCGCTGGTGTGCCGCCTATGGCTCTTTCGATTGGCTGTTACGGCAAAATGCACGAAGCTTCCCCTGGCAAGGACACGATTACCGGACACTGGGAGATGGCAGGCGTTATACTGCGGCATCCTTTTCCAACGTATCCACATGGTTTTCCGCCGTATGTGATCGCTGCTTTCGAGCACGAGATCAGCACAAAAACGCTCGGGAATGTCGCTGCTTCGGGCACGGATATCATCGAGCGGCTCGGCGCAGAGCACGTTCGCACCGGCTTTCCGATCGTCTATACTTCTGCAGACAGCGTTTTTCAAATCGCCATGCATGAAGCCGTGATACCGATCGAACGCCAGTACGAGATATGCGAAATCGCACGTCTCCTGCTGACAGGAGTAAATCAAGTCGGGCGCGTAATCTGCAGACCGTTCGTCGATGCACCACATTCAGAAGCGCCAACGTCTAATACGCCGGGTTCTGCATCTCCAGCGAATGCAGAGCCAACAGCCGCCGCTCGCACTCCCGCGCAGCAGTTCAAGCGTACCGAGCGCCGTCGTGACTACCCGGTCGATGCGCCGCCGACCGTGCTGGACGATTTTCATACCGCCGGTCTCGACGTCCATGCGATCGGCAAGATCAACGAAATATTCAATGGGCGGGGGATCACGACCTGGGATCATACGACCAATAACGCAGATCATACAGCCGCTCTGCTCCGTGCCGCGCAATCGAACGACAGCCCGCTGATTTTCGCCAATCTCGAAGATTTCGATATGCTCTATGCGCACCGCAACGACCCGCAGGGGCTGGCGCGCGCGCTCGAAACCTGGGACACAGCATTGCCGTCCATACTCGCCGCGCTGCGCTCGGGCGATCTGCTGATGATCACTGCCGATCATGGCAACGACCCGACGACTGCATCGACCGATCACAGCCGCGAATATCCTTTCCTGCTGGCGTACGGTCCGAGTTTACGCTCTGGTATCGACCTCGGCATACGACAGACATTTGCCGATATCGCCGCCACCTTGCGTGAAGGATTTCATCTGCCTGCGGGCGAGAATGGAACCAGTTTCCTCAGTTCACTGACGGGATAATAACACTATCGAAAAGGAGCACGCGCTGTGAACAATCAATTGACTGCCTCACAAATAAACTTCTATCGTACGAACGGTTTTATCGTGATCGAGAACTTTCTGGACGACACGGAGGTGCTGCACTGGCGGCACACGACGCAGGAAGCGGTCGATCAGCGTCTGGCGGCAAAAGGCGCGCTCAACAATCACTTGAACAATCACTTGAATAATCAATCGGACCCGGACAACTACTATGCACAGGTCTTCACGCAGTGCCTGAAGCTTGCCGATAGCCATACTGGAATGCACGAATTGATGTTCGACCCGCGCCTCGGCGAAATGGCTGCGAGCTTCGCAGGAGTGGACGGCATCCGCATCTGGCACGATCAGGCGCTGTTCAAGCCGCCGTTCGGCAACCCAACCGCCTGGCATCTCGACGATCCCTACTGGTCGTTCGATTCACGCGATTCGCTCTCGATATGGGTAGCGCTCGACGATGCGACCACTTCTAATGGCTGCCTGTACTATATTCCCGGCAGTCAGAAGACGGCGCGTTATGAGAACGTCGGGATCGGTCAGAACCAGGCAGACCTGTTCCGCATCTACCCCGAGTGGCGCGAGATTGCGCCGATTGCGTGCCCATGTCGCGCTGGAGCCGCTGTCTTCCACAACGGTTTGACAGCGCACGGAGCGGGCGCGAACATGACGAACAAGCCGCGCCGCGCGATGACCTGCGCCTATATGCCGGACGGCTCCGTCTTCAACGGTAAACAGAATATCCTGCCCGGAGAGTATCTTGCGGGATTGACAGTCGGTGACGTCCTGAACGACGACACGATCAACCCGCTGATCTGGCATGCATAGAGTGGATAGCCCGGCTTTTCGGGCTATCCAGTTGAACCCCGATCCTGCTCGCACCAGCATATCTTCAGGGTTAGAGACCCGGTCCGATTGGCGTTGCGCTGCCCCGGGATTACAACCTTATTATGCTGGCATTGCAGGTTCCCAGGGTTAAAACCGCGATCTGGCTGGCAGCAGAAGCACATTCGGCTCCGAGGAGCGGCACATTCCGCTTCGCTTCGAACGTGCTTTGTTGAATGTACCTTTTTTGGTAACTATTCAGCCCCATTTTCGGGCAGAAAACTCTTAGGCTAACCTCATCAGTTACAAGTTAAGGTTTGAAACGTTTTGTCAAGACTTTGTGCAGGAATATTTTCGGGGTGTGTCGTAGAAAAAAGGCATGAGCCAGACAACTTCACCCCGCAAAAAAAGTACGGTGCGCCACACCCGCGCCATCCAGCGCGACCGTATCACCCATCAATGCGCCGCCCCGCCGCCCGAAGCGGTCGAGCAGCGCCTGACCGAACTCATCGCGCCGGCCACCTTCGCTCAGGTCGCGCACTACCAAAGCCTGGGACTGCGCGCCCGCACCCTGACCCTGCCGGTGATGGTCGCCTTCGTGCTTTCGCTGCTCTGGCGACAGATCGGCGCCGTCAGCGAAGCCGTGCGCGTTTTGCACCGCGAAGGTATGCTCTGGAGCGGCAAGCTCACGGTCTCCCAGCAGGCGATGTCGGAGCGGCTGCGCACCCTGCCCCACCAGCTCTTCGAGGCGGTGCTGCTCACCGTACTGCCCCAGATGCACGCACGCTTCACGCAGCGCAAACGTCCGGTTCCGTTATGTGTGCAGTGGGGACTGCGCCACTTCGAGCACATTCACGCCGTCGATGGCTCGACCCTCGACGGGCTGCTCAAAAAGGTGGGACTGCTGCGCGACACCGAAGGCACCCCGCTTGCCGGACGGATGATGGCGATCGTCGATATCGTGTCGCGGCTGCCCCAAACGCTGCTCTTCGAGGAGGACAGCAGCGCTCACGATCAGTCGTTCTGGGACGCCATTATCGAGACACTCCAGCCGGGAACGCTGCTGCTCTTCGATCTGGGCTTCCTCAACTTCGCAAGCTTCGATCGCCTGTGCGACAAAACGGTCGGCTTCATCACCCGTGCCAAAAGCAACACCGTCTGTCGGGTGGTGCGTGTGCTTACCGATACCCGCACGCTCAAAGACAGCCTCGTGGTCGTGGGCAGCGGCAAAGGCGCCTGCACCCACACGCTGCGCCTGGTGGAGGTGTGGCATCGCGACCAGTGGTATCGGTATCTGAGCAATGTCACCGATCCCAACATTCTTCCTGCCGAAGTGGTGGTGGCGCTCTACTGGCAGCGCTGGCGCATCGAAGACGCTTTTCTGATTGTGAAGCGTCTGCTGGGTCTTGCGTATTTTTATGTCGGCTCGCGAAAGCGGCGTGCAGGTGCAGGTGTGGGCGACGTGGCTTTTGTATGCGGTGCTTACAGATCTGTGTGACGAAGTCGCCGAAACGCTGCAATTGCCGTTTGCCTGTATCTCCTTCAAGATGGTGTATCGCGGGCTCTATCATTATACGCAGGCGCACCATCGCGGGGAGGCAGACGATCCGATCGCGTATCTGTGTGCCCGGGAGAACCGGGATTTGGGCATCGTCAAGCGCAGACGCAAAGGGCAGTCCGCCGAAATCTTGGAGTTGGCGATACCGCCTTTACCCTCTCCATCCTTAACTTGTAACTGATGCCCTTAGCCCTTGTTTTGTGCCACTTCAGTCTCTGCTTCTCGATCCAGAGAGCGAAAATACTTGACAAGCTGTCAACTATTTGCCATACTATTTCGGCTGACATATCAGCTGCCGTGTGGGGATATCGTCTAGCGGTCAGGACGGCGGGTTCTCAGCCCGTTAACCGGGGTTCGATTCCCCGTATCCCTATCTGATATCGAGTTGGTTGGCTTCAACGCAGTTCATAGAGCACTCGTTGTACCATGCCGCACATCCAGAAAGAAGCCCTCCTGATAATTATCAGGAGGGCTTCTTCATATTTTGATCTACCGTCTATGCACGAAGTAAATCAAACTGCCGACCAACCGCGCCACATCGTCAGGCACCAGCTATTTGATACGCAACGGGGTACGCGCGTCCTGCTGCTGAATGAGGCTGCCATCCTTCAGCAGACAGATATAGATTTTCTGCTGTTGATCGATCATCGGCACATCGATTTCACTGGTGAAATATCGCGCCACGATGATGTCGTCGGGATCGTCTGGTTTGGGCGCCTTATACTCGACGGTGACTGTCTGACCATCCGGCTTCGTATAGGAATAGGTATCGGCATCGATCACCTCTTTGAGTGAAGGGGGATACTTGCCTTTGTGCGCCTGTTTATAATCGTTGATAGCTGTGCGTACCGTCATTATTTTCTGTGTCGCCGAGGACACTCCCCCCGTCATCCCCTGTACATTTTTACCGAATTTGTTGGCGCCGATCGCTCCCAAAATCACGACCAGTAGTGCAAGGACTCCGCAGCCGACCAGACTCCAGATCAGACAGTTGTTCGACTTCTTTGGAGCAGGAGGAGGCTGCTGAGGATACATAGGCTGCTGATACATGGGCTGCTGGTACATAGGTCCGCCAGGCATATCGTTTGACATTCAAAATTCCTCCAGCAACACTTCTCATCTCTGTGCTGCTGCTCTGTCCGGACGGTATTCTCGACCGCCGGAACATTGAATACTACTGTCCTGTTCGTCGTTTGGTTTCTGATTTTAGCTGCTGACTACTGCTGAGTCACGCTTGTGAGATCGCGGACATCTGACCGATGCCCCTGAGAGACCGTAACAGAATAAGCTCCTGCGCATTTGTAGGGGCGCTGCTTGCTGCGCCCTCTTCGCAATTTGTAGGGGCGCTGCTTGCTGCGCTCTTTAGCGCTACGCTGCGCCCTCTTCTCTTCGGAAGGATAACTATTTACAGGACCTAAACCAACATCGATGTACGCTTCTGACAAATGTGGCACGTGGATGAGAGCTACTTCCCACCCGTCGCGAGATGCATTATCTTCTCCTGAGTGGCTTCGGCGCGGCTGAGTTCGCCACTGATACGCCCTTCATGCATGACCAGAATCCGGTCGCTCATGCCCAGCGCCTCCGGCAGTTCTGACGAAATCATGATGATCGCGACGCCCTGCGCTGCCAGCGCATTCATCAGCTTGTATATCTCGCTCTTCGCGCCGACGTCGATGCCACGCGTCGGTTCGTCGAAAATCAGCACCTTGCTGCCAGTAAAAAGCCACTTCGACAGCACGACCTTCTGCTGATTACCACCCGACAGGTTCTTCACCGTCTGCTCGATGGTCGGAGTCTTGACGCCGAGATCCGTCTTGTATTTCTCCGCAACCCGACGCTCCGCCCCGCGCTGAATGAAGCCGAAGGACGACAGGGCATCTAGATGCGCAAGTGTCGTGTTTTCGCGCACTGTCATGCCGAGTACCAGTCCCTGCTGTTTGCGGTCCTCGGTGACGAGACCAATTCCGTGCTTGATCGCATCCTGCGGAGAACGTATCGTAACCGGAACTCCATGCACTTCGATCGTGCCGCTGTCGAGCGGATCGGCTCCGAAAATAGCGCGGACGGTTTCAGTGCGTCCGGCGCCGACGAGACCGGCGATGCCGAGCACTTCGCCCTGCCGAACCTCGAAAGAGATGTCATGCAGCACACCCTTGCGCCGCAGGTTCGTGACTTTGAGCGCGGGCGGACCCATGGCTGCAGTCGTCTTGGGGATGGCGTCCTTGAGTTCACGACCGACCATCAGGCGAATTATTTCTTCGCGATCGATATCGGCGACATTGCGGGTCGCGATCCATTTTCCGTCGCGCATAATCGTGGCGCGGTCGCAAACTTCGAACACTTCTTCGAGCCGATGCGAAATATAGATCACGCTGACGCCTTCGCTCCGAAGCTGCCGGATGAGCGCAAACAGCGCACTGAGTTCATGATCCGTCAGCGTCGCGCTCGGTTCGTCCATTACGATGATACGGGAACTTCGCGTCGTCGCTTTTGCGATCTCAACCATCTGCTGCTGCGCGATAGAAAGACGACTGACCGGAATGCGGGCGTCGATACGTAACCCGAGTTTGTCCAGCACCTCCTGCGCCTGCCGATAGAGTGCGCGGAAATCGACGAAACCGGGGATTGCAGCGCGCGGCTCACGCCCGAGATAGATATTCTCGCCCGCGCTGAGGTACGGAACGAGGTTGAACTCCTGGTAGATGATCGAGATTCCGAGCGCCATCGCGCGCTGCGGACTATCGATTACAGTGAGCTGACCGTTGAGCAGGATTTCTCCTCCATCACGGCTCTGCGCTCCCGCCAGTATCTTCATCAGTGTCGATTTGCCAGCCCCGTTCTCGCCCAGAAGCGCATGCACCTCCCCTGCCCCAACTGTCAGCGAGACGTCATCGAGTGCGCGAACGCCAGGATACTGTTTCTGAATGTGGCGCATTTCGAGTGCGGGAACGGCGGCAGGTGCAGTTGGAGACTGGGTCACGGGTATCCTCGATCGAAAGGAACAGATAGGACGAGGACAAAATATTTATGCCATCGACCCACCATTCACCTGAATTAGTTTGCTCTGAGGATATTGCACATCGGGAAGGGTTTTCCCTGCGGGCTTTCACCCGTGTGCCGGGAAAAGCCATTCGCAGGGATAAAACGGGGAAGAAAGTATCAGCGTACCACGTGGTAAGAACAGGGAAGAGGATTTTCAGCGCAGCAGTCCGGACGAACCCGAGTCACTGCGAATATCGAAATCTTTGCGCAGATGATTGGCGGAGCACACCGCATTGAGGGAGTCGTCCGCAGTCTGAACGGAACTATCCACATCCTGTGAGGATTTTCCCTGCATATCGGTCAGCGCATGAATTGCTGCGCTCGGGTCCGACTGCACCTTTGAAAGCGCATCCGTCACGGCTATGATCGAAGACTGAATTTTGGCGAGCTGATCGAGATACTTGTTTCGCAGGTCGATGCAGCTCGCAGGTGGAGATTTCTTGTTGAACTCGACAGTCAGCTTGTTCCAGTCGTCCGCGCTGTAGTTGATTTTACTCTTCATATTGCCAAACGTGTTCGTATATTCGCCCTCGTCAATGCTGCCCGACAGCCCCTTCACCTGCGTCATGAGCAGCAGTGCATCGCCGGTCTGACTGCGGATCAGCTGCTGCTTGCTCATCTCGATACGTTTCAGAAACTTGAGATAATCATCGACATCCGATGGAAAAGGATCGCCCTGCGCCGGAGGAGCCTGCACGACATCGGTCGGTTTGGTTTCCGCAGGAGCCTGCACGAGGCTGCCGGGATTAGTCTGCGCCGGAGCCTGGACCAGGGAGCCGGCATCCGATTGCCCGGGCTTCTGCGCCACTTGACCGGGCTTCATAAAATAAGCCGCGCCGACTGCTCCAAGCGCAAGCAGGAGCACGACAATTGCCGCGATCAGCGGACGGACACCAGCACGAGGCGCCGATGCGGTGTAGGAGGGAGCAGCAGCGAAGTTCCCGGCGCCGACAGTCGCGGACGCGCTGACGGGCGTGCCGCACCGCAGACAAAACTGGGACTGTCTGGGAATCTCTGCAGAACAACGTGCACATTTCATCTCCGAGTCCTTTCGCGCAAACGTCCTCAACGCCAGTGACACCCAGTATCAGTACGAAATTATCAGTGTGAAATCGAGATTTGTCATCAGCCTACCCGTAATTCTGGCAGGCAGCACTGCTTTCACTATACCATAAGCAATAAGACAAGAAGAAATAAGGCAGGGGGACTGTCGCCTTCAGGCGACACGAGGGATTGTCCTACTTTTTAAACTTGCCGACGCGCGGAACTCTCGCTCGGTGTCAGCCGCCATTTACCCTGTTTGTCTGCACTTCCCGAGAGGATACTGATTTTCGGGCATTCCTTCTTTTCTGGTGACTGTTTCCCTCTCGATATTTTACATCGCTCTCCTTCCCGAAGTGTCGAGACGGGAAGTTGGGAGGTGAGGGTGAATGGTTGCCTTTTCTATTGACGCAATCGGTTCAGGATATGTTCGCAGGACAACTTCCACGCCGCAAAAGTATATCGGCAGCAGCCGGTCATACTCCTCGCTTCTGAGCATGACAGACAAACAACCGCCCTCCCGCTAATGACGGGAGGGCGGTCGGACAGTATGCGCTGGAAGCCTGAATCAGACCGGGCGACCCGTCTTATCGTCCGTTCGATCACCGGTCACGGCATCAGCAACCTTTTCGGTGATGCCGCGCGTGTCGGCTGCGCCGGAGCCATCGATCGCGTGTCCGCCAGTCTGTACTCCGGGGACTTTGTTGCCGGGAAGAGCGGCATTGATGTCGTCTTTCGCATTGACAGCTGCGTTGTGAACATTGCCAGCCGCGTCATGGAAACCTTCGCGTACATCGACTGCCGCATTGTCGGCGTTGCGCTCGGCACGATGTACGGTTGTGCCGCCGATGCCGGTCACGGTGT
>Ga0123336_10005259_pt1 | contig 10325 bp, 9 predicted proteins | sample SSSSmetaG_FD_96466 | JGI IMG/M metagenome (GOLD analysis project Ga0123336, IMG submission 96466) | Glacier valley bacterial and archeal communities from Borup Fiord, Nunavut, Canada, to study Microbial Dark Matter (Phase II) - ​SSSS metaG | ecosystem: Environmental > Aquatic > Freshwater > Ice... | reverse complement strand
GCGGGCAATCCGAAATCGCCCACCAACCCGTAAACGCGGCCTTCGGGTTTCAGCAGGGCCGTCCGCGCAACCGCGCGGGCGGCCCTTCTGTTTGGCGGCCCCCATTCGGTCACGGCCCTATTTGGTCACGGCAGGCCACTCCTGCGTTTCGCCACGCTTTGCCTTGCGGTCGTAGAGGCACAGCATCGTGGCCTTCGTGGCCTTCGTATGCGGCTGCGGTCAGGTTCCCCGCACGAGGCGCGCATCGGTCCCGATCGCATCGCCGAAGCGGACCGGCGCGCCCTCGATCGTGGCATCGCGCAGGCCGCTCACCGAACGGCACGCGCGCGGGGTGGCGCGATCTGCCCCGGCCTGTGCTGCGGGGCTGGTCGCCAGCGCGGGGTGGACCAGCAGGAAGAACGGCAGGGCGAGCAAAACGGAGCGCATCGGTGGTTCCCTTCGTGCGGCGGCAACGCTAGACCAGCCGTGCGTGGGCGGTTAGCTCAGCGGTAGAGCGGCTGCTTTACACGCAGCGGGCCGGAGGTTCGATCCCTTCACCGCCCACCAATTGGCGTCGCCATGTCAGCGCGCGTGCGCCGCCACCAGAGCCGGATTCCGTGCAGCGCGCGGATGCTCGCGCGCAAGATCAGCGCGGCCGACACCAGCACCACCAAGGCCACCCCGCCCGCCCATGCCGGGTGCGCGAGCGTGAGGCCGAGCAGCCCCGTCGTCGCCACATCCTCGCCCGCGCTGAGCGCGATGTTGCTGAACGGCTCGGGCGAGGTGTTGACGAGCGCGCGGGTGGAGGCCTTGGCGGTATGGGTCAGCAGCGCCGCACCGCCGCCGAGCAGCAACGTCAGCACCTGTGTGGTCGGATCGTTGGGATCGATCACTGCGGCGGCCACCAGCGCGCCGCCCAGCGGCCGGATGAAGGTGTGGACCGCATCCCACACGCTATCCACCCACGCGATCTTGTCCGCGAAAAACTCGGCCGCAGTGCCAGCCGCCGCGACGCCGAGCACGGGGTAGGAGGCGATCACCCCCAGCCCCGTGTGCGCGGGCGCATCGATCCACCCGAAGCGCATCGCCAGCCCCGCGGCGAGCACGGTCGCATACAGCCGCCACCCCGCCAGCAGGCTGAGGCTGGCGGCAAGGCCGATGAGGGAGACGGGGGTCATTTACGTCCGATCTTCAGACTTCGTAACGGGATCAAGGAAGGCGAATCGGACCGCATAGGAGCGAAGTCCCAGATTCGGCACCATCCGCGCCGCAGCTTTGCTCTTGGCATCGAAATCATGCGCGACGAGCAGCCCGCGCACCGCGCTCGAGTCCTCCTCGGCGACGTCACCCATGTAGCTCAGAATCTGTCCCACGGCCGCGCGGTCGGCGGTTCCCGCCTTGAGCTCGATCACGACTGTATTGCCGTTGCGATCGCGCGCGGTGATGTCGATGTACCCGGACGGCACATATCGTTCGACGCCCTCGTCGATGATCGTCAGCCCCGGCTCAAGCTGCTCGATTTCGCGGCGCAACGCCTTCTGAAGATCTCGCTCCAGACCGACGCGCTGCCCCGGGTCTGTCTCTTGGGAGCGGATGCGTCCCGTATTCACGGGGCTCTCCCCCGCTTGTACATCCCCCGTTTCGTCGAGAAACCGGCGATACAGCGCGACGGCGGATTTATACGAGGCAAGCCCCTTATAGAGATCCCCTCCGATATTGATCTTTGACGGGTTCGGGACGTTGCGGCGTGCATCTTCCGAAGTATATCTTAACGCAGCCAGAACATTTGCTAGCCGATCGCCCGAGTACAGCGTATCGAGATCGCCGTAGACTTGTTCGGCGCGCCCTGCGCAGGAAAGCTGACTGTTGATCGTGTTGGCGCTATAGTCGGCGGCCTCGAGCCACCTTCGATAATCGGTACGCATTTGCTCGCTCCGCTGAGTTGTTGGCCACCGTTGCCGTTCGGCTTGAGGCAGGCCAACCCGAAGCACCCAAGGGTGGGACAAGGGTTCCGCCCTTCTGGAATCCGCCTTACATCTCCCTCTCTAGCGGGGCGGAGCCACCAGTGACCAGCAGCAGCGATATTCGCCGATCCTTCCTCGATCATTTCGCGCACGCGGGCCACGCCGTCGTGCCCTCCGCGCCGCTGGTGCCGCTCGGCGATCCCACGCTCATGTTCGTCAACGCGGGGATGGTGCCGTTCAAGAACGTCTTCACCGGGCTGGAGACGCGCCCCTATGTCCGCGCCGCCAGCAGCCAGAAATGCGTGCGCGCGGGCGGCAAGCACAACGATCTCGATAACGTCGGCTATACGCTGCGCCACCACACCTTCTTCGAGATGCTCGGCAATTTCAGCTTCGGCGATTATTTCAAGGCCGATGCGATCGAGCACGCCTGGGGCCTGCTCACGCGCGAATGGGGCATCGATCCGGACCGGCTGACGGTCACCGTCTACCATACCGACGACGAGGCCTTCGATCTCTGGCGCCGCATCGCGGGCCTGCCCGATCATCGCATCATCCGCATCGCCTCCACCGACAATTTCTGGAGCATGGGCGATACCGGCCCGTGCGGCCCGTGCAGCGAAATCTTCTACGATCACGGCGATCACATCCCCGGCGGCCCCCCCGGCAGCCCGGACGAGGACGGCGACCGCTTCGTCGAAATCTGGAACCTCGTGTTCATGCAGTATGAGCAGGTCAATGCCGCCACCCGGCTCGATCTGCCGCGCCCCAGTATCGATACCGGCATGGGCCTCGAACGCATCGCCGCCGTGCTGCAGGGCACGCCCGACAATTTCGAAACCGATATTTTCCGCGCGTTGATCGACGCAGCGGAGTCGATCACGGGGCAGAGCGCGCACGGCCCGATGAAGGCCAGCCTGCGCATCGTCGCCGATCACCTGCGTTGCAGCGGCTTTCTCATCGCCGATGGCGTGCTACCCTCGAGCGACGGGCGCGGCTATGTGCTCAGGCGGATCATGCGCCGCGCGATGCGCCACGCGCAGTTGCTGGGCGCGGCCGAACCGCTGATGTGGCGGCTGGTGCCCGCGCTGGTTGGCGCGATGGGCGCGGCCTACCCCGAGCTGAACCGCGCGCAGCCGCTGATCGAGGAGACGCTCAAGCTCGAAGAAACGCGGTTCCGTGTGACGCTCGATCGCGGCCTGCGGCTGCTCGACGAAGCGACTACCGCCATGGCTCCCGGGGCGACGCTGCCCGGCGAAACTGCGTTCAAGCTCTACGATACCTACGGCTTCCCGCTCGATCTGACCGAAGACGCGCTGCGCGGCCAGGGATTAGGTGTGGACCGCGCGGGGTTCGAGACCGCAATGGCCGAACAGAAACGCGCCGCGCGCGCCGCCTGGACCGGCTCCGGCGAGGCCAAGGACGCCGCCGTGTGGTTCGACGTGCTCGATTCCGTCGGCCCGACCGAATTCGTCGGCTACACGGCGGATCACGCCGTCGCGCGCGTGGTCGCGCTCGTGCAGGAAGGCGTGCAGGTGGACGCAGCCGAGGGCGAGATGCTCATCCTCGTCAACCAGACGCCTTTCTACGCCGAGAGCGGTGGCCAGCAGGGGGACGCCGGGACGATCACCGGCGAGCGCTTCGTCGCCACCGTGCGCGATACCGCGAAGGCGCTCGGCAAGCTGTTCGTCCACCACGCGACTGCCACCGGCGAGGTGCGCGTCGGCGACGAAGTGCGCCTCGCGATCGACACTGCGCGCCGCGCCGAGGTGCGCGCGAACCACAGCGCTACGCACCTGCTTCACGCGGCGCTACGTAACCGGCTCGGCGGGCACGTCACGCAAAAGGGGTCGCTCGTCGCCCCCGATCGCCTCCGCTTCGATTTCGCCCAGCCCCGCGCGCTCACCCACGAGGACATCGCGACGGTGGAAGCCGAAGTGAACCGCCATATCCGCGAGAACTCGCCCGTCGCCACACGGCTGATGACCCCCGATGCCGCGATCGCCGAGGGCGCGATGGCGCTGTTCGGCGAGAAATATGGCGAGGAAGTGCGCGTGCTTTCGATGGGCCGCGCCACCGATGGCAGCTGGTCGGTCGAGCTCTGCGGCGGAACGCATGTGTCGGCGCTCGGCGATATCGGCCTGTTCAAGATCGTTTCCGAAAGCGCGGTCGCATCGGGCGTCCGCCGCATCGAGGCGCTCACCGGCGAGGCCGCGCGGCACTATCTCACCGCGCGCGAAACCTGGTTGCTCGACACCGCCGCCGCAATAAAGGCGCGCCCCGAGGAGGTCCCGGCGCGGGTTGCCGCGCTGGTGGAGGACCGGCGTCGGCTGGAGCGGGAATTGGCGGATGCTAAACGGGCCATGGCCATCGCGGGCGTGCGAAGCGGCAACCTTAGCGGCACGGCGCCGATGGCTTTCAGTGCGACCGCTACGCTTTCGACAGGTCCCGAGGTAGAGCACGTCGCCGGGATCAAGTTCATTGGCCAGGTGATTGAAGGCTTCGACCCCAAGGAGATGCGGAGCTTAATCGATGATCGCAAAAGGGCTCTTGTATCCGGCGTCGCGGTTCTCGTCGCGGTCAACGAAGGGCGCGCGAGCGTCTCCGTCGGCGTCACCGACGATTTGACCGCGCGCATTTCCGCCGTCGATCTGGTCCGCATCGCGGCGCACGCGCTCGGCGGCCAAGGCGGCGGCGGCCGGCCCGATATGGCGCAGGCAGGCGGGCCGGACGGCAACAAAGCCGCCGCCGCGATCGCCGCCATCCGCGCCGCGCTGGCGGATATGGCGGTGGCGGCGTGAGCCAACCCTTACCGCCCCCTCCGGGGGAGGTGCCCGTGGGGCGGTGGGGGCGGCCGGGGGCGGACCGCGCGGCACAAACCCCCACCGTCGGCTTCGCCGCCACCTCCCCCGGAGGGGGAGGTAAAGCCATGCGCCTTCTCCTCCTCGCCGCTGCGATCCAGCAAATCCTTGCTCCGCTGGTTATCGGCACACCCGGCACCAGCCCGCTCTCCGATGTCGCCACGCGCACGCCGATGCAGCCCGCCACCTGGGCGTTCGCTATCTGGGGACCGATCTATCTGGGCGCGCTGATCCTCGCCGTCTGGCAGGCGTTCGGCGCGGGCCGCCACGAGCCCACGATGGCGCGCGTGCGCCTTCCGCTCACCGGTCTCTACATCGGCTCGACCGTCTGGCTCGCCGCCGCCGCCTCGCCCGCCAAATGGCTCACCCCGCCGATCCTGTTCGCGATGCTGGCGCTGGCGCTCGTCGCCATGCTGCGCCTTGCCCGGCCCACCGCGCCGCTGTCCCGCGCGACCAAGCTGATCGCAGGCTGGCCCACCGCGCTCTACGCGGGCTGGGTCTCGGCCGCCGCCTTCGTAAACAGCGCGATCGTCGGCCCGGAATATGGGCTGGGCACGGCGGGGCTGGGCGCCGAAGGCTTGGCAGTCGCGCTCACGGCTGCCGCCGCCGCGCTCGCAATCGCGGTGACGATCGCCAGCCGCGGCGCGCTCGCCTATGTGCTGGCGGTCGTGTGGGCGCTCACCGGCATCATATTTGCCAACGGTCGCGGCGGTTCGCTTGATGTAATGTTCACCGCAACCGGCGCAGCGGTGCTGCTGCTCGCCACCCTGCTCGGGGTCCGCCGCAGCCGCCGTTGACCCCCCCCCTGTTCGCTGGTCTTCGGCCTGTCCCTCTCCCTTGCTGGAGAGGGTAAGCCTTGACCCTCTCCCGCAAGGGAGAGGGATGCGAGCGAAGGGAACGGGGAGACGGAGGCCCCCCCCTACCGCCGCAAGAACGCCACCAGATCGCCCGCCAGCCGCGCAGCTTCGGTGAACACCGTCGCGTGCGGCGCGCCTTCGTATTCGATCAGCTCGGCATGCGGCACCAGCGCCTTCACGCGGTGCGCGGTCGGCTTGGGCGGCACCGTCTTGTCGTCGGTCCCATGGATCAGCAGCACCGGCAGATCGAAGCCTTTCAGATCGCGCGTGAAATCGGTCTCGCCGAAGCTCTTCACGCACGCCGCCGACGCAATCGGGCTCGCCATCAGCGCCATCGATTGCATCCAGTCCATCATTGGCGCCGAAACCGGCTTCGAGATCGGCCCCGCGCCCACGAACATCTTGCCGAATTCTGCAAGGAACGCCGGCCGGTCCTCCTTCAGTCCTGCGATCATGGTGTCGAACTGCTCCTTGGGCACGCCGTCCGGATTGGCATCGCTCTTTAACATGCCCGGCACCACCGAACTGATCAGCGCCGCCTTGAACAGCGAATGCCCACCGTGCCGCCCCAGAAAGCGCGCCACCTCGCCGCCGCCCATGCTGAACCCCACCAGCGCCGCGTGGCGCGCGCCGGTGGTATCGAGCACATCCTCCAGATCGTTCGTCAGCGTATCATAGTCATAGCCCGTGCCCGGCTGATCGCTCCGCCCGAAGCCGCGCCGATCGTAGGCGATCACGCGGAAGCCCGCCTCCGCCAGCGCGGGGGCCTGATACTCCCACATGTCCGCATTCAGCGGCCAGCCGTGCAGCAGCACGACGGGGCGGCCCTGCCCCCAGTCCTTCACATACAGGTTCACGCCGTCACGGGTGCGCACGGTGGGCATTGCATCGCTCCTTCAAGGGTGTCCGCCCCACAAGCCCCCACGCACGCATCGGTTCCGCGCTTGGCAGCCGCGCTGCGCTGGGGCAGATTGTCGTAATGCTCGCACCCACGCTCGCCCGCCGCACGCTCCTCGCCAGCGCCGCCGCGCTCGGGGCGGCCGCAATGCTCCCCCGCTTCGCGCACGCCGCCGAAATCGACACCTCGGGCCTCGCCGACATGACGCACGGCGTGCAGCCCATCGCCCGCGCCGAACGCGAAGCCCGCCTTGCCCGCGCGCGCAAGCTGATGGCCGCGCACGGGCTGGAGGCGGTGCTGATCGAGCCGGGGGCAAGCCTCGACTATTTCACCGGCGTGCAGTGGTGGCGCAGCGAACGGCTCACCGCCGCGCTGATCCCAGCGTCGGGCACACCCATCGTGGTCACACCCTTCTTCGAGGAGCCCTCGATCCGCGAGACGCTGGGCATCGCCGCTGAGGTCCACGTCTGGCAGGAAGACGAGAACCCGCTCGCGGTGCTGGCGTCTGCCATGGCGGCGCGCGGCCTGTCGCGGGGCACAATCGGCATCGAGGAAACCGCGCGCTTCTTCGCCAGCGACGGCCTCGCGCGCGCCGCGCCTGGTGTCCGCCTCGCCCCCGCCGCGCCGGTGGTGCGCGGCTGCCGCATGATCAAAACCGCCGCCGAAATCGCGCTGCTGCAAAAGGCAAACGACATCACACTCGCCGCAATGCGCTTCGCATGGCAGCGCACGCGCGCGGGCATGACGCGCGACGACCTCGCCGCCATCATCGTCGCAGCCACCCGCAAGCTCGGCGGCACGGCGGATGGCGCGCTGGTCCTGGTGGGCGAGGCGTCGGCCTACCCGCATGGCTCGCACCAGCCGCAGGTGGTGCGCGAAGGCGCGGTCGTGCTGATGGACTGCGGCTGCGACGTGGGCGGCTACAAGTCGGACATCAGCCGCACCTTCGTGCTTGGCCGCGCGCCGGATGACGTGCGCCGCGTGTGGGACACGGTCGCGCAAGGTCAGCAGACCGCGATGCGCGCCGCGCGCCCGGGCGCGCCCGCAGGCAGCGTGGACGATGCGGTCCGCCGCTTTTACGAAAGCAAGGGCTACGGCCCCGGCTACAAACTCCCCGGCCTCCCCCACCGCACCGGCCACGGCATCGGTATGGACGGTCACGAACCCGTCAACCTCGTCCGCGGCGAGACTACCCCGCTGGCACGCGGCATGTGCTTCTCGAACGAACCCGGCCTCTATCTGCCCGGCAAATTCGGCGTCCGGCTGGAGGACTGCTGGCACATGGGCGCGCGCGGGCCCGAGTGGTTCACCGTGCCGCCCACCTCGATCGACGCGCCGTTCGGGGCATAGCCGCCCCGCTGCAACGTCGCACCCCGGCCCCGCGCTCGCCCGATCGCCCGGCGCGGGGTAGCAGGCGGGATTGAGGGTCGGGAGAGGCGGGTGCGGGTTTTGCTTGGGATCGTGGGGATCGTGGTCGGGCTGCTGGTCGTCGGCTGGCTGGCGCTGCGCGCGCCCGATGTGCCGGTGGCCACGCTGCGCGCCAGATACGCCTCGCCCGCGTCGCGCTTCGTCGAGGTCGCGCCCGGGCTGACGATCCATCTGCGTGACGAGGGGCCACGCGGCGCGCTGCCCATCGTGCTGCTGCACGGGTCGAACGCCTCGCTCCACACGTGGGAGCCATGGGTGGCGCGGCTGAAGGACCGCTACCGCATCATCACGCTCGATCTCCCCGCGCACGGGCTGAGCGGCCCCGCGCCCGACGGCCAATATACGCTCGCCGCCTATGCGCGCGTGCTGGATGCGGTGGCGCGCGAGCGGGGCCTCACCCGGTTCGTGCTCGGCGGCAACTCGATGGGCGGCGGGGTGGCGGCGCGTTACGCCGCCGATCATCCCGACCGCATCGCCGCGCTGATCTTGGTGGACGCGAGCGGCGCGCCTTATCCCGATGGGGACGGCCAGACGTCCACCCTGCTCACTATCGCGCGACAGCCCGGCATCCGCGACGTGCTCGCCCAGCTCACGCCGCGCTGGCTGGTGGCGCAGTCCCTCCAGGGCGCGGTGTCGAACCGCGCGATCCTCACCCCCGCCGCGATCGATCGCTACTGGGAGCTGCTGCGCTATCCCGGCAACCGCGTCGCCACGATCGATCGGTTCGCGCAGGGCTATCAATCGGTCCCGGTCGGCGATCTCGCGCGGATGCACGCCCCCGTGCTGGTCCTGTGGGGCCGCGAGGACCGTTTCATTCCCGTCGATAGCGCCAGCTACTTCGCCCGCGCGCTGCCCCAGGCGAAGACCGTGATTTACGATGGCACCGGCCACCTGCCGATGGAGGAAATGCCCGATCGCTCCGCCGCCGACGTGCGCGCATTTCTCGATTCGCTGCCCGGCCTCGAAGTGCTGCCCGGCCTCGAAGCGTTGCCCGGCTGAAGCTACGCGGGCTGCCCCACCATCGCGCGCTGCAACCCGTCCACCACCGCGTCGAAGAACATCTCGGTCGTCATCCAGCTTTGATCCGGCCCCACCAGGATCGCCAGATCCTTGGTCATCGCGCCGCGCTCCACCGTCTCTACGCACACGCGTTCCAGCGTCTCGGCAAAGGCGGTCACCTCGGGCGTGCCATCCAGCCGCCCGCGATGCTTCAGCCCGCCCGTCCACGCGAAGATGCTGGCAATCGGATTGGTCGAAGTCGGCTTGCCCTGCTGGTGCTGGCGGTAGTGCCGCGTCACCGTCCCGTGCGCGGCCTCGGCCTCCACCGTATTGCCGTCCGGGGTCAGCAGGATCGAGGTCATCAGCCCCAGCGATCCGAAGCCCTGCGCCACCATGTCGGACTGCACGTCGCCGTCGTAGTTCTTGCACGCCCAGACATAATTGCCGCTCCACTTGAGCGCGCTCGCCACCATGTCGTCGATCAGGCGATGCTCGTAGACAATCCCCGCCTTGGCGAACGCGGTCTTGAACTCGGCGTCGAACACTTGGGCGAACAGGTCCTTGAAGCGCCCGTCATAGGCCTTCAAAATCGTGTTCTTGGTCGAAAGATACACCGGCCAGCCGCGCTGCAAGCCGTAATTCAGCGAAGCCCGTGCGAAATCGCGGATCGAATCGTCGAGGTTGTACATCCCCATCGCCACGCCCGCGGAAGGGTATTGAAACACCTCCTGCTCGATCACCGTCCCGTCCTCGCCCACGAACTTCATCGTCAGCGTGCCCGGCCCGGGAACTCGGAAATCGGTCGCGCGATACTGATCGCCGAACGCATGACGGCCGACCACAATGGGTTGCGTCCACCCCGGGATCAGGCGCGGGATCGATGCGATGACGATCGGCTCGCGGAAGATCGTGCCGCCCAAAATATTGCGGATCGTGCCGTTGGGCGATTTCCACATGCGTTTCAGGTGGAACTCCTCCACCCGCGCCTCGTCGGGCGTGATCGTCGCACATTTCACCCCCACGCCGTGCGCCTGGATCGCGCGCGCGGCCTCCACGGTCACCCGGTCGTCGGTCGCGTCGCGATGCTCCATGCCCAGATCGAAATAGACGAGATCGATGTCGAGGAACGGCAGGATCAGCCGCTCGCGGATCCACTGCCAGATGATGCGCGTCATCTCGTCCCCGTCCATCTCGACGACGGGGGTCTTCACCTTGATCTTGTGCATGCGTGCGCCTCGGGTTCGCCGTGGGGCATAGGGGGGCGCGGCGGAGCGATCAACGCCGGTTGACGGTTCGCGCGCGTCCGCTAGCGTTGGCGGCGAAACGGGAGACTTCCATG
>Ga0123336_10005258_pt1 | contig 10326 bp, 6 predicted proteins | sample SSSSmetaG_FD_96466 | JGI IMG/M metagenome (GOLD analysis project Ga0123336, IMG submission 96466) | Glacier valley bacterial and archeal communities from Borup Fiord, Nunavut, Canada, to study Microbial Dark Matter (Phase II) - ​SSSS metaG | ecosystem: Environmental > Aquatic > Freshwater > Ice... | reverse complement strand
TTGGTTTTGATGTTCCGGGGAGGAGGTGCAACGGTCATAATATCAACCTTCCTGTTCAAGTATTGCGTTGGAAATCCAGCGCGCGGTCAGGGGCAGGCCGTCGCACTTGGCAACGGAGAGGATTTTTGTCGCGAGGTCGGGCGCTTCCATCTGGATCAGGCGCGCCATCTGCCCGTCGAAGTTGTTGTCGATGACATAGGTATGGTCGTGCGCCTCGACGAACTGCCGTAGCTGTTCGTTGAAGGGCAGCGCGCGGATACGCAGATAATCGGACTTGAGACCCTTTTCGGCCAGCAGGTCGCGCGCTTCGGTCACACCCGGATCGTTCGACCCGTAGGTGATCACGCCGATGCTCGCGCCTTCGGTGGTTTGCAGGATCGGAGCCGGGACGAATTTGCGCGCGGTATCGTGCTTGTGGAACAAGCGCGCGAGGTTCTTTTCCCAATCGTCGGGGCGCTCGGAATAGGTCGCCTTATCGGTATGGCCTGTGCCGCGCGTGAAATATGCCGAGAGCGGGTGATCCGTGCCGGGGAGCGTGCGATAGCCAATGCCGTCGCCATCCACATCGCGATAACGCGCGAAGCCGCCCATGCGCTCCAAATCTTCGACGGTGAGGACCTTGCCGCGCTGCAACGGTTGCTCCGGGTAATCGAAGGGGTCCGTCATCCACAGGTTCATGCCGAGGTCGAGATCGGAGAGGACGAGGACCAGCGTCTGGAACTGCTCCGCGAGATCGAGCGCGGCGATCCCGAAATCGAAGCATTCCTTCATGTTGCCAGGTAGCAAAACAATGTGCCGCGTATCGCCGTGCGAGAGGAAATACGCGGAGATCAGGTCGCCCTGGCTGACGCGCGTGGGCAGGCCGGTCGAGGGACCCATGCGCTGGATGTCCCAGATCACCGCTGGGATTTCCGCGAAGAAAGATAGCCCCGCGAATTCACTCATCAGCGAGATACCGGGACCGGATGTGCTGGTCAGCGCGCGTGCGCCCGTCCAGCCTGCGCCGATCACCGCGCCGATGGCTGCCAGTTCGTCTTCCGCCTGCAAGACGGCGAGCGTTGTCTCACCTGTCGCAGCATCGGTGCGCAGTTCCTGATAATCGCGAATCGCATCGACCATGCTGGTCGAGGGCGTGATCGGATACCACGCGACGACTTGCACGCCGCCGAAGATCGAGCCGAGACCCGCCGCCTCGTTGCCTTCGATCAGGAACTTGCCGGGGGTCGCGTTCATGCGCTCCACACGGAACTTATCGGAGGGTGCGTAATTGTCCTGCATATGCTTTGCGCCCGCCTGCACCACGCCCATATTGAGCGCTATCGGCTTGGCCTTGCCCTTGAAATGATACTTGATTGCGTTTTCGATTTCGCCCATATCGAGGCCGATCAGTTCGGAGAGCGCGCCGACGTAGACCATATTCGCCACGTAATCGCGCAGGCTTGAATCCGCACCGGAGGCTTTCGCAATGGCGCTGACGGGCATCCCGAAGTAGGAAATGTCCTCGCGCTGCTCGCGGATTTTCCATTCCTGCGGATAGAGGCACAGGCCGCCGGAAGCGAGCCGCAGAATATCGTCGGCCTGCGTCGCGGTGTTCATGGCGACGAGGACTTCATAATCTTCGCGGCGCGCGACATAGCCATCCTTGTTGACGCGGATCGTGTACCACGTCGGCAAGCCGGAGATATTCGAGGGGAACAGGTTCTTGCCGTTGACGGGAATGCCCATCTTGAACAGCGCGCGGATGATCGTGTTGTTGGCGGTCTGGCTGCCGGAACCATTGACCGTCGCCGCCGTGATCGTAAAGTCGTTTACGAGCGGATGATTGCTCATCTGCGGGGCGGTGCTGGCTCCGGGCTGAAAGTTGAGGGTCATATAAAAGGTACTCCTGTTTATTCGTGCGCCGGGTCGATAATTGGATAGAGAGTCTCGGCAGCGAGCGTCTCGAAGGACACGCCCGTGTTGAGCCGCAGCAGGCGCGTATGCTCGACGAATGCGATCCGCGCGGCCTCGAATTGACCTGCGATAATCAGGTCCAATATGCGTTCGTGATAGGTCCACGCCTCGCGCCAGTAATCGAGGTCAGCGTAGAGGTTGCGCTCTACCGCTTCGTAGGCTTCCCAATAGGCTTCGAGCAAGCCTTTCACGAAGGGGTTGGCGAGGTGCGAAAAGGTGAGCAGGTGGAAGGCGCGGTGTTCCTGATGCGGTATCTGGATGCGGGTCGGGTCGGATTCCAGCTTGCGCCAGGCAGCATCGATCAGATTGCGTAAGCGCGCTTTATCCTCGCCATCCAGCAGCGGGATCGCTTCGTGCCAGAAGGCGGCTTCGAGGTGATTGCGGACTTCGCTGAAAGCGTCGAATTGGCCGCGATCCCGCGCCAGGGCATAGCGCAAACTGAGCCGGATCGCAGGCAGGAAGTCATACTCCTTGACGCGAATGCCAGTCCGAGGGCGCACCTCGACAATGCCATGCACGCGCGCGACTTCCAGTTGCTCGCGCAGCTTGCCGATATTGATATTCAGCAAGCCGCTCAGTTCGGCGAGCGAGGGGAGCTGGTCGCCGGGCTGCTTGTCGTGTTCGACAATGTAGTTCAGGAGGTCCGAGTCGAGCATTCAATCATCTGATCAATAGGATTATTCAGATAGTATACGCCAATTTGGGCAATTTGCAAAGTGGAGTTCGTTCAAGTCGCATAACATTCTGGGAGCGAACACCCGCCGATGATACGATCCCCAAATCAATTTTCAGGAGTCAAATCATGAGCAATCTGCCTGATTTCGCGCAGCTTTGCCGCACATTGGAAGCGGCGCGTATACCGTTCGGCGTGCTGGACCTGCAAGGCGGCGCGCAACTCGTCCTATGTCAGCGCGGGGGACGCCTCTTCGGACCGTTCATCGGCGGGCGCAGCGTCGGCTGGATCGAACCCGTTCTTGCGCAGCCGGAGTCCTTCGCCGCGCTTCTGAAGTCGGGGCAGTGGAATATCGGCGGCGACCGCTTCTGGATCGCGCCCGAAGTGCAGTTCAACATGACCGACCGCCTACGGCATGAGCAGACCTTCGCACTCCCAGCACAGATGGACCCCGGCAGTTTTGCACTCACGCAAACAGACCCCCAGCACTGGACGCTCGCGCAATCGCTCACGCTGCAAGCATACAACCTCGGCAGTGGGTCAGTATCGCTCGATTTTGCTTCAACTATTCAACCTGTCGATGACCCGTTGCGCACCGTGCAGGCATATCACACGCTCTCGCATTCGGTGCAGTTCGCGGGCTATTCGCAAAGCGTCACGCTCCGGCAAAAGCCAGGCGCGAATATCATGACCGAAAGTTGGAACGTGTTTCAGGTCCCACTCGGCGGGGTAGCGATTATCCCGGCTGCGCCGCCGCTCGAAGCAGTCCCCTATTTCGGCGACCCGGTGAGCGATGCGCTGCATCTGCGCGGCGGCGCGATCCGCGTCACGGTGACGGGCAGCCGTCAATACAAGGTCGGCTACAAGGCCGCGCATGTGACGGGCAAACTCGCCTATTTTCAGAACTTGGATGAGCGCCGTTCTGCGTTGTTCATTCGCCATTTCCCCAACAATCCATCATCGGTATATGCGGACGAGCCGCCCGCCACAGCGGGACGCTATGGGCAATCGGTGCATCTCTACAATGGCGGCGGGATGTTCGATGGGTACGGCGAGTTGGAATGTAACGGCCAGACCATCGGCGGCGCAACGGGCCGTCACGAGAGTACGGATACCTTCACAACCTGGGTTTACAGTGGGTCCGCGAGCGCGCTTGAAGAGGTCGCGCTGCATCTGCTGGGCGTCTCTCTGACGGTGTGAAGCCTGTCCATTTCAGAAAGTCAGGAAAGCGTTCAGATTCGGTAGAATGTATGTTTCAAAGACGCTTGCCTGACGCTCGTAAAATGCACTCGATTGGGGTACAATAAGCGCTAGAAAATCGGCGTTCGTGCAATCCGATTTTCGCAACTCATTCACCAATTTGAGAGCATATTACATGGCGATGGAAACAGGGACGATCAGGCCCATCAGGATCGACGACGAGATGCGCGGCAGCTTCCTCGATTACGCAATGAGCGTGATCGTGTCGCGCGCGCTCCCGGATGCGCGAGACGGGCTGAAACCCGTCCACCGCCGCATTCTATACACGATGTACGATATGGGACTGCGCGCGAACAGCGGCTACAAGAAGAGCGCGCGTATCGTCGGTGACGTGCTGGGTAAATATCACCCGCACGGCGACTCGGCGGTCTATGAAGCGATGGCGCGTATGGCGCAGAATTTCTCGATGCGCTATCCGTTGGTCGATGGACAGGGCAACTTCGGCAGCGTCGATGGTGACAGCCCGGCAGCGATGCGCTATACCGAAGCGCGGCTGACGCGCATGGCCGAAGAACTGCTGACCGACCTGAACGCTAATACCGTCAATTTCGGCGACAACTACGACGGCACGATGCAGGAGCCGCTCGTGCTGCCCGCCGGGTTGCCGAACCTGCTGCTCAACGGCACGAGCGGGATCGCGGTCGGCATGGCGACGAACATCCCACCGCATAACCTGCGTGAATTGAACGCCGCCATCGGCCATATCATCGACAATTATCACCGTCTGGATGAAGTCAGCGTCGATGACCTGATGCAATTCGTCACCGCGCCGGATTTTCCGACGGGCGCAACGATCATCGGCGGGCAGGAATTGCGTGAGATGTACGCGACCGGACGCGGCCACCTGATCGTGCGCGCGAAGGCCGAAATCGAGGAGATGCGCGGCGACCGCTACCGCATCGTCTTCACGGAGATTCCATACCAGACGAATAAGGTTTCGGTCATCGAGCGTATGGCCGACCTCGTGCGCGACGGCAAAATAGACCAGATCAGCGACCTGCGCGACGAATCCGACCGCAACGGTATGGCAATCGTGGTCGAACTCAAGCGCACTGCGCAGCCGCAAAAGGTCCTCAACCAGCTTTACAAACACACGCAGTTGCAAAGCACCTTCAGCGTGCAAATTCTCGCACTGGTCAATGGCGAGCCACGTACACTTCCGCTCAAGCGCGCGTTGCAAATCTGGGTCGAACACCGGCGCGAGGTGATTACCCGCCGCAGTGAATTTGAACTCAAGAACGCTCGCGCCCGCGCGCACATCCTCGAAGGCTATCTGAAGGCGCTCGGCAGCATCGACGAGATCATCCGCACGATCCGCGCCGCCGCCGATACAGACGATGCGCGCGCCTCGCTGATGGCGAATTTCGACCTGAGTGAAGCGCAGGCACAGGCGATCCTCGACCTGCAACTGCGGCGCATCGCCAGCCTCGAACAGCAGAAAATCAACGAAGAGTACGATCAGGTTAAAGCGCGTATCGACTTCCTGCTGGACCTGCTCGGCTCGCCAGAAAAGGTCCTCGCGGTGATCAAGACCGACCTCGCCGCGCTCACCGAGAAGTATGGTGATGGGCGACGGACGATGATCGATTACCACGCACTCGGTGAATTCAATGAAGCCGATTTCGTGCGCGACGAGGAGATTTTGATCTCGATCACCGGGCGCGGCTACATCAAGCGCACGCCCGCGACCCTCTACCGTTCGCAGATGCGCGGCGGCAAGGGCGTCAACGGCATGACCACGCGCGAAGAAGACGCCGTGAAGTACCTGTTCAGCGCCAATTCGCTCGAATACTGCCTGTTCTTCTCCAACAAGGGCAAGGTTTACGCCGAACGCGCTTATCAGGTCCCGGAGGCCGACCGCAACGGTAAGGGGACGCCGATCAACAACATCCTGCCGCTCGAATCGGATGAGAAGATCACCGCTATCGCGCACGTCGAGGATTTTGAGAGCGGCTACTTCGTCCTCTGCACGCGGCAGGGGCGCATCAAGCGCGTGGAGATCAGCAGCTTCGAGGCGGTGCGCGCCAGCGGCCTGATCGCTATCGATATGGAAGTAGGCGACGAACTGGGCTGGGTTTACCGCTCGTCGGGGTACGATCATATCCTGCTCGTCACGGCACGCGGCTATGCACTGCGCTTCGATGAGAATGAAGTGCGGGTGATGGGGCGCACGGCGCGCGGTGTGAACGCGATGCGGCTGCGTGAAGGCGACAAACTGGCCGGACTCGCGATCCTGAACGAGACGACGCAGACCGTCCTGATCGTGACCGCCAACGGCTTCGGCAAGCGTTCCCCGGCGATGCAGTACCCCGCGCGTGGACGCTTCGGCTTCGGCGTGCTGACGATTGCACGCTCGGCCACAGAAGGAAAGTTTGGAACGATTGTCGGCGTGGAAGCGCTCAAGGATGCCCGCGCGGACATCACCGTGATCACGCACCAGGGCGTCGCGCTGCGTACCCCCGCGCATGAAATCCGCCTGATTGCGCGCGCAGCGATGGGCGTCAAGGTGATGGACCTCGGACGCAAGGACCATATCGTCAGCGTCGCTGTCGTGCAGAGCGATGAGATTCCGGTCGTGATCGGTGAGGAAGGCGAAGAGATACCGATCATCGAGGAGAACCTCGCAGCGGTCGAGAATATCCCGGATGGCGAAGACGAGGCGCTAGATACGCTGGACGGTGCAAACGGCATCGTTCCGGTAGATGAATATGCCGAGGATGATCTCGGCTAGAGCGTACTGTAAGTTCTGGATTGCGGATGGCAAGAATTGTGTCCCTACGAGACACGATCATTCGTAGAGACGCCATTTTTGCCGTCCGCAAACCTGATTCGGACTGCGTTAACATCTGCTTTTGTGAATCCGCTATACTATGCCGCAGAGTCGTTTGTCCCCCTTTGAAGGAGCCACCCATGCGGCGAACCCTGATGCCCAGCGCAGTTATCCTGTTCACCCTGCTTTCGGTCGGCTTCTCGCCAGCGGCATTGGCAGCCACGTCCACGCCGAAGCCACCAACCCGTACTGCGACCACAGTGCCGCAGGCACTCTGTCTACGCTACCCGACCGCGACCATCACGCGCACGCCCACGATCACGCGCACGCCGACCATCACACGCACGCCGATGAATACCCGCACCAGAGTCGCGACGCGCACGCCCGTGGATATTGTGAGCGCGCCAACCGCAACGGAATTGCCATCGCCTACGCCGACGGCTACCCTCCCCACCCCGACAATTACCTTGACGCCATCGCCGATTTACTCCCCGACTGCGCCCGATGCGAATACCGCAATCCCGTCTGGACGCAAACCAGGTGATGCGCTGCTCGCCCTGCGCTACAGCGCGGCTTACCAGCGTGGCGGCGTGGCCTGCGTGGAGATTTACAATATGGAACCCTACGGTCCGGCCTACGTTGCCGGGCTGCTTCCGGGCGATTTGATCCTGCGCGTGGGGACGACGACGATTAGCGAACTGAGCGATTTTTACAATCAGATCGCGAGCCGCACCGCAGGCGACGTGCTGGAATTCACCATTCAGCGCGCCGATCAAGCGCAGAGCGTCAGCGTTACGCTTGGCCTCAGCCCATCTGCGCCGACGCCGGGCTGACCCGCGCGGACTTCAACATCTCGACGAACGCTTCTGCGGTCTTGAAGCGCGCATCGGGGTCTTTGCTCAACGCGGTCAGGATTGCGATAGCCGCGCCATCTGGTAGCTTCGGCACAATAGTGCGTGGGTCAGGAGCGGGTTTTTGCAGATGTGCGAGTAGCAGCGCACCGGGATTGTCACCCGTAAAGGGAAGCTGTCCGGTGAGCATCTGGTAGGTGACGACGCCGAGCGCGTACATATCGACCGCGGGGGTGACTTCTTCCGCAGAGGTGATTTGTTCCGGCGCGATGTAACTGAGCGTCCCCATCACGCCGACGACGCTGTTAGCGGTCCCGCTGCTCAGTAACTTGGCGAGACCGAAATCGGTCAGGATCGCGCGCACCTTCGGCGGCTGCGGTTCGCCTAGCTGCGCGCCGCGTACACTGAGCGGTTGCAGCATGACATTGGAGGGCTTCACGTCGCGATGAATGACGCCTTTGGCGTGAGCGTAATCCAGCGCGCAGCCCATATCCTCGATCAGCGGAAGCGCTTCATCGAGCGTCAGAACGGGCTTCGTATGCAGGTATTCGGAGAGGGTGTGACCTTCGATCAACTGCATCGCCATGTAATAGGTATCGTCCAGCCTTCCGAAATCGAAGACCTGCACGATGTTGATTTGCTGCAAGGCGGCGATAGTCTGTGCTTCACGCTCGAAGCGGCGGCGGAAGTCGTCATCGAGCGCAAGCTGTGGCGAGAGTGCTTTGATCGCTGCGAGACGGTTGAGCGTGAGGTGACGCCCTTTGTAGACTTCGGCCATACCGCCTTGCCCGATCAGGTCCCCGACTTCATACTGGCCGAGGCGGGTTCCCGTCAGCCGTCCTGAATGCTGCCCGGTCGTGATCGGGGTCGCGGTTGGCGAGAGCAGCATGGTACGGTGCGGCATGATGATCCCCAGCCTGACTTCCACCCAGCGCTGTATGCGGCGGCGCAGCGGCTCGAAAATCAGCACGATCAAGCCCGTTGCGCCTGCAATCGCGATGTTCGATTGTGAGCCGCCCGTCAGTAGTTGGAAAATCTGCTGCAAACCGATCACACCGAGGATATAGATCACACCGAGGATGACTGTCAGCACCGCGCCGACAAGCGCCCGGCTGATGATTAGATCGATGTTCCACAAGCGATAGCGGAAAATCGAAACCGCCATCGCGATTGGAATTGTCAGCGCCGGGACGACGACCAGAAGCGGCACGCCGAGCAGGACGAACAGCACGCGCGGCAGCCCGTTCGCCATCGCCTCACGGAAGACGAGAGGTACGATGATGAAAATTCCAAAGCCCGTGACGGTAGTGATCAGCGCGAAGAGAATCCAGCGCGTTTGCAGCCGCTGTTGCGTCGTGAAATCGACGCGGTAGCGATGACCCTGCGCGGCGATACCAATCGCCAGCACAGCCAGCAGAAGCAACAGCCCCACCGCAGTTGAGGCCAGCGCGAGGATGTGCATCCCCTGAAACAGCGGCGCTGCGACCACGTAGGCAGTCCAGACCAGGGCGGGGATTGCCAGCCAGCGCGGTTGGAAGCGGCCATTCGGGAACAGATAGATACACCAGACCGCGCCACTGAACGACAAGCCACGAACCAGCCCAACCGGGATGCTCCAGTTCGGGTCGATTAGCGGCAGCGTCGTGATCGATGAGTTGTAGGTGACGCCAATCCCGACCAGCGTTGCGGAGATGAGCAGCGCCAGCCAGTTATCGGATTTGCGCAGAAAGATGAGCAGCGCGAAGCCGACGAACACACCGAGCATGAGCAGCACCGAACCATCAAGGATGAACGAATAGGCATCCAGAGTGACGCCGATCTGATCGAGTGCGATTTTTTCGAGTGGGGTCAGAAAGTAGTAGGCGCGCGTTTCCCCCGTGTTGATCGTGGTCAGCTCGTGATAATGGAGCGGCATCGAGATGAAATGCAGACCCAGCGCCGCGACCGCGAAGATCACCCACAGGATGCGCGCAACGACCAGTTGCGACGCGCGCAGGTAGGTTGTTTCCGACTCCTGCGGGCTGAGAATTCGGGTGCGGTCTATGTTTAGAAGGGTGCGATCTGCATTTTCTGTCGGGGGCATCACGCCTGTGCTTTCTGGCTTCATGACTCTCGCTCAATTTTTATACTAGCAGGTCACTTGCTGCCCACATCGTATCAAAAGTATATCGGTTGCCAGTCGTAGCCCGGATGTCAGGTGTACGTAGGGTTTGCTCGATGTCCGGATGTTCCGTAATTATGGCTGTGCGGGTTGCTCTTGTCGAAATATGTTTCACGAAGTAAAACATGTGTCCCTTCACTGGTTTTAATGAAAAAGGACCCGACATGACAACAGCACAACAGACAGCGGTCAACCCCGCTCGCACCGTCGCGGAACTTCAGGATCTGCGGACGCTGACCGCCGATGCGAATGGCGCACAACGCCTCGCGTGGACCGAAACATGGCGCAAGGCGCGGGCATGGCTGCGCGAAAAGCTGGCCGCGCTGCCCGTCGAAGTGCAGATCGATCAGGCGGGCAACCTGTGGGCGACGCTGCGTGGCAGCTCCGACAAAGAACTCTGGATCGGCTCGCACATCGATAGCGTGCCGAATGGCGGTTGGCTGGATGGCTGCATGGGCGTTCTGGGCGCGCTCGAAGTCCTGCGCCGAGTCGCCGCCGAAGGCACGCCCGAAATTACGGTGCGGCTGGTCGATTGGGCAGATGAGGAGGGCGCACGGTTCGGCTACAGCCTGCTGGGATCGCGCGCGGCATCGGGCAAACTGGTCATCGATGAGGTGCGTATCCTTAAGGATTGGAAAGGCGTCACTGTCGCGGAAGC
>Ga0123336_10005256_pt1 | contig 10326 bp, 12 predicted proteins | sample SSSSmetaG_FD_96466 | JGI IMG/M metagenome (GOLD analysis project Ga0123336, IMG submission 96466) | Glacier valley bacterial and archeal communities from Borup Fiord, Nunavut, Canada, to study Microbial Dark Matter (Phase II) - ​SSSS metaG | ecosystem: Environmental > Aquatic > Freshwater > Ice... | reverse complement strand
GTCGCGAGCAACGCGCCCGACGCCGGCATCGCGATCTCGCAAAACAGCGGCGTGAACGTGCTCTTGCAGGCCTCCGGCGCCGGCGCCTTCATCGGCACGACGAGCAATCACGCGGTCGTCCTGCGCAGCGCGGATCTGGATCGCGTCGTGATCAGCGCCGCGGGCGATGTCGGCATCGGGGTCACACCGCAAAACCTGCTGCATGTGGGCAGGGGCACCACCGCGATCCAGCGCGGCCGTGTCAACGTCGTCGTGGCGAGCAACGCGCCCGACGCCGGCATCGCGATCTCGCAAAACTCGGGTGTCGACGTACTCTTGCAAGTCTCCGGTGCCGGCGCCTTCATCGGCACGACCAGCAATCATGCGGTGGTTCTGCGCACGGTCGACAAGGACCGCATGGTGATCGACACCATTGGCGATGTGTTCATGAGCGGTACCTTGTCGGTCGCAAAGGACGTCGTCCTCACCGGTGCCGATTGCGCCGAGCACTTCGACCTGGTGGCTGACGCACAGTGCGAGCCCGGCACGGTGATGGCCATCAGCACCGGTGGCGCGCTCGATGCGTGCACGCGGGCCTACGACAAGAAGGTGGCGGGCATCGTCTCGGGCGCAGGCAGCTTCAGGCCCGGCATCGTGCTGGACAAGCGGGCCGGGCAAGACGACCGGCCGGCGGTCGCCCTGTTCGGCAAGGTGTACTGCAAGGTCGACGCGCAATTCGGCCCGATCGAGGTCGGTGACATGCTGACGAGCTCGGACACGCCGGGGCATGCGATGAAGGCATCTGACCCGGCCCGCGCTTTCGGTGCCGTGGTGGGCAAGGCGCTCGGCGGCCTCGCCAGCGGCTGCGGGCTGATCCCGGTCCTCATCTGTTTGCAGTAGCGCGCCAGGAAGCGCGAGCTGCGATGCCCACTTCGAGTCTGCGCGCCATTTCGGCTCTGCTGGGCTCCCGCAGCGTCACTGCGATGGCCGCCGGGCTATCGATCGCGCGACCCGTCTCGGCGCGCCAGCTCATCGCCCGCGCATCGTCGCGCATTCTCCAACGCTGGGAGTTGCTCACACCCCTTGCGATCGCGGTCGATGAGCCGAACGCGGCGTGGCACGCCGGTCACGTCGAAGATATGTTCCCGCTCGATGCCGATCGCGTGCTCATCGCCAGCGCCTCCGGCGGCGTCTGGCTTTCGCGCACGGACGCGAGCGCCGAACCGCTACCGCACAGCGACGCCTGGCCCGAGGTGGACCTGCATGCGCTGGCCGCCGGCCCGCGCAGCGCCCGGCACGTCTACGCCGGCGGCAACAACGTGCTGCGTGAAACGGCAGCGAACAGCCTGCGCGCCTCGATGAGCTTCGCCGGCACCCGAAGCGCCCGCGAGCTTGCACGGCGGGTTGGCGTCGGGCCGCCGATCGGCATTCGCTGGCTGATGCAGCTGACGGCGGATGCACCGCTGTTCGATTGGCGCTCGATCCCGGTTGTCGACACGAGCGGGAGTCTCCTGACCTTGAACGTGCGGCAGATGATCGTCGTCACGGATCTGCAGCCCGCGAAACTGGTGCTGGCAACCGACCAGGGGATGTACTGGTCCGACGTGCCCGCGTTCGGCCAGGGCTATGCATTTGCGCTCGCCGTCGGCATGCCGAAAAGCCAATGCCTCGGCGTGGCGCTCGCGTCGCGGGCACCCGGACAGGCCAGCTTCGTCGTGTGTTCACCGACCGGAAGCACGGCCTCCGCGCAGACGAACGGCCTGTACGTCGGCACCTGGTAGGCCGGCGGCCTGGTCCTGCAGCGTGCCCGCCACGACGGGGACATTGACTTTGTGCAGTGGCAGTTTGCAGTCGTCGGGTCCAGTGCCGGCAATCGTTCGATCCTGTATGCGGCGGTGTCCGCGAGCGGCACGGCGACCCTGCGCCTTCGCAACACGCTGCGCATCGCGTTCAAGGCACCGCCCCTCAGCCTCGCCCGCCTCGCCAAGACACTGGGGCAGGCGCTGCCGGCACGCATGTCCGCGCTCATTCGCCGCGTAGATCCGCCGCTGGCCTATGACCTGCTCTATGCGGTGCTGACATCGAAAGACGGCGGGGCCACCTGGGCCCCTGTGGGGCCGCATCAGAACGTCAAGGAATCCGTCCAGTTGCCCCGCGACCCCGGCCAGACCCAGGGTGGATACAACCTGAGCATCGCGGTTTCGCACACCGATGGCAACCTCGTCGCGCTGGGCTGGCGCATCGGCCCGTGGATCGGCCGCTCCACGCCGCAGGCCTTCGTGTGGGAGGAGCACGGCGATCTCCCCGGACGACCCGGCTTCAGCGCACACATCCACTCGGACAGCCACGGCCTGCACTTCGATCCGCACGACCCGGGCGGACGCACCTTGCTGGCCTGCACTGACGGCGGCGTCACCGTCACGCGCGATCTTGGCGCCACGTTCTCCAGCGCGATGAACCGGCGCCTGCCGAACCTTCAGTTCCAGAGCTACCCGCCGCATAGCCGCGGCTTCCCGGGCGCCTCCGGGTCGAGCCCGCACACACCCGGGCTCTCCGACAGCGCACTTCAGGACAATGGCATCGTGTTCTCGTTTCGCTCGGGCGGCGTACCGCGACCGTGGCAACGGCGTGCCAGCGGCGACGGATTTGTCGCGATCGTCCTCGAGAACGACCACTTGCTGTTCTGGCACAACGACAATCTTTCGGCCGCGCGAATCGCCCGCTGGAACGGCACAGGATTCGATGCCGAGGTCAACGTGCCGGTCCGTACCGCCAGCCCGGGCGTCGCCAGTGGGCAATTGCTGCTATCCCCGATAGGCGAACCCGTGCAGCGCCCCAGCTTCAGGCGGCCGAGCACGAACCAACTGATGCTTGCTGCCGCCGCCTACGACACGGGTGGCACGGCGCGCGAACTGTGGGCGCTGTTTGCCGACGACGACGGCGGCAATGCGACCTAGGATTTCCTGGCCACCATGAACACGGCAACGGCCGATGCGGTCAGCGCGATCGGCTCCGACACCGGCGGCACGGTGCTCGTCGGTACGGCGCAGGGCCGCATCCTGTCCTGCGACACGGCATCTGGCAGCTTGAACGCGATGAACTTCGATCCAGCGCTGGCAGTGCCCGGCGGCCAGATCTACCAGTTTGCGTTCCTCGGCGGTGGCTTTGCGATGGCGCGCTTCGGCAGTGCGCTGCTCCGCTTCGATCCCAATCGGAACTTCTGGACCGCTGTCGCAGGCAACGGCCTACCACCCGACGAAGGTCTGCTGCAGTTCATCGCTGTCGATTCGGTGCGCACGCCGGCCATGCTCTATTCGGCGACGGACTACTCAGTCCATACCTCGTGGGACGCAGGCGCCAATTGGCTGCCCGTGGGCCAGGGCCTGCCCCGGCGCTGCCACCCGTCAACGCTGCGCTTCGTGTCGGGAGCGGATCAGCAACGGAACCTGTGCCTCTTTACCTATGGGCGGTCGGCCTGGACGGCCCGACTGCAATGACGGTGACCGTGATGTCCTACGGTCGTAATCCGAGTGGCATGCCGCCACTGCCCTCTGTGGCGCCTACTTCCTGGTGCCCACCTCAGGGTTTCAATGGTGTATTTGGTGCCTGGCAGCTGATGCGGGCCGCAGATTCGGGCGCCTGAACCGGGCTGTCGGGAGCACCCGCTGATGGCCGATTACGTGAGTAGGCGGCCGCGCCGGAAAGTTGCCATCGGGCCTGCGGCCCCGGCCGGATGCCGGGTCGATCCGCGGCAACGCGCACGGCCCCGAGCAGGAGAGCAGGAGCATGGTTGTGGCCCCTCAACTTGATGGGGGTGAATCACGGGATCCAGCGCCAACGTTGCTCATCGCGAGCCGTGGAACAAGGGCAGGACCGTCGGTCAAAGGACACCGTTCAAGCTCAAGGACATCTGGGCGCTTCATGTTCGCCTGCAGATGGAAAACCGGGTGCGCGAGCTCGCCCTCTTCAACTTGGGAATCGACAGCGAGCTGCGCGGGTGCGACCTCGTCAGCCTCAAGGTTCGGGACATCTGCCACGGCGACCACGTGGCCACCCGTGCCTCGGTGATTCAGCACGATACGCAGTGTCCGTTGTAGTTCGAGATCGCACCGGCCACGCGCGAGGCCGTGCAGAAGTGGATCAAGCAAGCCGCGCTGCGGTGACCATGCTGCCGCCAGTGGCGTCGAGGCAGGAGATAACGCGTTTGGTGAGCGTTCGTTGGATTCTCGGCTCGCGCATCCCCCCTGTTTCAGGGGTTCAGCGCCCGTGTACTTCGTCATAGATTGAGATCAAGATCCTGTTGGCTGGTAGCTCGTTCAGTCACCAGCAACATGTCCAACATTCAGGAGTACCCGACATGACCGTTTCGACATTGGCCCGCTTCGCCGCAGGCGCCTCGTTGGCTCTGGCATCGGCGATGCCGGCGCACGCCATCACCACGACGTTTTTCACCAGCATGTCCGGCCCGGCCGAGTTCGTGCCAAATCCGAGCACAGCGACGGGAACCGCCTACATCACCTTCGACGATGTCTTGGTTACCGTGGCGGTGGCCGAGACCTGGTCGGGGCTGAGCGGCAACGCGACGGTGAACCACATCCACGTCGCCACTTCGCCCAGCGGTTCAGGCCCTGTCAAGTTGGGTTTCAGCACATTTTCCAACCCATCGCCGGCCACCGGCAGCTTCAACGGTTCGTTCACCTTGAACTTGACAGACTTCAACAGCCTGTTCAACAGCACCGTGGCGGGTTTGGCCTACGTCAACTTGCACAGCACGGCTTACCGTGGCGGCGAAATCCGCGGCTTCCTGGCACCCGTGCCCGAGGTTTCGACCTACGCGATGATGGCCGCTGGCCTGGCCGCTCTTGGCTTCGTCGCCCGCCGTCGCCGGCAATCCTGATCACAAGTCAGTGGATGTAGCGGCTGGCACGCCGCGAGCACCGCCCAGGCCGGCGTGCCGATCCTGCTGGCCGCCCTCGCAATCGGCCAGATGGGCGTGCACCTGGTGTTCTTCCTTCATGTCTCGAGCGGGCCGTAGCGATTCGGCGCTGTTGCGGACACCCCAAGCCCAGTCGCTTCTTCTCGATGCGCCCAGGCGAGCGCCGCGTCGCCACCGTGGAGTTGCAGCCCGACAAAAGCGGGGCTGGGTGGTTTGTGCGAGACGTCCGCTTTTCTTTCAACCGTCTGCCCGGACCTGATGTCATCGGCGCCGCCGAGTTGCTCGCCCGCGCGTACACCGAGGCTGCAGAGCAGTGGCGCGAGGCGGCATGAACAATCGCCCGACAGGCAAGGACCACATGTGCGCCGATAGAGGTCCTACATCAGCGACGCGATTGACGGACTCGACCTCGGCACCTTCCACGCGCGTTACGACAAGCACGGCCCGCGCAACCAGCCGTTCCACCCGGCCATGATGGTCAAGGTGCTGGTCTACGGCTGTGCCACCGGTGTGTTCAGCTCGCGCAATGTCGCGCGCAAGCTGCACGAGGACCTCGCGTTCCGGGTGCTGGCCGCGCGCAACTTCCCCGCCCACCGCACGATCCGTGACTTCCGCGCGTTCCACTTGAAGGAACTCTCGGCGTGCGTTAGGGCGCTGGGCTTCCCAAGAAACGCCATCAAGTCGGGGCTGACGCGGCAGAGCGGGCCATCAGACCAGCCGCGCCAGCAGGCACAGGCGCAGCTTGGTGCGACAACGCATACGCCATCGCTGCGCCCGACAGCGAAGGCGGCATCATGTTTTCTTGGGCGACGGGAAAGATGATCGTGGTGTTTTGCTCGGCGCCGATTTCCTTCAGCGTTGCAAGCGTGCGCAATGTCAACGCGGCTGGATTTTTCGAAAGAATATCGGCAGCCTCGGCAAGCTTGGCGGCGGCCTCGAATTCGCCGTTGGCCGTGATCACCCGGGCTCGTGCACCGCGTTCTGCTTCGGCCTCTTGGGCCATGGCGCGGATCATGGTCTGGTCGAGGTCAACGGTGCGGATTTCGACGTTGATGATGTGCACGCCCCAGCTTTGTGTGCGCTCCTCCAGCGCGACGCTCAGCGCCTTGTTCAGCACATCCTGCTTGGACAGCAACTCGTCCAGCATGTGCCTGCCGATGTTGGCGCGCAGCGCAGTCGGCGCGAGTTGGGCGATGGCGCTTAGGTAATCCTCGACATCGAGCAGCGCCATCCTGGGGTCGACGATCTTAAAAAATGCGACCGCTGACACTTTCACCGAAACGTTGTCACTGGTGATCACGTCTTGCGATGGAATTGGCATCACCTTGACCCGGATGTCAGCGCGCCGCATGGTCTGCACAAATGGCACCAGGATGGTCAGCCCCGGCTCTCGGATGCCAGTGAACTTGCCGAGTGTCAGCACCACGCCGCGCTGAAACTGATCAAGGATTTTGACGGTGTAGAACGCGCTGACAAGCAAAAGCGCCAGCAGAATCGCAAAGGGGTAAACGGTAGCCATGGAGAGTCCTTCATCTACGGTGACTGGGGTATCGAGTACGCTCAATACGTGATCGTCGATTCGTATCGGCACCAAGCCTCGATCCGGCTACTCTTGGACCAATCTCATGCCGACGCAACCTCATCCAATGATCGCACTCACAGCGTTTTGCGCTGCCATGCGGGTATGGCAGACGACGCTTGACATCAATTAACCGACCCACGTGCCCATAACGACTTCTTCGATGCTGGTGAGGTGGGCCCTGTGGCTGCTGGCTGTTGCCGCAGTGTTGGGCATCGTCCTGGCCGTACTTCGTTACACCAAGCAGCGGTGGTCGGCGCGCTGGGTCGGCAAAGCGCACGGCTTTGTCAACTCGGCTGCGCTGGCGCTACTGGTCTTCGCATGGGCCACTACCGGCCTGCCGAGGCTGGCGTCTACCGCTCTGGTCCTGCTGTCGTTGACTGCAGCTGCTGGCTTGGTGACCGGTCAGGCGTGGCGATGGAAAAACACGCACCGTATCGAAGTGGCACTCTTCGCGCATCTTTCGTTCGCCGCTGCGGGATGGTTGTTGTTGCTTGCTTCGGGCGCATAAATTGGATGCCGATAAGTAATCCCAAATTCGGCAGCTACCTCGTCGCCGTCAGCGGTGTTGGCGGCCTGAACGGCCCGTACGTTGGTGCGATCTTGTCGCTGACGTAGCGCAGCAGGAGCACCCAACGGTCGGCTGTCTTGAACTGCTCCGCAGTGGCCTTGACGTGCTGCAAAGCCGTGTGGATATTGGCGATCAGTGGTTTGAGTGGGAACACCAGGTTGCCATAAAGCTGCCCGCCCTGGGCGTCGGCTCATGGCCGTGACTGTGAGTTCGAGGCGCAGCCTGGCAGCTGCCCGTCAAGTTAGGGGGGTGTCGCACAACAGCGCTGCCGACAGTCAGATTCCTGTCGCCGCCTCGAACTCACACTGGCGGCGAAGAGCGGGTGCTCCCGGACGGCAGGTAGGGCGCTGTCCAATTGAGCGAACAAGCTACGCGGGGCCGGCCACAAGCCCCTTGTTCCAGTTCGTAGTCCAGCCGCTTGCTGGGCCCGAGATACGGCGTACCGCTCTGGCTGCGCGTCTGGCCCTGCAGGCGCTTCACGCGGCCATTGATGCCGACCGAGGAAGCCCGGCCGTGGTGGCCGATGGGCACCCAGGCGTAGTTGGGCAGCAGCGGGTTGTCGGGCCGCATCAGCCCGCCCAGGGTGCGGGCGTGGTGGATGAGGGTTTGCATGATCCCCCGAGTTCGACACCAATCGCCGTAAGTGGTTGATTTGTATAGCGCGAGTTAAAAGTTCGCCACTACAACAGGGCGAGCTGAGTGTCGAGGGTGGGCTTCTTGAGCTTGAGGGCAGCCAGGACGGCGGCCTGGTCTTGGTGGATGGTGGAGATGCCGGCGATGGGTGCGGCGTCGTTGATGCTGACGCTGTGGCGCTGCACGCGCTTCAACTGCCGCAGCGCGGCTTCGGGCGACAGATTGCTCTTGGCCAGCCTCAAGCGCTGGCGCATGACGCGGTGGATGATGAGCGCCATGAAGCACAGGCTGGCGTGCGCCCTGATGCGCTCGGGCAGCCGGTGGAACACCGGCGCAATCTCGATCTCTGACTTCAGCACCCTGAAGCCGCGCTCGATGTCGGCCAGGCTCTTGTAGCGCGCCACGATCTCGGGCGCATTCAGGTCGGCCACATTGGTCACCAGCATCAGCTTGCCGTCCATCAGCTGCGCGCGCTCCAGCGCCTGCTGATCAAAGTCGTAGGTGAACAGGTCTGAGGCCAGGTCGACCTTGATGATCTTGGCCAGATGGGCGTCACACACCTCGTGGAAGAAGCGGGCCTTGGCGCCGCTGTCGGAGAGCTTTCTGCCGCGCTGCACCGCGCCGGCGTCCAGCGCATCGAGCTTGTCGGCCAGGGCGGTGGCACGAAGGCTCAAGGCTTCGATGCGTTCGCGCCGCTGGGCGGTCTGCTCGCCCGCGCGCACGGGGTCATGGGCCACCACCAGGCGGTGCCCGCCCCAGCGCAGCTCCGCGATGGTCTCCTCGGTGGCACCGTCGAACTGGCCTTGCAGCGGCGCCAGCAGGTCCACGAACTCGCCATAGCGGCGCCCCGGCACGGCCAGGATGAACTCCAGCGCCCGCGCGCCCGGCAGTTTGAGCTTGCCGAGCTCCTCAAGGTTGTCCAGCGACAGCAAACCCCGGTCGGCCACAACGATCAGCCGCTTGACGTGCGCGTAGCGGCCGAGCACCCGCTCCAGGGTCGGCTTGAGCGTTGGTGCCTCGGCCGTGTTGCCCTCGAACACCTCGTGATACATCGGCAGGCCGTCGGCGGTCTGCACCACACCCAGCATGAACTGACGGGCGATCAGCCCCTCCTTGGACATGCCGAAGCGGCGCACATCGCCGGCTTGCTCGCTCAGGCCGGCAGCACGGGTGGTGGTCAGGTCATAGAAGACGACCGAGAGCTCGTCGTCGATCAGCGGGCGAAGCAAGTGCGCGACGCAATCGTCGACTGAACCGGTCCCCGATTCGTGGACGCCACGAAGCGCGATGAGCGTTATCCTGAGCGTTATCCACGGACGGCCGGTTCGGTCTTTCATCGAACCGGGACCGGCCGTCGGTGGGTAACGCGGTGCCACTCATTTACTGCGACGCCCTTGTTCTTGCATCGGACTCGGTGCGCCAGCGCCGTTCAAACTCGGCAGGCGCAATGTAGCCCAGCGACGAATGACGTCGCTCGGTGTTGTAGTAGCCGATGTACTCGACGATGGCCAGGTGGGCCTGCTCGCGCGTCGCAAAATGCTCGTCGTGCACGCACTCCACCTTCAACGTGCCGTTGGCCGACTCCATCGGCGCGTTGTCCCAACAATCGCCTTTGCGGCTCATCGATACGGTGATGCCTCTCGCTTTGAGCTTCTTGCGGTAGTCGCCGGCTGCGTATTGCGATCCCCGGTCGGAGTGATGCACCAGGCCCGCGTCGGGGTCGCGCCAGCCGAGTGCCATGTCGAGTGCGCACAGCGTCAGCTCCTGCGGCATCGTCTCGCTCATCGCCCAGCCCACCAGTTTGCGCGCGTACAGGCGCCAACACCAGCGCCACGTACAGCCAGCCTTCGTCGGTAGGCACGTAGGTCATGTCGGCCAGCCACTTCTGGTTCGGCGCCGTGGCCTGGAAGTCGCGCTCGAGCACGTTGGGTGCTACGGGGTGGAGGTGCTTGGAGTTGGTCGTCACGACCCGAAAACGTCGCCGCTTGTGGCTTTGCAATCCGTGCTCGCGCATCAGGCGGCCGATGCGCTTTTCGTTGACCGGCTGACCACGCTCTTGGCTGATCTCCGGCGTCATGCGACGCCGCCCGTAGCGCCCTCGATGTCGGCGCTGGCCGGCTCGAATCTGCTCGACCAACTCCTTGTCCTGATGCGTTCGCTTGGAGGCCGGGCGCACGCGTGCGGCGTTGAGTCCGCTGCGCGAGACTGACAGCAACTCGCACATCATCGTCGTCGAGTAGGTGCCGCGGTGTCCGTCGATCCAGGCGTACTTCACATCAACTCCCTTGCAAAGTACGCCGCCGCTTTTTTTAATATCTCCTTCTCCACCCGCAGCCGCGCGTTCTCCTGCCGCAGTCGGCTCAGCTCCGCTTGCAGCTCCGAGACCGGCTCCGCGGGGCGCCGATTAACGAGCCCCTGGCCCTTGCGCGCCAGGTAAACCCAGTGGGCCAGCGTCTTGTTTGACATCTCCAGCGAGCGCGCCACAGCCGCCATTGCGCGACCACTCTCCAATACCTGCTTCACCGCCGAATCCCGAAATTCAGCCGTGTACTTCCGATCAGTTCCTGTCTTCATACGACCTCCACAAAGTCAACCTTACAGACTTCGTGGCGTCCGTTTTTCGGGGGC
>Ga0123336_10005255_pt1 | contig 10326 bp, 8 predicted proteins | sample SSSSmetaG_FD_96466 | JGI IMG/M metagenome (GOLD analysis project Ga0123336, IMG submission 96466) | Glacier valley bacterial and archeal communities from Borup Fiord, Nunavut, Canada, to study Microbial Dark Matter (Phase II) - ​SSSS metaG | ecosystem: Environmental > Aquatic > Freshwater > Ice... | reverse complement strand
ATGACAACTTGAAAATTCGATTTAAGACGTTTTTACTAGTACCACTTGATATTATAATTGTAGTTCTATCCTATATATTAGCGTTGTTAATAAGATTTGATGGCGTTGTTGATAGACAGATTTTTGATATTCTATTTGACATGCATTTAATTGTAATTACCCTAATTTATATTGCAGTATATTCAGTGTTTGATATGTATCTTATGATTTTGAAACATTTGACAATAGAGGACGTAATTAAATCTTTGGGTGCAAACTTTTTTAGTGCGGTTTTAGTGCTAATATATAATAACGTTGTACCTTATTTTAAAGAAGTAACTCCCAATAGGTTGCCAAATTCAGTTATAATTATCGCTACGATGCTAGTTATTGGATTATCTATTGCAATAAGAATAGCTCCAAGAGGAACATCTATACTTTATAATAACTTTAAAAATAAACATGACCAAGGCCAAAAGAAAAGGCTTCTTATTTTTGGAGCTGGTAACGCCGGTGCTGCACTTTATCGTGATCTAACACGCAATCCATCATTAAATTATAAAATTGTATGCTTTTATGATGACGATAATAATAAATCAGGTGAACGACTAAATGGAATAAAGGTTTTTGGAAGAGATATTGACATTAAGAAGCTTTGTGATAATTTTGAAATTGATGAAATTATTGTTGCTATCCCATCGGCTACCCATAGTGAATTGGCAAAGATATTTACTAGGTGTAAAGAAACAAAATGCAGGTTGAAAACTATACCAGCCCTTTATGATTTAGTTGTAGATGGCGAAATAACTTTAGATAAGGTTCGAGATGTTGATGTAAATGACTTGTTAGGCAGAGAAGAGACTCATGTTGATGTAAGTAAATTAAGCGGATATATAAGTGGAGAAACAGTATTGGTAACTGGTGGTGGTGGTTCTATCGGATCTGAACTATGTCTTCAAATTATGAGCCTTAAGCCAAAAAGATTAATTGTTTTTGATATATATGAAAACAATGCATACGATCTTGTAAACTCACTTAAAACAATATATGGAAATGATGCTCCAATAAAAACTTATATCGGTTCTGTACGAGATTACGCAAGACTTGAAAGCGTTTTTAAGAAGGAAAGACCTGGAATTATTTTTCATGCTGCAGCTCATAAGCATGTTCCTCTCATGGAGGACAGCCCAGGAGAGGCTGTGAAGAATAATGTTTTCGGAACTTTAAATGTGGTTAAAGTATCTGATGCGTACAATGTCAAAAGGTTTGTGCTTATATCAACTGATAAAGCAGTAAATCCTACAAATGTTATGGGTGCTACAAAACGAGTAGCAGAAATGATTATACAATCTTTTGATAAATGTAGTAAGACAGAGTATGTAGCAGTTAGATTTGGAAATGTATTAGGTAGTAATGGAAGTGTAATCCCTTTATTTAAAAAGCAGATTAGTGATGGAGGACCAGTGACCGTTACACATCGCGAGATAACAAGGTATTTTATGACAATTCCTGAGGCCGCAAGTCTAGTTATAGAAGCTGGTGCGATGGCACGAGGAGGAGAAATCTTTATTCTTGATATGGGTAGGCCTATTAAAATTGCAGATTTAGCGATAGATATGATAAAATTATCAGGGTTGACCCCTGGCGTTGATATTAAAATTGTATATACAGGATTGAGACCTGGAGAGAAACTGTACGAAGAATTGCTTCAAGCAGAAGAAGGAACAACTATATCTTCTAAAAAAGGTATATTTGTTGGCAAGCCATTTGATTCGAGTTTTGAAGAAGTTTCCAAGCTCCTCGAGGAGCTCAATGAAAGCACCAGTAAAGATGATGAAGCGGTTGTAAAATGTTTAAAGAAGGTAGTAAAGACGTACCACCCTACGAGATAACAAATGATAAAGAGAGGTTTAATATGAAACTGAAGAGGCCAGCAATTTTAATGATAGTATCATCTACGGTATTACTTTTTGTTTGTATACTATTTTTTACATCTATTTTACCTATATTAAATTTATTAAATAATGAAATTACAGATAGCAATGGTCGTCCTGGAATAACTATAAATGAAGGTGACCTAATTGATAAAGGAAGCCTTCCTCAGACATCTAATGGTGCAAATAATTCGAGTGCTGATTTCAAGACCGCTAACTCAATTAGAAGTGAACTCGCACCTAATAGTCAAAACATACTTTTGCTAGGAGTGGATCAAGCGGCTGGCTTGTGTGACACAATTTGTATTGCTAATATTGATAAAGCAAATAAGACTATTAAGTTAATTATGATACCCCGTGATACATATGTACCTTATGGTAAGGAAATAGTTAATAAGTTGAAAGAAAAAGGGCTCGCTAATTCAAAGGGTATTTATAAATTAAACGCTACGTCAATGATAGGTAAAATGATTGGTTACTCTAGTAATGGAAAGTTCAAAAGCTCAGGCATAAATTTTTTGCATGATATTCTTAAATCATTTTATGGAGTTGAATTTGATGATTACATTTATATGAATTTTGATGGATTTATTAAAATTATAGATACAATGGGTGGAGTAGATATTACCGTAGAACAAGATATAAGAAATGCAAATGGAGAAATGGTTATAGAAAAAGGCGTACAACATCTAGAAGGGGATAAAGCCTTATACTATGCAAGACATAGATATTTGTACGACAAATATGGAAATAGTATTCCCACAAGAGGCGATTATTACAGAAAAGAAAATCAATTAAAGATGATGATAGAAATGTCAAAGCAAATGGTTACTCTAGAAAATGTTCCTAGGGTTGGAGACATAATGTACCAGTTAAGAAGTAGTGTATATCATAGCATAGATTCAACAGATCTTGAAAAATATAAGGATGTTGGGATAGGATTTGCAAAGAGCCAATACCAAACTAAAACAGTACTTATAACTGGTGATGATATTGACCCAATGAAGGATGGAGTATCTTATGTATTAATCAAGTGATTTTTGCTTGAATATTATATAATGTTGAACTAAGTAACTTGCACTAAATAATAGGACATCGGTTATAATTTTAGATAAGTAAACATTAAGCTGAATTGATTCGGTTAGCCATTTTACCATAAAAATGTTTAGTGTTAATATACATATTGCGAGTATAAAGTATCCTATAGTTTCTTTTATAATTTTATTTCTAGAAGTACCACTTGAGAACACGATGTTTCTGTTCAGCATATAGTTGCAAATTGAACTTATTACTCTAGATAATATAAGCGCAATGGTGGTACTAAAAAAAATGTTATAGATAATAATAAAAAGCGTGTTATCAATAGCGAATGAGATTAATGAGGAAAATGAAAAAGCTATTATCTGCCAATAAATCTTTGCAGAGTCACGTATGACGTGAAAATGTGAGGATTTATTATTATCCAAATAAATAGTAACTATAGAAATTTCTGTTAATGAAAGCTTCATTTTCTTAATATTAAGAAGCATATTAATTTCATATTCGTATCTTTCTCCTTGAAGTGAACACATTTCAACAAGTTTGTCTGCTGGTATTCCTCTAAGGCCAGTCTGTGTATCCCTAATGTACTTTCGGCTAGCTAAGCAAAAAATTATAGTCGTCATATAATTGCCAAAACGACTTCTAAAAGGTACCTTGCCTGCAAATTCTCTGGCTCCTAAAATTAATGCATCGGGATTTTTTTCAAGTTCAATAGCCACCCTAATGATATCTGTTACAAGATGTTGTCCATCTGCATCAGCAGTTATAACGCCTTTAATTTCAAGTTTTTCTTGGACAATGTATGCAAATGCGGTTTTTAGTGCAGCGCCCTTACCTTTGTTAATAGTATGAGTCAATAAAATACATTCTCTTTCCTCAACCTCTTTAAATATTGGAGAGAATTCAGCTCCACTTCCATCATTAATCACAATAATATTATAATCACAAGAAGCTTTCAGCTCGTCAATTAACTCTATTAGACGATAATCTGGGTTGTAAGCAGGAATTACTACTGTCATTTTAATATCAACCTTTCCCACATATATTTTTTAAATCAAGCTATTACTGTAGAAGCCGAAATATAGTCGCATACGGCTTGTAAAGTTATTTCTAATACAATATATCAACATAGATGCAATCCAGCTAAATCCAGCCCTTTTCATTCTTTATTTAAAACATTATAAGGCCTGTAAGTCTACGCCTTCTCTTGGTACAGTTTATATGTTAGTGCTTGCCTCTATCTTATTAGCAGTATTTAATAATTAAAATAACTTGTTAAGAGCGCTTTAGTAAATTTCTTTAATCTTACATATATATTTTTATTTATATTAAAAAGATATGGTGAAAATATTATTTTATACCCATCAAATGAAGGTGTTGTGTGAAAGAGGTAGATCTGTTCAATTCTGATCTAACATCTCTGATAAATAGACCTCCACAATCTGATATATTTATAATACATTAAGATATGGAGGTTTACAATTGAAAAAATTACATAAATTATTCCTATTTAAATATTTTACTAAAGAAATTTAATTAAATAATATTGTATCTAATAAACTTGTTGCAAACATTTGGTGCATTTCACGTGATGGGTGATTGATACCGTTCGCCAAAAGACTCGTGACATCAGCACCTGCTGCATAAAGTTTCTTCCATTTCGAATAACAATCACATACTGTAATATTTCTCTTAAGGCAAACCATTTTTGCTGCATCCATGTACAGATCCATAATACCACTATTTTGCACAATAGCAGTTTGTTCGGCACAGTTTATAAGCGTTTTTTCCTTTACAGAAGTACTCACGTATGTATTCATCATGTTTGGTGTCATAAATATCACTTCTGAGTCATGCTTTAAAAGTTCTGCAAATGTGAGTTCTAGTGCTTCAGTATACTGCGATAGTCCAGTTTCCCCTTGATTTGCATCATTAAGTCCAAAACAAACTACAGTCAAATCAGGTGAAAAAGATAATATATCTCTTTCTAATCGTTCATATCCTTGCACGGAACTTCCTCCACTTACGCCTGCATTAATTATATTTAAGCGCACTGCATGAAAGATGGACTGTAGCTTTTTTTTTAGACGGGCATGATATACCGCATCAAAATCATAGTTATTGTCAAGATCACCTTTATGGGTTACAAATGTCTCAAAGCATCCATGTGTCACGCTGTCTCCTAAAAAAGCAACTGTAACCGGTCTGCTTATTGAAAAAGAGCTATTGTTCGTAGAAATACGTTCTAAAATACGCATTGTTCTCCTCCTTAATTATAGCTTTACAAGTAGATTTTTCTTAATGATACATATACAGTTATTATTTTATATTTTTTGGGTAAAATTCTTTAAAATCAAAAAAGTTCCGAGATGTTAAATCTCGGAACTTTTTTGATTTTTATGGTGCGCCCGACAGAGTTCGAATCCACAACCTTCTGGTCCGTAGCCAGACGCTCTATCCAGTTGAGCTACGAGCGCATTAATATGTTTCACAACTATACATCAAATACGGTATAAAGTCAACAATTTATAAATTTTAAATTTCAAAGTGTAACATTTTATTTTTATCATATTTCAATAAATTACATTAATTGTGTCTCTTACATATTCTTTAATTAGGTTACACTTCTGTTCCATAAACCCGTCAGATTGCTCATGATCTGCAAACACAGGAGGCTTTATTCCAAGTGCCGTATACTTGCTTGCTGCCAAATTATTGTATTTTAATAATTCTACAATTTTTATTCCGTTTCCGAAGGTGTTTATAAGTTTTGCTGTATTTATTAAATTATCATCAGTGTCATTTACATTGGGAATTAGTGGAATGCGAATAATTATAGATGGATGTATACGTGAAATATTATTAAAATTACTAATAATAAGCTTATTTCCGCTGCCTGTATACTGTTTATGAAGTTCACTATCATAGTGTTTTATATCAATAATAAAGGTATCTATGTAATTCCTAACAGCTTCAATACTATCCCACTTAACGTTAAGAGCCGTTTCCACAGCAGTATTTATTCCTGAATTCCTACACATTTTAAGTAATTCAAGCAAAAAAGTGGGAAATAAAAGGCATTCACCACCAGAGAAGGTTACTCCTCCATTAGATTCTTTGTAGTAGTGCTTATCTTTTATAATTTCGGCAAAAACCTCTTTTGGAGTCATATCTTCCCCACATGAGGAAAGTGCTTTATTTGGACAATCACCAACACATTTCATGCAGAAAGAACAGTTATCACTTTTGTAAATCATATTATCTAGAAATATAATATTTTTATTGGGGCAAATATCGACACATCTGCCACATTTAATACACCTTTTCTTGTCAAAGAGGATCTCTGTTTCAGGTGAAATACTTTCGGGGTTATGACACCATTGACAATGTAAAGTGCAACCTTTCATATATACAACTGTGCGTATTCCGTTTCCGTCGTGTAAGGAACTGCGAGCAATATTAAAGATTTTTGCTGTCATTTTACCACCTACAAACATTTATGTTTTGTTCTACCGATAATGTGATCCTGTAAAGTCTTATCTAAAAGATAGAATTTCTGACTGAATCCTGACACACGCACAGCTAGATTCCTATATTTATCTGGGTACTTTTGAGCATCAAGTAGCGTGTCTGCATCCACTACATTAAATTGAACATTACACAATCCTCTTTTTGCAGCGGCAAACAATATGTCTGTAAAATAAGTAATGTTTTTGTCAGTGAAAAGTTTTGGATCTACCTCAACAATAGCTGAAGTAGTCCCTGGAGCTTTTGTTGAAGGTAATTTAGAGAGGGAATTCATAAGTGCGGTGAAACCGTTAAAATCTCGTCCCTGCATTGGTGAAACGCTATACGCTAATATCTCACCTTTATGCCTTCCATCTGGTGTGGCAGCTGTTGTTCTACCATGGTCAATCATCCATAAAAAAGTAAATAATTGTGCATGAAAACTGTACCCGTACTTCTGCGACATCACCTTTAAATAGTCGCAAGCAAAATCTACAATTTCAACAGCTAGACTATCTACTTCTTCGATATCGTTACCAAATTTAGGCGATTTATTTATAAAATCAAGTCTTATTGCTTCACTAGGAAAGTCATTTTCTAATTGAAATATTAATTCTGCCAAGGTATATTTCTTCTTTATATAAACTAGTTCTTGAACTGCAGCCAGAGAATCAGCTAAATTTGGAATACCGAGGAGCATGACCTGGTAGTAGTCATATTTCGCGCCCTGTGCATTAAAATCCTTTCCAGATTCCATGCATCCCTCAGTTAGTAGCGATTTATATGGTTTAGGAGCATTTACGGCTGCTGGTGGAATCGCATATGAAGTGATTCTACATGCGCTTTCTATAATATGCTCTATTTGTTTAAATACTGCTATTTTTAGTTTGTCAAAGGTTACAAAGTCCTTTGGATTTCCAGTTTGCAACCCAGGGCATAAATTTGGAGAAACCATGCTATATCCATTTGCTAATGCGTATTCTATGGCTTTTAAAAGATTGCTTCTAGCAGTCACTGCATGGGGATTTGACTTTCCGGGTATAACTGTTTCGACACAACCAATTTGTGTATAATCAGCAGCGTCTTCATATTTGATTCCTTTATCGGTCAAGGCTTTTATCATAACTTCATCATTAAAGAAAAAAGGAATCCCCTTTTGAACATGGCCGACTACTTCAAGTGCTCTCTTAACAAATTCTTTTTCTGTATTTTGTGAAAATCTTACAGATAAACATCGTACAAAATTCAATGCTTCTGTAGCGTCAAGCATAAGGTAAGAAAGCTCGTTAACCACAGATTTACCTGTAGCGTCGCAACCGCCTACGCATGATTGCTGAACGTCATAATCTCTGTAAAGTTTAATCCATAGGCAACATATTATTTCAAAAGATTCTTTTTTAGTGAGTGTTCCATTTTTTATGTCTTCTATATAATAGGGATATAAAATCTGGTCTAGCCGACCAAGCGAATTGGCATTAATTCCATCTTCCCAAGTGTTTATAATATGTGCAAACCACAAACTTTGTACAGCTTCTTTAAAATTACGTGCTGGATATCGGGGCACATTGTTGCAGGTATTTATAATTTCCTCAAGCTCACTTTTTCTGTTGGTATCGTCACATAACGCGAGCATTTTGCCAGCTACTTCGGCATATCTTTCGCCAAAGACACAACCCGCTTTGCAAACAAGTTTCATAGAATCATAAAATTCAATATTGCTTTCAGTAGAAAATTTATCGATTTCTATTATTAATCCTTCAAAACCTAACTTTAATACCTTTTCATAACCTATTACTGAATGGTTGTCGGTTAAACAAGAACCTGTTGAAGCAAGTTCTTTTGATAAAGCTATATCCTTTTGATTGAGATTTTCCTCCGCTGGAATACAGGTGAATTGTTGATTTATTTTATCTTTATGGGATAAATACCATTCAATTTCTTCGTCCGAAAACAAGCCTTTTTTTAATTGCTCCTTTAATAATTCCAGATTAGCTGATAGACATTCATAACCTGCATCTCCATAATTATATCCTACAATCAGCTCTCCCTCTTGTATAATAGGCAGAGCATTTTTCATCACTGAAGCTAATCCCGAAGCAACTAAAAAAATATTACTGCATTTCTCCTTAGGCACATCGTATATCCCTTTGGTAAAATAATATTCACGTTGTCCACATATAATAGGGCTGTAAGGCTTATCATTAACCGCATTATTTTTTAAAATATCGCATCTATCTGATAATTGATACATATAAAATCTCCTTTTTTCATACCTAGTTAGCTGAATCTTCAAGAGTTATTATTTTATTATATTCTTATTTATAAAAATATCTACTCCAATATGGCACGAAGTTTATGTATTGAAAAATATTTGCAGGGTAATTACATTATGAAACGTCTATAATGGAGTAGCGAGTTATAATCCCGGCCGGGACTAGAGAGAAGGTGTACATTGGAATTGTCAGACAAACAAATAGTTGAGACGGTCTTAAGAGGTGATATAAATGCTTTCTCTGAGGTTGTTGAACGGTATAAAGGGTTGATTTACAGCATTTGTCTGAAAATACTGAGAAATCCTTCTGAAGCGGAAAATGCAGCTCAAGAAAGCTTTACTAAGATATACATAGCATTAAGCAATTATAATGAGGGCAGCTTTAAGTCTTGGATATGTACCATATCGTATCGAACGGCAATAGATTATTTTAGAAAAGGTAGTAAATATAAAATCTATGAGAATGATATTTCAGATATGGAAGAATATTTAGAGGGCGATAAGGGTGATCTACTTGAAAAGATAGTTGAAGATGAAACAAATGAGCAAATGGGAAACATAATAGAATTATTGCCTGATAAATACAAAATGATAATACAAGACTTTTACTTTATGGGTAAGAGTCATAAACAAATCTCACTAGAGCGAAATGTGGCAATAAAGACAATCGAATCAAGACTTTACAGGGCTCGAAATCTTATTAAGAAAAAATGGAGGTGAAGCAGAATGGACAAAAAGAAAAATATGGCAGCAGAAATATTGATGGGAGAATATTTTACCCAAAAAGTTATGGATGATATAAAAAATAAGCAGTTAAAGCCAAAAAGCTTCATTGAAGTAAATAGGAAACTCTTAATTAAGGTTTACGCCTGTGCAGCTGTAATTATTGTAGCTATTCTTTATACTGGAGTTTTTGATACATTGTGCACTTATGTAAAGACTGTTGACTCGAAGATTACTCTAGCAGTTGTTGAAATTAATAATACTGACATAAAAAATATTTTTGAAGGAGGTAAATTAAATGATTAAAAGCAGACTTGTTACATTCATGTTATCATTACTGCCAGGTGCAGGTCATATGTATATAGGGTATATGACAAAGGGTATACACTTGATGTCATTATTTTTCGGAGTTATAGCAATTGCAAGCATCTTGAATATGGGGATTATCGGGTTACTTATACCAATAATTTGTTGTTATGCAATATTTGATTCTTTGAATCTTTGTACTAAGCTGAGATCTAGTGGAAATAATCCGATCACAGATGATTATTTGTTTAAAAATTTAACTTTTGATAATCGTAAGTTGGTAAAATATATTGCATACGGGGCCATTATTTTAGGAATACTTTCATTATTCAGCAATATGTTACCTATATTTACTGATTATTTGGAACAAATTCTTGGTAGAGAAATCTTTACTTATGAATTCTACAAAAATGTGAGAAACTTTGTGGTTGCAATTGCGTTAATTATTGGTGGGATTGTGTTACTTAAGGGCAGAAAGTTTAAGGGGGAATAAAAATGAGAGTTTGGAAAGTTGGGTCTTTTACCGCCGCGTTTTCTTTGATTTGTATTGGTGTATGCATGATT
>Ga0123336_10005254_pt1 | contig 10327 bp, 26 predicted proteins | sample SSSSmetaG_FD_96466 | JGI IMG/M metagenome (GOLD analysis project Ga0123336, IMG submission 96466) | Glacier valley bacterial and archeal communities from Borup Fiord, Nunavut, Canada, to study Microbial Dark Matter (Phase II) - ​SSSS metaG | ecosystem: Environmental > Aquatic > Freshwater > Ice... | reverse complement strand
TTTTGGCATACCGCCACCAGTGAAATCTTCTACAAATTTATTATACTTATCTCTTTCATGTTCTTCGTTCTCTGTTAAAGGCTTTTCATATATTCTATTCTTAACTCTTTCAGCTAGTCCAGTAAGTGCGTCCGCTGCATCATCATGTTTATTCTTCCCTAGCCTTATGTAAGAGGTTAATTGTCTCATAAACTTATCGTACATACTTCCGACTTCATAATCACTTCTAAAATAGAAATGGTCTTTAATATATCCTGCACTCATTATGATTCTAGTTTCCTTGTTTTGGCTTGTATTCTCTGCGGTAACACTACAATTGCTTTTACCTTTGATTAGTTCCCTTACGTTTCTAGTGTAGCCATACCCACCATTGTTACTCTCTATTACCATTACATCACACTTAGTATCTATTATCTGTTGTGCTACTAAAGGCTCTGTAATCTCTACACCATCTTGTGTGAATACTACATCAGTAATAAATACCTTATCATTGTACTGTCTACCTATTGGACTACATAAGAAATCTGTTCCTTTATCTGCGGTATCTGTAAAGCCTATAATACCATCTTGTTTGCCTTTCAGTTCATCCATTTTAAATCTATGAAGTAATTCAATAGGAAACATTAAACCTTTGCTTTCTACTGGGTGTTGCATGTATTCAGCTTCCCATATAAATTCATCTGTTACTTTTTTAATCTCCATATATTCTGCGGTAGTTTTAATTTCTTCACAGAAACTTTGTCCATTATCAAGCAATGCAGGTATATTTATTATCTTAAAGCTTGGATTATATGCTTCACTGTATTCATCAGTTAAACGACCTATAGGGTCTTTCCTACTCCATCTTGTTGCTATATGTATTTCAGGGCAATTTGTTTCTAATCTTGAAAGGTGAGTTGATGTATACCAATTCCAAGTACTTTCTATAACTGTTTCTGATAAAGCTTCCTCAATGTTTTTAATAGGATCGTCAAGAATAGCAACCGTTTTACAACCAAAACCAGTAATAGCACCGCCAACTCCTGCACAGAAATATGAAGGTTGAGTATTAGTAGTTAAACTCCAACTGTCTATACTCCCACTACCCTTTACATTTTCGAATACTTCTAAGAATTTAGGATTTAAAATAAGTCCATCACGAATATCTTTACTGAACTTCTCTGCTAACTTAGCTGCGTAACTGTTACGCATTATTGAGCCTTGTGGGTATTTACCTAATAGCCATGCACAGAATAGGGAAGTTATATAACTCTTTCCTGCTCTTGGTGGCATACTTACCGCTAGTTTCTGCAACTTACCATCAGCAACCTCTTGCAATGCATCTGCAATCAATTTTAAATGAGGTTTACCCTCTGTAAAAAAGCCACTATCCATATGAACGCAAAATAAATAAAAATCCCTTCTACACAATTCTAATTCCATTTGTTTTCTTAACTCTATTTGTTGTTGCTTAGTTAGTTTCATTTAATCACCTTAGTTTTATTATGTTTAAAATAACTATATTATCAAAGCTATTTTCCTTTTCTATACCGCATTTTAAAAATTGAATACTTTCAGAACTATTTATTTTACACCCACTTATACAAACAACACTTCCAAAACCATCTACACCTTTGCTATTATAATTATAAGCAACGTGATATTTATACTTTTTATTAAACATTAAAAAACCACCTTATTATTTGATTTTTACCTTTCTAATTGAGAATAGCCACCTTTTTTCTTCATATTTGCAATTAAATTCTATTGCTACGGTGGAGCAACCTCACTCAACCCTTTAAATACCTCATTGTTGATTTTATAATAATGTCGTGAAATAATCATTTCTCGACGTTTCTGTTTAAATAGTCGTTGATGCAGTGTATCAAGCACATGCTAGTATACTTTGTAACTGCGATTATTCTTTCAATGCTTCTTTTATTTGTTCTGTAGTGAGTCCACTTAGGTCGTATTTGTTTGTTACCGTAGCATCTACTGTTGAATCAATCTGTTGTTTGTCTGTGTAAAGTCCTGCCATAGTCAGTAATACTTTTCTATCACTAGCACATTTACTATCCGTTGTAGCAAACTTATATGTTGCATTAACTATATTAGACACTTTTCCTTTTAACATATCCATTGTAAGATTATTTAAAAGGTCTGTGAATGGTTTCTTTGACATAGCTTTATACCACGTTTCTTTTGATGTTTTAGCAGCTTGACAACGTTCTTTTATATTCATTGTAAAAGAATCGGGATTTAAAGCCACTTCAAGTATTCTTTTCTCTGCTGCGGTTGGGATGTATTGGTCAGTTTCTTTCATGGCTTTTCCTCCTTTAAATGCTTTTCTATATTTCTTTTATCTCTTTGTCTTTTATGTTTATTAATGTACCTCATCGTTTCCTTATCATATTTAGCAGGAAACTGACAATCACCAGTGACGTATAGCCATAACTTACAATTGCAATCTAGTTTATAATCTTTATTGCCTTTGTAAGCCATAGTACACTCCCCTATCTATAATATATTATTCGTTATTCTTTTAATCCTATCTTGATTATCTTGTGGTGTTAAACTATCTATGTATAAAACGCAATTACATTCTCCGTTGGGTTCACATGGTTCTTGATGCACTGCACAGTCCGACCAATGTCCTATCCCTAGTGGTAAGACTCTACATTCCTCGCAATGGCAACTATCTTTATCTATCACTTAATCCACTCTCCTATCTATTTAATATCTCTTAGGTATAAACATAAGCACCCTATCTTTAAAGTGCCTTAGAATTGATTTTGTGAGGGTCTATTATTCCATTTAATTGATATTCTTTTATATGTTGCCAAACTCATGTATCCACCTGTATATAATCTTCCACAATGAAGTAGTTGGTTAAAGTCAATATTCACAAAAGTATATTTTATAGCATTTTTAAATTGTATAAGTTTCTTTCTCATGTTTAATATCTCCCTTTACATCTTGCTATATTAATTTCACTTCTTTCGGTCATCATTCTATCTAATACTTTTAGTTCATACTCTCGCCACTCTGCTTCTTTCTCTAGTTGTTCCATCATGTATTTTGCAATTCTTTCTTTATCTCTTTTATCTCTTTTATCTTTAGCAACAATATTCATATTATCACCTTCTGTTTATTATTTAATAAAGTAAAAAAGCACCTAAGCTACTCTAGCCTAAATGCTTCTTCTATGTGTAAATATATCTTGGGGGGATATATCAAGCCATCTTTTGTGTTCTATACTTCTATGTTCGTTCTGACAATATCATTATAACATAAATTACACGTTATGAATGCCCCTATATTGCCCATTTTCTACCCTTTTTAAGCTATTTTACTGTAAAATGGTGTTAATATGGTTTGTAGTGTAGCCATGGCCTGTGCATTTATCTTCTTAATTCCACTATCAGTAATGTAATTCTGTTGCCTAAACTGTTCATTGAAGTTTAACTCTATACCTTTCCAACACATACGCTCAAAGTATTTAAACTCTATTATATATTTCTCTTGCTTAGTTAATGCATTCATAGCGGTTTCTATTTGTTTAACTTCTATAGTAGTTTTAAATATTCTTGCCTGGTCTTCTGCTATCCATTCCTTAATTGTTTCTATAGTGAGTTCCTTTTTACAAACTTCTCTTTCTACTGATGATGTGTTATTCTTTGCCCTAGGCATCCCTAACTCTCCACCGCATGGACTTTCTAACCATTCTGATACTAAAGTAGGGTTGTTTATTACATTGCAATAGGCTTCTATTCTAGCCATTGTAGTATCTACTAAAGATTTCTTCGTTCTGTACTCCCTCAATATAGTTTCTATCCTTATACTCACTCTTTAACCCCCTTATTTATTCAAGTAAAGCCACACTACACTCCTGCTTACTCCTACTGACTTTTCTATTTTTAAGTAACTGTAGCCTTTATCTCTTAACTTATGGATTGCTTGTCCTATTTCTTCTGTGATAGCTAGTTGTTTCCCTCTCGGTCTAGGTTTCCAAATATATCGGCTGATACTAGAAGGATTCATTTTGTATTTATAACCTATGTATGCTAATGTGTTACCTTCATCATATAACCTATTCATTTCTTGTGTGTCTGTAACAGTTAGTTTAGTTGTCATTCCCACAGTATCACTTCTTTCTTAATTTAATCTTTTTACCTCTGCAAACTTCATAGGCAGTTGCTTCTTTACTTTTATTTTTATTTTCCTTTATAGTTTTAAACTTTAATTCTCTTGCTTTCATTATCTTTATTGCTTCACTTGTTATAAGTGCTAATGCTCCCCAATCTTTATTCTTTATACACTCGTCAATTTTAGTCATGTCTTTGTGCCTCACCTGCAATAAACATCATACAAGCCACTCCATATCCTAGACACGCACTAACAATCATTAATACTATAGTTATCATTTAGCTTGTACCTCTTTTTTTATAAGTTGAATTAATCTGTCTACATCTATCATATTGACTTTGAGTGATTTAGCTATTTTCATTTTCCTTGATATTCTGTTAATAATGTTCATTGTTTATTCCCCCTCGAATATGTTTGCTTTTGAATTACTATACAATTACTTAATATCTCTATATTATTCTTTTGTGTTTTTTCAATTATCTTCATTAGTTGAATTTGATGTTTAAAATCCTTGAATGGGATTATTTCAACTACATACATTTTTTATTTACCTCCTAAAGGACATTCATTTTTGCAATAATTACTCCCCATTCTTTTGCATTTGTTTTTTCTAATATCCTCTTTCTCTTTGTACTCTTTATACCATCCTATAACTTGGATTTTCATTTCGTTAACTGTAAATGGTTTCATAATATCCTCCTAATTTTTATTTAATTCCCCACGCTTTGTGCATTAGTTCCATTTCTTTTGGTGTTACTGTATTGATACCTAGGTCTTTAGCTTCACTCACTACACCTTCAAGTAATTTACTCATTTCTAAATTTGTGTAGGTGCTGCTGCCGAAGTAACATTGAATTTGTATACCAGTCTTTCCATTGATTGTTACCTCCCCAAGTTCTCTTGCGGTTCTCCATTGTTCAATTACTCTGCTAACTATTTCAGGTTTAACTATTACATGAGTGAATACCCCATAACGTGATAAAACTTCAAGATATAATTCGTCTTTATTAGTTTTTAATATAGTCGCCATTTCATTTAAAATCACCCATAAATATGAGTTACTATCAAGTGACCTTTTGGCTCTGTATTGTTTAATTTCACAAACTAACTCTTTGCCTTTTGCTATTATTGCTTTCATTTCTGCTACATCTATAAATGCATTGCCTTTAGTGCTTATGATAATCTCTGATTGCATCTTATCGTTATACTGTAGTTTTATATTGTCTGCTATAAACTTCATTGTTTTCCCCTTTAACTTATTTTTTTACCACAACGTTTGCACCTTACCCTTTGCCACACATATTCATTCCCAAACATATCTTTATCGTGATTTCGTACTGGTGAATGTCCAAATATCAAACATAAAATATATTTCATTATTTACCCCCTAATAGTGTATTACAGAAGGTATTGACTATTTCATTTTGACGTTTAACGCTTATATGTCTATTCTCTAGTGCTGCTCTTAAAGCGTTCATTAACTTTGCATCTAAGTCCATACAGTATGCTCTGTTTAATCCGTTTGCTATCGTGGTGATACTACCCTTACTCAACATGATTTAGCCTTCTTACGCTTTGCTCTAGCCTTTATTACTTCATCATAGTCAAGCCATTGTCCACCACTCCATACTATCCAGTTAAGTTCTAATCCATCATCCCTATGTTTATACTCAAATAGTTTTCTCTTTAGCTTGGCGGTTTCTGTAGCCATTCCCTTTATATCGATTACACTACAACTTCCATCAATTCTATATATTAAAAAGTCACCGACATACTCTATTCTTCTGTATTTTTTACCCTTAGATTCAAATTTGGGAATTAGCTCATATCTAGGTTGCAATTCAAAATTAATGATTAATTCTTTTGCTTTTAATTCTTTAAGATGCTCGTAATATTTCATTTCCAATTTGCTATCAAAACTATATCCATCACAATTGCATTTATTAGCATTGTATTTACTCAATCGTATAACCTCCCGCCCATCATTCGCCTTATGAGTTGTTCTGTGTTATATCCATATCTATATAGTGCTATTTTCTTTACTATCAAAGTTACATCAAAATCAGTGCATTCCAGTTTTTCTTTTATTTCTTCTCTGCTATAGTATTTTTCAGTAAACATTGATTGTAGTTTGCTTTGCAATTCTATTTTTAGTTTTAAATCTAATTTCTTATTGTGATGCACTCCATTAGTTGACCCTCTGTGGTGATCTTGGCAAAGTTGCACTAAGTTAATTTTGATTTGCTTCATATATGAAGCTTGTGACCGTTTTATATTATGGTGAATTTCTACATAACCTCTAGCACCGCAAACTTCACAAACTCCATTAACCATTTATTAACCTCATTTCGGGTGCAAACTCCCCATATTGTTTTAATGATGCTATTAATCTTTGTTGCGTTGCTTCTTCTTTTGTTTCGTACCACCCGATATGTTTTTGTTTCCCATTTATAGATATATACGCTTGCCATCCCCATTGTTTATGTAACCTAACTCCCATTACACCGCTTGTGTTTTTGCTACCTATACATTTATTGGCTATGTTTTCTTTATGAGTGCATATCCTTAAATTTGATTTTCTATTATCTAATCTGTTCCCATTAATATGATCGGGTTCCTTATCTATTGGGCAATCAATTACAACTCTATGCATTAATAATGTTGTTTCTGTTGAATGAGTGTTATGCATTGCATATCCAGTGCTTAATGCCCACTTAGTATTTTTTATTTTTTCAATATCTTCAATATCTATAATTGTTCTAGCTACTTCTTTTTGAAATCTATTATATAAAATTACCTCTGCATAATTTTCTTTAATTATTATTTCATTAGGTGTATATGCAGTTCTCACTACTTGACCATGTTTTTTTATTTGCTCTGAATGTTTATTGCAATATCCTCTAGCGTGAGCCTTAGTTGAGCATCCTTCAACTTTACATATCGTATTCATTTAGCAACCCTCACTTTGATTTTCGCAATATCCAACAACTTCGCACACATGGCACGTTGCCCCAGTCATTACACTAACTCACTATCAATAAATTTCTGTGCCATTGCTGCAACTTGTATGGCTTCTGCTGCTAGATTTAAAGCATCTATTTGTAGGCTTTTAATGTGGCTAGTCACATAATTCTTATCGTTTGACCTTATATAGTTCCATATGATTTCTAATTCACGTTTTACATACCCTAATTCTTCTGAACTCTCTTGAAATTCTTCACTAATAACCGCCCAACCTTCGTGCGTACTTGAAAACATAGGAAATTTCTTGTTTGCATTCTTTAATTCCTCTGTTGCTAATACTTTAACTTTCTCTATTAGTTCTTTCATAATATCCCCCTTATTTGTTGCTTTCATAAAACGCTTTAGCAAATCCCTGCGGTGTAATGCTTCTTCTTACTTGTCTTTTATCTAATCCGCAACCTTTGTTATATATAAATCCTTGCGGTAGTTGTGGTAAATCTTCAAGTAGTGTTGCATCAAATTTAACTGTATTACACTCTATAGGTGTCTTTACTGGTATATTGTAGTTTCCCCATAAGTGAGTACGTTTCTTGTAATTATCACCGTATTCATAAGGTGAAAACTCTAGTGGTGGATTTCCTAAAAAGAATTTTAAAAACCCTCTAGGATTTTCTAATGCCCAAAACTTTAAAGTAGTTAATTTTGAATTATCATTTATTAATTTATACTGTTGTTGCCATACTATCTCTAAGCATCTTTTTACTAATAACATTGATTTTTCTAAATCTCTTGGCTCTTTTGCATTGGTTCTTGCTAAACTAAAACCAGTGCAAGTAGGTGCTGCTAATATCCCATATACATTACTTGGTGGTTCATAGGTAAATACATCATGTTCGGGTAATGTAATTAGTCTTACGTCATATCCTGCATCTTTATAAGGTTTCGACCATGAGCCGGTACCACCGCAGAGATCGAGAATGATTTTGTTTGAGTTATCCACTTGTTTATCTCCCCCTATATAATTTACTTTGTTATTTCTTTTATTACTTTTCTCATTCTCAATGCTTCAATAAATTTGTTTAGAAATGATGTTGTTCCTTTTTCTCTTAGCGGTTTCTGTGGTATAAATGTTCCGTTCTTTCTTGCTGCTGCTCTTTGCATACTTCTTCTCATACTACTCATTATTATTAATCCCCTTTTTGTCCACATCTTGTGGATTATTTGCACCAATCGTGTAATTCACACTTAAAAATATTACGTTCTTAAATCCTTCATACACTCTGTACATATATTTTTGTTTTTATAGTTTATTACTTTACTGGCTTCACCGCAGAATATACATGCAGGCTCATACTTCTTTAAGATTATAAATTCACCTTCTGTGTATATCTCTAGTGCATCACCTTCATTTATATCTAGTGTCTTTCTTAATTCTTTGGCTAAAACAAGCCTACCTAATTTATCTATTTTCCTTACTATTCCTGTGCTTTTCATTTTTATTAATTCCCCCTAGTTTTTATTTAAGGGAAGCCTTAACTCCCCTCAATATATTATATTTATTATATCATAAATAATGGTTAATGTACACGTTTTGTGTAATTTATTTTAAATATATATTTATTTCCTTAAAATGGGATATCCCCATCATCAATAGGAGTTATGTCTTCATTCTCTTTTGGTTTTTCTTGTCTTTCTCCTTTATCTGCATATTCTAAAAAGTCAACTTCATCAGCTATAACTTCTGTTACATATCTCTTTGTTCCGTCTTTAGCATCATATGTCCTGGTTTGTATTCCTCCGCTTACACTTATTAGCTTTCCTTTGCTTGTATAATTAGCACAGGCTTCTGCGGTCTTTCCAAATACCACTACTGGTATGAAATCAGCTTCAGGTTGTCCTTCACGCTTAAATCTTCTGTTAACAGCTACTGTGAATGTTGTTACTGCGGTTCCCGTTCCTTGAGCAAACTTTAGAACTGGATCGGCTGTTAATCTTCCTACTAATACTATTTTATTCATTAATAAATCACTCCTCTTAAATATATTTATTATAAGTTCTAAGGCTTTCAGCTATTCTTTGATCATTAGTATGTCTTTTATATAAAAATGTTTCAAAGTCTATTTTTTTAAAGAAACTAGGTTGATTGCAATAAGCTGCGTAGTCTGTAAAGAAATCCTTATCTTCACTTTCCCAACAATTAATATCACGCATGATGTAAGGCAAACATTTATTTTCTCTGCACCACTCAACCCTGCTTATTAACTGTGATATATCCATATCTTTGTTATGATAAATGTAGAATTTTAATTTCCAATCCTTTGATATATATATTTTTAATATGCTTAATTTCTCCTCTAGTAAGGCTTGATACTTAGGATCATCAAAAGCAAATATATATTCACCTACATAATTTAACTTTGATAATAGTTCAGCGTTTGTTTCATCCACTAATCTAAAGTCTAATCCTTGATTAAAGTCGCACCTTATATTTCTATCTATTAAGTATTGGAATATCTCTGTGTGTTTGTCATAAGCTAAAATGTTATTGTCTAAGAATTTAACTTTCTTATGCTTTATAATTGATTCAATAGTATTGTAAAATTTTAATTCTCCTTCATACTTTGGTACTTTACAGAAGAAACAATTTCTTATACACCCCCTTGTTATGAACCCTTGTGAGGTATCTTCATCAGCATAGTAATATGGTTCTGTTTTTTCTATTTCCTCTGGTAGCTTTAAGTTAGGATTAACTGAACCAATACCACCTATAACAACATCATTGCAACCTACAACCTCATATTTGTTCATATTCACATCAAATATATTGCTTACATAAACTCGATCATACCCAATACCGCTAATAACTTTATATCTTTTGCTAGGGTAACCATCAAAGTTTAAGTTTTCCATGGTTACTTCATTATCGTTCTTAAAATAATTATACATTTTTCTTATAGCCATATTAAACTTTGAATCAATGTTAACTAACAATATTTTCATTGCTGCCCCTTTCACTATCTCATTGACCTACTCCACATCTTCAATCCCTTTAACGTAGCTTCAACCTCATTTCTTCTACAAAAATTAAGATATTCTTTTCTGCTGCTATTCTTCATTTGACTTTTCCCCCTTATCCTTGATAGAATAGGGTTAAGTAATTGCATAAGTACCTAACCCTTAGAACCTTTGGCGAGGTTCTTTTTTAAATTGCTTGTGGCATATTATCTTGCATCATTTC
>Ga0123336_10005253_pt1 | contig 10328 bp, 12 predicted proteins | sample SSSSmetaG_FD_96466 | JGI IMG/M metagenome (GOLD analysis project Ga0123336, IMG submission 96466) | Glacier valley bacterial and archeal communities from Borup Fiord, Nunavut, Canada, to study Microbial Dark Matter (Phase II) - ​SSSS metaG | ecosystem: Environmental > Aquatic > Freshwater > Ice... | reverse complement strand
TTTTCTTCACCATATACTTTTGCAAAACTGTCTAGTATCTTTGGTGCTAGCTCATTAAACTTTATTTTATATTTTTCAAATACATCATTACTCATATTATATTTCTCCTAATATATCTTTAAATTTTGAAAAGTTAGTAGGAAATTTGTTTTTTCCATATACCAAATTAGATGTACTATCATTATACTCTACTAATATTTTAAATTCAAATCCATCTAATATTTTGTTATTTACATATTTTTCTGTGCACGAGTTAATAAAATTAAGCATTAAATTTACTTTTTCGCTTACTATTTGGCGTGATAAAATATCTTCTCTTAGTTTTTTGTCACTACCTAATACTTTCATTTTTGTCTCTTTACAAGTTTTAACTTCTAATTGATACATTTTACTTGTTCCAAAATTATCTTTAAACAAGTAATTAATACTCTTTACATTTTCCATATATACCCCTCTTAATTTAACATATATAATTAAATTTTTATCTTTTCAAGTAAATCATCTAATGATATAACATCTACACCTAGTTCGTTTGCTTTTTGCAATTTACTACCACCATCTTCTCCAGCTATTAGATATGAAGTTTTTTTAGATACAGCAGATGAATTCTTTCCACCATTTTGTTCTATCATATTTGCTATTTCATCTCTAGAATAATTTTCAAAAGAACCAGTTATACAAAAAGTTAATGTTTCTAATTTATTAGATAACAAATCTTTTTTACTACCTTTTAAATTAACTCCAGATATATCTAGTTTTTCTATAATTTTTATTGAAATTTCATTATTAAAATAATTAACTACTGATTCAGCCATTATAAGTCCAAAATCATCTAAATTTGTTAGCTGTTCAACGCTTTTATCCATTATTTCATATATATCTACATGGTTTTCAGACAAAATCTTTGCAGCTTTTTTACCTATATTTCTTATTCCTAAACCAAATATCAACTTATTTAAACTGTTATTTTTAGTGCTGTTTATTGAATCCATTAAATTATTTGCAGACTTTTCTTTAAAATTACCTAGTTCTAATAAATCTTCATATTCTAAATAATATATATCTGCTACATCTTGAATTTTGTCATTCTCTATTAGTTTTTCAGTTATGCTATCTCCTAAACCTCTAATATCCATACAGTCTCTAGAAGCAAAATGAAGTATGCTTCTATATATAAGAGAAGGACATTCTAAATTTACGCATCTTATATCAACTATATCTTCATCTTTTTTAAGTTTTTCGCCACATACTGGACATACTGTAGGAGGTACTATTTTAATCTCGCTACCAGTTCTTTTTTCTTTTATTATATGATCTATCTCTGGTATAACATCTCCAGCTTTTTGTATTACACAAATATCTCCTATACGTATATCTTTTTCTTCAATATAATTAAAATTATGAAGTGTAGCACTAGCTATAGTAGAACCAGCCACTCTAACTGGAGTTAAAACAGCCATTGGAGTAACTTTTCCTGTTCTTCCTACTTGCATTATTATATCAGTAATAAGTGTCTCTTTTTGCTCTGGTGGATATTTGTATGCTACAGCCCATTTAGGTACTTTAACAGTTGTACCTAATCTATTTCTAAGTTTTAAATCATTAACTTTAACTACTGCTCCATCTATATCATATTCTAATTTACTTCTTAAATTTCCTATTTCTTCTATAGATGATATAACATCATCATCAGTTATACATTTTTTAGAATAATCTAATATATGTATACCAAGCTTTTTAGAATAATCTAAACTCTCACTATGTTTCATAAACTTTTGAGTTGTACATTTTTGTACATTAAAAACAAATATATTTAAGTTTCTATGCTTAACTAAGTCTGTATTTAGTTGTCTCAAAGTTCCAGCTGCTGCATTTCTAGGATTAGCAAGTAATTTCTTCCCTTCTAATTCTAGTTCTATATTTAATCTATCAAATTCACTTCTAGGAAGATATACTTCTCCCCTTACTTCAATTGTATCATTAGTTGGTAATACACTAGGTATACTTTTTATACATAGTATATTACTAGTAACATCTTCTCCAACTAAACCATCACCTCTAGTTGAACCTCTAACTAATTTACCATCTTCATATTCTAAAGATACAGAAAGTCCATCAATTTTAGTTTCAACAACAAATTCTACTGTTTCACCATATTCTTTTCTTACCTTTTCAGTAAAAACTAACACATCTTCAAAATTGAAAACATCTTGCAAACTTTGCATAGGAACATCATGTGTTACGTCTGAAAATATATCCTTTTTATTTCCACCAACATTTTGAGTTGGTGAATCAGTATCTATACTTTCAGGATACTTCATTTCAAGTTTAGCTAATTCCTGAGTTAATTTATCATATTCAAAATCAGAAACTAAAGGCTTATCATGAACATGATACGCAATATTATTATTTTTAATTTCTTTTCTTAATTTATTTATTCTTTTTAAATCTTTTGCTTTTCCATCATTTTCGAACATATCTATTTGTTCCATAATTACCTCACTTTAATTTACTATATTATATCACAAAAATATATAAAATAAAGAAAAAATACAAAATAATTATACAAAAACAAAAAAACAAGAAATAAGCAAGTATTTTACTTATTTCTTGTTTAAAAGCATATCATAAATCAATTGTTTTATCAAAGTTTACTTTTATTTTAATTAATTTAGCTTTATAATGGCGTAACTTTCAATTAATGCTCCTAATGCCATCAAAACTAAACCTATAGCAAATACAGCTATTTCTTGTTTAGATAACTTTATTGTTTTCCAGTTCTTCGTTGAAGTCTCTTTACCATCTGTTATTATTAATGATAGATGTATAGTTGCACAAAGTATTAATAATTGTCCACTCATTTCCCATAAACCAGATCTATGAAAAATATCAAATGTTCCAATAAGTCTATAAAATAAAGGAACTGCATCAATTATAACCGAGAATGACCATGTACCTAAAACGACTGCATTTATTATTATCTGTGAAAGGAATGAAAGATAACCAAGTGGCATAAAACATTGTTCTTTGTTTTTTCTTAGCAGAAACATATTTCCAAATAATATCACTACTACCGATATTAGATTAAAAAAAAGAATTTGTAGTGTTGAAATCATTAAAGTTGATGAAGTATCCCAGTTTTTAAGCGGGTGCTTATTTAACAATAAACCCTCTGGAAGTAAATAATAACTTAAAATAGTAACTGTAATATAAATTATCAAAAAACAAATGTATGTAGTAATTATTCTAATTATAATATTATTAGATGTTAATTTTTTTTGATATCATTAATCATTGAAATATCTCATCTCCTTTATTTATATCATTATTATACATTAATTTTAACTTAGTGTAAATACTTTTAGTAACCAATTTACTTAATAGTAACAATTAACTATTAATTGTACATGAATAACATAAAAACTTTAATATATTTATTGATTTTACTCATTTGTTTTGAATTAAACATTTTAAGTAAATTCATTGTTTTTAAAAATATCCATAACAAAATGGACTAGTTAAACACTAGTCCATTCTTATTATTTGCATTTTTATACAGTTGCTTTCCATAAACCATGTATATTGCAATAAGCATATACTTCTATATCTTCTGCATCATATACACATATACTTGCTTCTGGTTTCATTCCAGGTTTAAGCATAATTCTTTGTGTAGTTGTATCATATTTTACATATATCCAACTTATATAATGTTCTTCTGTCATTGGATGTTCAACACTTCCAACTTTAACATTAAGAATACCATCTTTTAATTTTGCAACTGGTATATGTTTTTCTGTAGATGCTTCAACTGTATTTGCTTCTAAACCTACCATAGGTTGACCGCAACATACTAATAGTCCGCCACCTTCTTCTAAAACTTCAACTAAATTACCACATACTTTACAAATATAAAATTTTTTCATTTAATTCACCCCTTCTAATAATTATTTGATTGTAATTCAAAATAACTTTGTGGATGTTTACATACTGGACACATTACTGGTGCTACATTTCCAACATGTATATGGCCACAATTAGCACATTTCCACATACTAACTCCATCTTTTTCAAATACTTTTCCTTCTTGTACATTTTTAAGTAATGCTACATATCTTTCTTCGTGTACTTTCTCTATTTTAGCTACTTGTTCAAACAAACCAGCTATTTGAGTAAATCCTTCTGCTCTTGCTTCTTTAGCAAATCCTGCATACATTTCTGTCCACTCATAGTTTTCACCATTTGCAGCATCTTTTAAATTATCTATTGTAGATGGTACTTCATCATTATGTAATGCTTTAAACCATAATTTAGCATGTTCTTTCTCATTACCTGCAGTTTCTTCAAATAGATTAGCTATTTGTTCATATCCGTCTTTTTTTGCTTTTGAAGCATAATATGTATATTTGTTTCTAGCTTGAGACTCTCCTGCAAATGCAGCCATTAAATTTGCCTCTGTTCTTGTTCCTTTTATATCCATTTATTAATCCTCCTCTTAATATCTTATATTATATACCAATTATATACAATTGTCAATTAAATTTATATATGTATATTACAGAAGAAATTAAACAAACAAACCAGCTTTGAAATTAATCAAAACTGGTTTATTTATTGTATGGGAAGTTTTCGCTTTTGTTCATTTTTCACATATTTCCTTTACTTTTTCTAACATTTTTTCTTTTACAGATGTTAGTGCATCATAGAGCATTAGTAATGAATACTTTTCCTTCATGTATTTCATATCACTTTCCACCTCTTCAAGTTTTTTTAGATTTTCATCACAATTTCTAATTGGATCATCACTACTTAATTCTCCTTTTAAAAATTTTTGTCTTTCTTTTGCAAGAATCCAAGTATATACCTCTGGATTGTCGCTTTTGAGTTGCTTTAGTTGAACATCAATTTCTACAATTCTATCATTCTCCATATTTCTTCTCCTTTTCAAGTTATTTTGTAACACAACATGACAAAGTGCATTTAATAAAACGTACTTAAGCAACCAATAATTGTGTATATTATAACATACTTGTCAAGTAGTTAGATTGCTAAATTTTATTACTTTTAATGTATTAAAATAAAAATTCTTGACATAAACTGTAATTAGTTATATAATATAATCATAAAAGGAGGAAGTTTTATGATTGAAATAAGGTGGCATGGCCGTGGTGGTCAAGGAGCTAAAACAGCATCGCTTTTATTTGCAGATGCCGCATTCAATACAGGAAAATTTATTCAAGGATTTCCTGAATATGGACCTGAACGAATGGGTGCACCAATGACTGCATATAATCGTGTAAACGATACTGAAATTAGAGTTCACTCAAATGTATATGAACCAGATTTTGTTGTTGTTATCGATGATTCTCTATTAGGTAGCGTTGATGTTACAAAAGGACTAAAAAAAGAAGGCGCAATACTTATAAATACAAAAGAATCTTTAGAAAAAATCAAAGAAAAGTTAAAAGGATATACTGGAAAGGTATATGTTCTAGATGCAACTAAGATAAGTTTAGAATGCCTTAAAGCTAACTTTCCAAATACTGCAATGCTTGCAGCTATTGTAAAAATTACGAAAATAATGGATAAAGAAACTCTGCTTAAAGATATGGAAGGTTCCTTTAAACATAAATTTGCTAGAAAACCTGAGGTTATACCTCCTAATATGGAGTGTCTAATTAGAGGCTTTGATGAACTGATTGGAGGTTAATGTAAATGAGTGATATTGGAAGTAATATTCTAAAAGACGGAAATTCTTTAGAAGTAAAAACTGGTGATTGGAAAAATAGAAGACCAATTCATCTTGTAGACAAATGTAAACACTGTATGATGTGTGTACCATATTGTCCAGAAGATTGTATAATACAAAAAGATAACATTATGCTAGGTTTCGATTTAGACTATTGTAAAGGTTGTGGAGTTTGTGCTAAAGTATGTCCATTCAACGCAATAGAAATGAAAACAGAGGAATAAAGAAAGGAGACGAAAATATTATGGCAATTAGAGAAAGATTAAGCGGAAATGAAGCAGTTGCTACTGCTATGAAACAAATAAATCCAGATACTATGGCAGCCTATCCTATTACTCCTGCCACTGAAATACCTCAATATTTTGCAAACTTTGTAGCAAACGGATCAGTTACAACTGAGTTTATACCAGTTGAAAGTGAACACAGTGCTATGTCTGCATGTATTGGCGCATCAGCTGCTGGAGCAAGAGTTATGACTGCTACTTCATCACAAGGTTTAGCCCTTATGTTTGAAATGTTATATATAGCTTCAGGACTTAGATTACCTATAGTACTAGTAAATGTAAATAGAGCATTATCTGCTCCTATTAATATTCACAATGATCATTCAGATTCAATGGGTGCTAGAGACTGTGGATTTATACAATTATATTGTGAAAATAATCAAGAAGCATATGACAATACAATAATGGCTGTTAAAATAGCTGAAAAAGCTAAATTACCTGTTATGGTTTGTTATGATGGATTTATAACATCACATTCAATAGAAAACATTATGCTTATGGAAAATGATGAGGTTAGAAAATTTGTGGGCGAATATAACCCAACAGAATTTTTATTAGATGATACAAGAAATATTTCTATGGGACCTTTATCACTTCAAGGATATTATTTTGAGCAAAGAAAAGAAGTAGCTGATGCTATGATCAATTCAAAAGAAATAATTATGGAAGTATCTGAAGAGTTCTATAAAATAACTGGTAGAAAATATGAGTTATATGAAAAATATATGTTAGATGATGCAGAGATTGCAATAACAGTACTGAATTCTACAGCTGGTATAGTAAAAGATGCAGTTGATATATTAAGATCTAAAGGTATCAAAGCAGGAATGCTTAAACCAAGATGCTTTAGACCACTACCATATACTGAATTGTCAAATGAGTTTAAAAATTTGAAAGCTCTAGCAATTATGGATAAGGCTGATAGTATAAACGCATACTCTGGTCCACTATTTTCTGAAATAACTTCAGCAATGTATACATGTAATATAAATGTTCCTACTACTAACTATATATATGGTTTAGGTGGTAGAGATGTTAAAATGGAAAATATATTTGAAGTATTCAGTGATTTAGAAGATATATCTAAAACTGGTAAAGTGACTAAGGTTACTAACTATTTAGGATTAAGAGGTGATCAAGATGACATATAGTTTAAAAGATATGGTAAATAAAAAATCTAGATTTGTAAGTGGGCATAGAATGTGTGCAGGATGTGGCGCTCCTCCAATTGTAAGAACAGTACTTAAAACATTAAAAGAAGATGATAATGCAGTAATTACTTCAGCAACTGGTTGTTTAGAAGTATCTAGTTGTATATATCCTAATACATCTTGGAAAAATGTTTCATTTATTCATAGTGCCTTTGAAAACGCTGGAGCTACAATCTCTGGTGTTGCAGAAGCATATAAAGCTTTAAAAAGAAGAGGTAAAACACTCAAAAACACTAAATTCATTGCCTTCGGTGGTGATGGTGGTACTTTAGATATCGGTTTTCAAGCTTTATCTGGAGCAATGGAAAGAGGACACGATATAACATACGTATGTTATGATAATGGTGGATATATGAATACAGGAACACAACGTTCTTCTTCTACTCCACATTTTGCAGATACTACAACAACTCCTGCTGGTTCAAAAATACCTGGCAAATCACAAATGAGAAAAGATTTAACAGAAATAATGGTAAAACATAATATTCCTTATGTTGCACAAACTGCAGCTATAGGTAATCAAAAAGATTTATTTGATAAAGCTGAAAAAGCAATATATACAGAAGGACCAACATATATGTCAGTTCTTTCACCTTGTCCTAGAGGATGGGGTTATCCTACTGATGATTTATTACCTATAACAAAACTTGCTGTTGATACTTGTTTTTGGCCTCTATATGAAGTTGAAAATGGTATATATAAAGTAACATATAAACCTGCTAAAAAATTACCCGTTGAGGAATTCTTGAAAGTACAAAAAAGATTTAAACATTTATTCAAACAAGAAAACAGATGGATGATTGATCAATTACAAGCAGAAGTAGATAAAAAATGGAACTATCTTCTTAAACAAGAAGAGTTTACTAACAGTTTAGATAAATAATCTAAAAAAAACAACCTATACCTTACCACATAATATTGTGTTAAGTTATAGGTTGTTTTTAATGTTTATATATACAATTTTAACAATTAATTATATATATCTTTACAAGTTTACATAATTATGGTATAATATTATATCAAATAATTTTTATATGTATAGTAATTACTATATTTAGGGGGTATAATTATGGAAAACTTACGGCCACATCATGTAGTATGTTTAACAAGACTTTATCCAGCTCTATCATTATTTACAAAAAACGAAAACTTGTACTATGAATCAATAAAAGAAGAATTGATAAAGAGTACTAATTTAAGATCAAATCTTTTAGACTATTGTAAAGTTACATGGGGTACAATATATAGTTATGAAGTAATGAAAGTTTTAACTAAAGTTGTTAATGATGGTGTATTTAGAACATCTGGTAGTTTTTGCGATTCTATTTGTTTTGCATGTGATGGAAACGTTAACAAAAAATGCATAGCTGAAGATAAAATTCAAATAATGGATAAAATTTCAACAAATATTTTAAATCTTAAAACTAATATTTTAACAAATGTTTCCTTAACAGATAGAATAGAATTTGATGAAGTATGTAGTTTATGTGGTACTAGAGATAAATGTAATCTTATTAGGCGAGCTGTTAAAAATCATTAGATGAGTTTATAAAAAAAAAGATAATTTCTGTATAATACAGAAATTATCTTTTTTATTTCTACTCTACTTTTTTAACTATATTTTGCTATACATATTTAAATTCATTATCATCTATTAAAACTTCCACTTCTTTTAAATTTTCGTGTCTATTAATTAAATATGCTGGTATATATGCAATTGTCATTGCACAAAGTGCAACTGCTTCAAGCCAAAATATTGGCGGCATATATTTAACAAAAGGATATATTCTATATATATGAGCAGGTAATTCCCCCATCATAATATAATTTGTTTTGAATATACCATTAAATATTGACATAACAATTACTATTACATTTCCAATAACATATGCCTTTAATATATCTTTTTTACATATTTTATATTCTAAAACTGCTAAAACAAATATACTGCTTAGTAACATAAAATGATGACTGATTATGAACTGCCAAAATATAAATCTATCATAATCAAATTTTAAATCTGGCCATATCATTGCTGGTATAGGTCCTACAAATGTGAAGAAATATATTACACTATATAACTTCTTATTACCTGTTATTAATGTATATATGAATAGAAATCCAGTAATAAAACAAAAGTGTAATGGTAAATCTATTCTCCAGTCATAATTTTTAAGTATTATTAATGATATATAATATACTGTCATGTTAATAAATAACACTGCTGCTAATATATATCTAATATTTTCTTTACATTTAATAGACTTTAATTTATCCCTATGTATAAAAATAAGCAATGCCCCAATGATTGTTATAATTGTTATAAAAATATGTATCGGTCCAAATAATATAAATGGGGTTCCGCCAATATTAGTAAAAAAATCTCTCATCTTATTCCCTTCTATTTCATTTTCATCGAAATAACTTTTGATATTCCGTACTCTTCCATTGTAATACCATATACAGTTTTTGCTACTTCCATAGTACCTTTTCTATGAGTAATTACAATGAATTGAGTATCTTTTGAATACTTCTTAATATATTCAGCAAATCTTTGAACATTTATATCATCTAATGCTGCCTCTATTTCATCTAAAATACAGAATGGTGGTGCTTTTATTTTAAGTATTGCAAATAGAAGTGCTGTTGCTGTAAGAGCTCTTTCTCCACCAGATAAAAGCATCATACTCTGTAATTTTTTTCCTGGAGGTTGTACTTCTATTTCGATTCCAGATTCTAATATATTATTTTCATCAGTAAGTGATAGTGATGCTTTACCCCCACCAAATAGTTCAGAAAAAGTTTTAGCAAAATTTTCATTAATTATTCTAAATTGTTTAGAAAATTGACTCTTCATAAGTGTTGTCATATTAGATATTAAGTTTTCTAATTTTAGTTTAGTTTCATCTAAATCTTTTTTTTGCAGCGTTATAAAGTCATAACGTGCCTTTGTAGTATTATATTCATCAATTGAAGAAACGTCAACATCTCCTAAACTTTTTATTTCATTTCTTATTTTTTCAGCATCCTTATATAGAGTAGATTTATCTTCTATAATAGGTAAAGTTTTAAAATACTCTTTAG
>Ga0123336_10005250_pt1 | contig 10331 bp, 7 predicted proteins | sample SSSSmetaG_FD_96466 | JGI IMG/M metagenome (GOLD analysis project Ga0123336, IMG submission 96466) | Glacier valley bacterial and archeal communities from Borup Fiord, Nunavut, Canada, to study Microbial Dark Matter (Phase II) - ​SSSS metaG | ecosystem: Environmental > Aquatic > Freshwater > Ice... | reverse complement strand
CGACGACGGTGCGGCCGGGTTTGACCGCAAAATTGATCGATGAGTGACGGCCGGCCGCCTCGAATTCGGTGCGCTGCTCGGTCGTGAGGTGACGGCATCGGCCGGAATACCGAGTTGCCTCGATGCCGCGAGCCTTCTGCTCGTGACGATCGGCTTCGAGTTCTTCGGATGTGCAGTAGCAACGGTAGGCGGCGCCGATTTCCAGTAACCGCGCGGCGTGCATGGCGTAGAGCGACGTGCGCTCCGACTGGCGATACGGCGCAAACGGCCCGCCGATATCGGGGCCCTCATCCCAACGCAGCCCAAGCCAGCGCAGGTCATCGTAAATCGCCTGCTCGCTTTCGACGCGATTGCGCGATTCATCGGTGTCCTCGATGCGCAGCACGAACGAGCCGCCGGTTTTGCGCGCGAGCAGATAATTGAAGAGGGCCGTGCGCGCGCCGCCGACGTGCAGCATCCCCGTCGGCGAGGGTGCGAAGCGAAGGCGGAGCGGCTGAGCATAATCGAGTGCCATAGGATAGCGCTAGTTGCGACGGCGGACGGCGCGATACCGCCCGCAGCGGCGTTATTCGGCGTCGAAAACGATCTGCGCGGCCCAGTTTTCCCACGCGCGATTTTGCGAAAGCGGCTCGAAGAGCGTGTGCGAGGCCGCGTCGATTTCGCCCTCACTCAAATAGCGAACCGGGCCAAGACCGATGGCTGCGGTGAGCAATTCAGCATTCGCTTGCAGATACACTGCGGTGAAGACGACCATGGCAGCGTCGCACCGGTGACGACGCTGCCATGGTCGCGCATGCGTGCCACGCGATGCGACCCGAGCGTGTGGGCGAGGTGGTCGCCCATCTCGTTCTTCGTGACGAGCACATTGGTGTCGCCGAAGCGGTCGGCGATATCCCAGATCGGTATGCTTGCGCCAATCGCCCACGCCATGTGAAATATCGGTCGCAGGTCGGTGCCCGTTACGCCGAACGGGATCGTCGCCGGGGCGTGCTTGTGACAGATCGCCGCGACGTCCGGCCGCGCCGCGTAGATCCGACCGTGAATCGCGCGCTCCGCGTAAAGCGCACGCTCGTCGTGAGAGACGGGTTCGTTCTCGAGAGTGAACTCCATGATGTCCGCGTCGACGACGAGATACGGCGCCCGCGAACGCGAGAGCAAATAGCGATCCGGACGATCGGGATGTCGCATCGAGACGTGTCCGAACGAGTCGACGACGCCGCGATTGGCAAGAACGAGATCGCTTGGCATGACTCCTAGCGAAGCTCGATCTTGCATGGAATCCTTGCGCACTCCACGCATTCCGTCGAGATGGTGGGATCGAGCAACGGCGGCGCGCTTGCCGGATTGCGCGTGATCGAGTCGGCGACGATGATCGCCGCGCCGCTGTGCGGCATGATGCTCGCCGATCACGGCGCGGACGTGATCAAAGTCGAGATGCCCGGTGCGGGCGATACGCTGCGTTCCTGGGGTCACGCAAAAAACGGCAGCGGACTGACGTGGAAGATGCTCGGACGCAACAAACGCGCCGTCGAACTCGATCTGCGCACGCCCGCGGGCAAAGCGACGTTTCTCGAATTGCTTGCCACGGCCGATGTGTATATCGAAAACTTTCGGCCCGGCACGCTCGACAAATGGGGGCTTACCGGTGAGGTGATGCGCGCGGCAAAGCCCGATCTGATCATCGCGCGAATTTCCGGATTCGGCCAGACGGGACCCAAGTCGCCGCTACCGGGATTCGGAACGCTCGCCGAGGCGATGAGCGGATTTGCGTACATCAACGGCTGGCCGGATAAACCGCCGACGCTGCCATCGTTCTCGCTTGCGGATTCGATCGCCGGCATGGCCGCAGCGTACGGCGTTCTTGCCGCGATCCATCACCGCGACAAGACCGGCGTCGGCCAAGATGTCGATGTCGCGCTGTACGAACCGCTCTTAACGGTCCTCGGCTCGCTGATCATGGACTATCAGCAACTTGGAATCGTCCAGAATCGTACCGGCAATCTCATCCCGTTTACCGCGCCGCGGAACGCCTACGAAACGCAAGACGGCAAGTGGATTGCGGTGTCGTGCAGCACGCAAGCAACGACGCAGCGGCTCTTCGATGCAATCGAGATGCCCCAGCTCATGGCCGATCCGCGCTATTGCGATAATGCAAGTCGCGTCATCAATATCGAATCGCTCGATGCCTTCATCGTCACCTGGTTCAAAAATCACGCGCACGATGACGCACTCGCCGTACTGGATCGCTTCGGCGTGACCGCGGGTCCTGTCTACTCATCGGCCGATCTCTTCCATGACGAACACGTGCGCGCGCGTGGTTCGATCGTTCCCGTGCATGACGACGAACTCGGCGAACTGTGGATGCAAGCACCCGTGCCGCGCTTGACCGCGACGCCCGGTTCGATTCGCTTTACCGGGCGAGCGAGGGTCGGTGCCGATACCGCCGAGGTTTTGGCGGAACTCGGCCGTGCGGGCGAGCAATCGTGAACGCCGTCCCCTTGAGCGTGCGCTCTTGGCTTTTCAGCCCGGCGAGCCACGCACGCCGATTGGAAAAAACGCGCGCGGTTTCAACCGACGCCGTGATCGTCGACCTCGAAGATGCCGTCGCCGCAAGCGAAAAAATCGGCGCGCGTTCCGCCGCCGCGGCATACGTGCGTGAAGCGCGCGGCGAGCGCAAGGCCTACATCCGTATCAACGATCTCTCGACGATCTGGGCGTTCGGCGACCTCGAGAGCGCATGTGTTGCGGGACTCGACGGGATCGTCATTCCGAAAGTCGAGTCGGCGCGCGATCTCTTCATCGCGGATTACCTCATCGCGAGCTACGAGCGCGAGCGTGGCCTTGCGCCGGGATCGATCGATCTCATGCCGATCCTCGAGACGGCCGCGGGCGCCGAAAACGCAAGCGAGATCGCGCGGGCCGTGCCGCGCGTTCGGCGCCTTGCATTCGGCGGCGGTGACTTCACGAATGACACGGGAACCGCGTGGACGCTCGATAATCCGCTCACCGCACACGTGCGCGCGCAGATCGCCATCGCCAGCCGTGCAGCCGGTCTCGACCCGCCGATCGACACGGTTTGGCCGGCGCTCGACGACGAGGGCGGTCTGCAGGCCGAGTGTACGACCGCACGCGCGATGGGTTACCAAGGAAAGATGGCGATCCATCCAAACCAAGTCAACGCGATCAACGCCGCCTTCTCGCCAAGCGCGACAGAAGTCGCGTCGGCTGAAAGGATCGTCGCGGCTTTCGATGCCGCTGAACGCGCCGGCTCGTCCGCACTCGTGCTCGAGGGTCGCTTTATCGACTATCCGGTCGTGCACCGCGCTCGTTCCGTGCTCGCCAGCGCCGCACGCCGACGCGAGATCGCACCGGGATAATACGCCTGCCGTGCAAATAAGGAAAAAAGTTCCGCGGGCGTCGTCCGCGTTCGGATAGGAGGCTTCGTGCCGTTCAGTCGCCAGAAATTCGTTGCCGGAAGCGCAGCGACGATCGCTACGATCGGGCTCATCACTCCCGCTCGCGCCGCGGAATTCGAGATCAAATACGGGCTCGATCTCCCACAAGAGCATCCGGTCACGGTACGCTCGGTCGAAGCGTTCGGTCGCATTCGCAAGGCGACGAACGGTCGCGTGAACATCAAGGCCTTCCCGACCAGTCAACTCGGAAGCGATCCTGCGATGATCTCGCAACTCCGCACGGGTGCGATCGAAATGGTCGCGATGCCCGGGGCATTTCTCAATTCGATCGTGCCGGTCGCCTCGATCGAGAATCTCGCCTACGCGTTTCCGACGCGCGAGACGGTGTTCCACGCGATGGACGGAGATCTCGGGCGCGTCATTCGCGATGAGATCGCGGCCAAAGGCATCGTCTGTCTCGAAAAGATTTGGGAGAATGGATTCCGCGAAATAACAACGGCCTCAAAGCCGATACGCACGGTCGCCGATCTTGCCGGCTTGAAGATTCGCGTTTCGCCTGGAAAGATTCGCATCGATACGTTTACCTCACTTGGCGCCTCACCCACGCCGATTGCGCTCAGCGAACTCTACACCTCGCTGCAAACCCACGTGATCGACGCTCAAGAGAATCCGCTGCTACTCATCGATCAGCAAAAATTCTACGAAGTTCAGAAATACGTCTCGCTCTCCGACCACATCTGGTCGGGCTACTGGACGCTCTTCAATCAAGACGTCTGGAATAAATTCGGGAAGGGTCTGCAGGACGTCATTTCGCACGAGATGAGTGCGGCAACGCTTGCGGCACGCAACGACAACGTGTCGCTGAATCTCTCGATCCGCAACAAACTCCAGCGCCGCGGCATGCAATTCAACGACGTCGATAAAAAGAGTTTCAAACAAAAGCTCGTCGATGCAAAATACTACGAGCGTTGGAAAGCCGATTTCGGGCCGACGGCATGGGCCGCGCTCGAAAAATACGCCTCGAAACTCGCGTAGCGCCGCGTGGCGATCGCCAATTCGGCAATCGAGTCGGTTCGGCCGACGTACCGACGTCCGTGGGCGGCCGCCGTCGACCGCGCGATCGGCGCGGTGGTCGAGCCGCTCACCGCACTCTTGGTCATCGTCGAGGTCTTCATTCTTGCGGCCGGCGTCTTTACACGTTACGTGCTCCGGCAACCACTGGTGTGGAGCGATGAACTCGCGACGATCCTCTTCTTGTGGCTCGCGATGCTGGGCGCCGTCGTCGCGTACCGTCGCGGCGAACACATTCGACTTTCGGTTCTGCTGCGCCGCTCCTCACCGCACGTTCGCGCGATTCTCGAGGCCATCTCGTCGGTCGTCACGGCGCTCTTCGTGCTCGAACTCATTCCGGCTAGCCTGACGTTCTTCAAACAAGAACAGATCGATCTCACTCCGGCGCTGAACGTCCCCCAGTCCGACGTGGTGCTCGCCGTGATCGTGGGACTCGCACTCATTTTGGTGCTCGCTCTCTTGCGACTCTCCGAAGGCGATCCAAAAATCGTCGCCGGTGTCGTCGCGGCCGCGGCGGTTTTGAGCGTTGCCGTTTGGTTCGGGCGTCACGCGATCGCCGCGCTCGGCAACGTCGATCTGATTCTGTTTTTCGTGCTGCTCGTCGGCGCGTGCATCGCAATCGGCATCCCGATTGCGTTTGCATTCGGCGTCGGCACGCTCAGTTATCTTGCGGTGACGACGAGCGTTCCGCTCAGTACCGTCGTGAGCCGCATGGACGAGGGCATCTCCAATATCGTGCTCCTGGCCGTGCCGCTCTTCATCTTTCTCGGCTTGCTGATGGAGGCGGCGGGGATCGCCCGTCGACTGGTTGAGGCGCTCGCGAGTCTGGTCGGACATCTGCGCGGCGGACTCTCGATCGTGCTGGTGGCCGCGATGTATCTCGTGTCCGGCATTTCGGGCTCGAAGATCGCCGACATGGCCGCGGTCGCTCCGGCGCTCTTCCCCGATATGGAAAAGCGCGGTCAGAAACGCAGCTCCATGATCGCGCTGCTCGCAACGTCCGGGGCAATGGCCGAAACGATTCCACCGAGTTTGGTCCTCATCATCATCGGCTCCGTCACCGGCGTTTCTATTGCCGCGCTCTTTACCGCAGGGCTCCTACCCGCGCTCGTCTCCGCGATCTTCTTGGTCGCAGTCGCCCTCTGGAGCGCGAAACGCGAAAACGCGACGCTCTCCCAGCGCGCGCCGTTCTCGGTAATCGCACGTGCATTTCTGTTTGCGATCCCGGGCCTCGCGCTGCCGCTCTTGATCCGCTACTTCGTCGTCTCGGGCATCGCAACGGCAACGGAAGTCAGCGTCGTGGGCATCTTCTACACGCTGCTCGTCGGCGCGCTGGTGTATCGCGAGATCAACTGGCGCCGACTCTATCCGATCCTCGTCGATACCGTTGCGCTGAGCGGTGCGATCTTGCTGATCATTGCGACCGCGACGGCGATGGGCTGGGCGCTCACGCAATCGGGTTTCGCGCAACAACTCGCCGACATGTTACGCGCCGCACCCGGCGGACGAATCGGCATCATGTTGCTCTCGATTGCGCTCTTCATCGTGCTCGGCTCCGTGCTCGAAGGCATTCCCGCGATGGTGCTCTTCGGGCCGCTGCTCTTCCCCGTTGCAAAAGCCGCGGGCATCAACGAAGTCCACTACGCCATCGTCGCCGTACTGGCGATGGGAATCGGCCTCTTCTCGCCGCCGCTCGGGGTCGGCTTCTTCGGCGCGAGTGCGATCGGAAAAGCAAATCCCGAAGAAGTCGTCAAACCGATTCTGCCGTATCTCGGCGCGCTGCTCGTCGCACTCCTGATCATCGCATTCGTCCCGTGGATTTCGCTCGGCTTCTTACCCAAGACGCAGGGGATGCCCTAAGTCGGTCGCTATCATGCGTGCTTCCACGGGGCGATCGTGACATGAACGGCGTTGTCCTGGAATTCGCCTTCGACCAAGCGTAAGGCATAGTCGACATCGGCAAGGCCGAATTCATGGGTCGACATCAATTCGAGCTCGACGCGACGGGAGGCCATCAAAGCCAGCGCCATTTCGACGGCTTGGAACGAGTGGCCGCGTACGCCGCGCGGCGATATCTGCTGTCCGATGAGCGTGTCGATCGCGAAACCGTCGACGGCTTTGCGCTCGGACGCCGCCACGATCAGCGTACCGCGTTTGCGAATCAATGCGAGTGCGCCATTAACGACTTGCGTAGCGCCGCCCGAGGAAACGTCGATGATGAGATCGGCAAGCGCCCCGTTCGTCACGCGGTGCACGATCTCGGCGACCGATTCTTCATCGACCATAACCGTATGATCTGCGCCCACACGTCGTGCAACCGCGAGCCGATGCCGATCGCGTGCACGTCCCGTTGCGATGACCGTCGTCGCGCCCGCCGCTTTTGCCGCAACGACACAGGCCAGGCCCTGTTGGCCCGGCCCCTGCACGACGACGGTGTGACCGGGTCCAGCGCGCCCGTCGAGCACGGCCCACTGGAATCCATTGCCGATCGGCAACGCCATTGCGGCGAGCCGTGGTTCGGCACGCGATGCAGCACCGAGTGCGGATGCATGTATTGAAATTGGCTAGAACCGCCCCAAAGTGACGGCGCGACATCGACACGTTCCCTGCATTCTGCTCGAGCGGAAGCGCTGCAATGATACCGGCAACGGGCAAGGCGAGGAATTGATCTTCGGTCAACCACCTGGTGGCGCTCTCGTCGACGGTTCGCTTGCATTCACTCGATCGCAACACCGTGATTCGCCAGGCGTCCCGCCGTCTCAAATGGAGAACTCCGTGTCAGAAGCCGTCATCGTTGCCGCCCTGCGTACGCCAATGGGACGTTATGGCGGCGTGCTCGCGCCGGTTCGTCCCGACGACCTGGGCGCACATGCCATGCGCGCGCTCGTCGATCGCGTCGGACTCGATCCCGCGCTGGTAGACGATGTTTTCTGGGGCGCGGCAAATCAAGCCGGGGAAGATTGTCGCAATGCCGCGCGGATGGCGCTGCTGCTCGCCGGTCTGCCGACGAGCGTTCCCGGCACGACCGTCAACCGGCTGTGCGGCAGCGGACTGCAGGCGATCAACTCGGCGTATCACGCAATCGCCGCGGGCGTCAACGACATCGTGATCGCCGGCGGCGCCGAATCGATGACGCGCGCGCCCTTCGCGATTGCGAAAGCCGAGAAAGCGTACGATCGCGCACCCGAGATTCACGACACCACGCTCGGCACGCGCTGGGTCAATCCCAAGCTTGCCGCGCTCTATCCGCCGATTCCACTCGGTGAGACCGCCGAGAATGTCGCGCAGCAGTATGGGATCACGCGCGAAGATCAAGACCGGTTTGCCTTCGATTCACAGATGAAAGCCAAGGCCGCAATCGAGTTCGGCCGGTTCGACGCGGAACTCGTTCCGATTCACGTCGTGGCCGGGAAGAAAAGCTACGATGTTACCGTCGACGAACCGCCGCGTTTCGAGACCACGATGGAAAGTCTCGCGAAACTCAAGCCGGCGTTCAAATCCGGCGGAACCGTAACCGCGGGCAATTCCTCGCCGCTCAACGACGGAGCAGCCGCACTTCTCATGTGCAGTCGCGAAGCCGCGCGACGACACGGATGGAAACCACTCGCACGCGTCGTGACCTCGGCGACGTTCGGCGTCGGTCCCGAGGTGATGGGGATCGGCCCGATCGGCGCCGTGCGCAAAGCGCTCGACCGCTCACGCTTGAGCGTGAGCGATATCGACCTCGTCGAACTCAACGAAGCATTCGCCGCTCAAGCCGTTGCGTGCGTACGCGAAATCGGCTTCGATCCGGCGGTGGTCAACGTGAATGGCGGTGCGATCGCGCTTGGTCATCCGCTCGGCTGCAGCGGTGCGCGCATCGTGACGACCTTACTGCACGAACTCGTCCGACGCGACGGCCGTTACGGGCTTGCGAGCATGTGCATCGGTATGGGCCAAGGAATAGCGACGATCTTCGAACGCGTTTAAAGCGACGGACGATCCTACTTATACCGTTTCTGAAGCGTGAAGACGAAACCCGAACCGCTCGTCGGCGGTTCGATCGCCCGCAGCGTCTGATTGCTGTTCAGCGATTGCAAGTAGCTCTGCGAAAACGACCCGAATGTTGCGTTCCCTTGCGATGAGAAAAAGGTCAACTGAACCGAGGTATCCCTGTTGAACGAACTGCGGATACCGAACGATTCGCGTTTCGGATAGCCGAGCGACTCACCCACCACGAGTTCGAGATTCTTGCCCAATCGGCGCGAAGCGCTCGCCGTGAAGCCGCCGGTGAGACCGTAGCCCAAATTCAAGTTCGAAAGCCCGAGCGCTTTACCGAGCCCACTGCCGAGCGGCGAGAGCACCGAGCGCGCGAATTGACCTTCGACGTAGCCGAACGCGGCGCTCGCGATCGGCGAAGGGAGATTCGAGGTGTTGCTCGATGCGATGCCCCCGATTGCACCGAGCGCCTGCGCGTTGACGAGCAATCCGAGGATCTGTGCTTTGTCGTAGCCGGGCGTCGAGTCGAACGCGAGGTTCAAGCTCGTTGCGGGTCCGGTAAGCGTAAGTGTGATGTCCGTCGATGGATCCGGCACGTGGGTCGTTGCGATGGCGAAGACCGTCGGAATAATTCCCGCATCCGGTGTGAAGAGAACGGCGCCGCGCTCGAGCACGAACTGACGATAGAAGCTAAGCGTTCCACCCGTCGAGGTAAAGCGACCATCGAGCGTCGGTTGCGCGAGCGTCCCGCCGAGACGTGCCGCGCCCGTTGCGCCGATATCGACTGCGCCGCTCTGTACGCGATCGTCGCTTCCGGCCGTAATGCCGAGATCGAAGGCGATGTCCGGCAGCACGGCCGGTGTTGTTGCTGCGCTCGCGTTCGGATTGTAGATCGCCGTCAGCGGAATGCGTGTGGTATTGAAGGCCAGATCGCCGCTCACGAGCGGACGTGCATTCGCGGCCCGAATGATGGCAAGCGACCCATCGATCTTGCCGCGAAAATAGGCCGGGAAATCGAGCCCCGCCGCGTGCGCCTGCGCGTTCGTCGTATAGGCGAGCGTGCGCAACGGGTCGCGCAGATCGCTCACCCGCGCGTTGCCGGTCGCATCGATCGCACCACCGCCGACGTCGGTATGGAAATCGATGAGCGTCGCCTGCGTTCCGCCGAGCACGATGTGCGCGCCGATATTGGTCAGATCGGCGCGCTCGAAATCCGAGCGGTACGAACCGTTATGAAGGGCGATCGTGCCGCCGAGTTGCGGTTGGGTCGCCGTCCCGGTCACGGTGACACGGCTATCGACGATGCCGCCGGTCCGCGTCCCGGTCGGAAGCAACGGGGCAAAATCGGTAAGGTTGAGACCGATCGTACGGAATGTGGCGTCGATCGGGGCGTTCGGTGCAACGCCAATCGGCGCGAGCGTCACGGGGACGCGGCCATCGGCAAGAATTTTTCCGCCGATGAAGTCGATCTCGCTCGATTGTAACGTCACGAGTTGCTGCGCGTAGCGAAGTTCGGCATGTGCGTGCGGGATTGAGACCTTGGCGATGCGTACGGCGTTTGCATCCAGCGTGCCGTCGACGGCAGGCGTACGCAGCGAGCCGCCAATGCGAAACCCCGTCGTGAGCGAGCCGCTGAACGGAGCCGCCGCTCCGGTTGCAGCCGTGTAGAGCAATCCGACATCGGGTGAGCTCAGGGAAGCGGTGAGAGCGACGCGATCCGTCGAGAGAAAGCCGAGGTTTCCAGTGGCACGCACGTCGAGTGACGGCGCGACCAAATGTGCGTCCGTGATCGTCGCGCGTCCGTTTTGCGCGGTCGCGGCGATCGTGAATTGCTGGATCGCGATTCGATCGAACCGCCCGCCGGTT
>Ga0123336_10005246_pt1 | contig 10335 bp, 7 predicted proteins | sample SSSSmetaG_FD_96466 | JGI IMG/M metagenome (GOLD analysis project Ga0123336, IMG submission 96466) | Glacier valley bacterial and archeal communities from Borup Fiord, Nunavut, Canada, to study Microbial Dark Matter (Phase II) - ​SSSS metaG | ecosystem: Environmental > Aquatic > Freshwater > Ice... | reverse complement strand
CGAGCGGCGCGGATCGAGCGGCCCGCGATCGGCTTGTTCATGGTCCAGTTCGCGCTCGGCATTGCATTGGCGGCATGGTCGCTCCACGGTCCCGGCACGGCCTCGCTCTTCGGCGTCACCGGCAAGGCAGGCCGCTTCGTGCCCATCGCTGCGTTCGTGCTGAGCCCGTCCGTCGGCACCTATCTCACCGCATGATAGGCCGCTTGGCCGCTCGGCACCCGGCGAATGGGACCACTCGCGTCGGCGCGGCTGATCCGGGGCTATTTGTGGTCGTCCATTGGTATCGGCGTGGCCTGCGCCTTGCCCGGCACGATCGTCCATTACGCGCTCGGCTACGGCGCCATGGGTCGGCCGCCCGGGGTGGCGTGGGCCATGCTGGTGCTCGATGCGCTGTTCGTGGGGTATCTCGCGCTGGTGATTTCCGGCGCTAATTATGTCATCGCCGCGCGCGTTGCCGCCGCGAAGGGCGTTTCGCTCGGCGTCTGAGCCGAGGCTGGACGGATCACCGCTGCACGTTACACTGAATCCCAGACCCGGTGGCCGATTCCCAACCCTTGCACCCCTTCCCCTGGGTCGATGTCGCCATCCTGTTTGCGTTGATCGCGCTCAATGGCTTCTTTGCGCTGTCCGAACTCGCCATCGTCTCGGCGCGCCGCACCCGTTTGCAAACCATGGCGAGGGCGGGGCGGCGCGGCGCGCAGACGGCGCTTACGCTTGCCGAGAATCCCGGGCGTTTCCTGTCCACCGCGCAGATCGGCATCACGCTGATCGGCATCCTCGCGGGCGCCTTCTCGGGCGAGAAGCTCGGCGGGCCGGTGGGGGACCGGCTGACGGGGCTGGGGTTGGCTCCCGGGGCCGCGCACAGCCTGGGGTTCGCCGCAGTGATTGCGCTCACAACCTATTTCAGTCTCACCATCGGCGAGCTCATTCCCAAACAGCTTGCCTTGCGATCGGCCGAACCGATCGCGGCCGCCGTCGCGCCCTTCATGGCGGGCCTCGCGCGGGTGGCGGCCCCTGTGGCGTGGCTGCTCGATCGGTCGAGCCACCTCGTCCTCTCGCTCTTCGGACGCCCGCGCGGGCCCGCGCAGGTCACCGCCGAGGAGGTCCAGATGGTGGTTGCCGAAGCAACCGCGAGCGGCACGATCGACGAGGGGGAACGCGCGATGATCTCGGGCGTGATGCGGCTGGCCGAACGCACCGTGCGTGGGATCATGACGCCGCGCACCGAGGTGGAGTGGCTCGATGCGGCTGCCGATCCAGCCACGATCCGCGCGCGCCTGTCCGCCACCGCGCACACGCGGCTCGTGGTGGCGGACGGCAGCGTGGACAATATATTGGGCGTGGTGGAGGCGCACACCCTGCTCGCGCGCGCGCTCGGCGGCGAACCGCTCGATCTGCGCGCGGCGCTCCGCAAAGTGCCCGTGATCCCCGATGTGACCGACGCATCGAACGCGCTTGCGGTGCTGCAATCGGGCAATGTGCCGCTCGCGCTGGTGCACGACGAATACGGCCATTTCGAAGGCATCGTCACGCCGTCCAACCTGCTCGCTGCAATCGCGGGCGCGTTCCGCAGCGATCTCGATGCGGGAGAGGAGGCGCTCGCGATCCACCGCGAGGACGGATCGTGGCTGATCGCGGGCGCGATGCCCGCCGACGAGATGGCCGAGCTGCTGGAGATCAAGCTGGCGGAAGATCGCGATTACGAGACGGCGGCGGGCTATGTGCTCGCCGAACTGCGCCATTTCCCCGAGGAGGGCGAGGCGTTCGCGCGGCAAGGGTGGCGCTTCGAGATCGTCGATCTCGACGGGCGCAAGATCGATAAGCTGCTGGTGGGGCGCGGGGCGTAGGACCGGATGCATCCAAGGCGCGCGCGGATGGTTGTGCAAGAAACACACCGTGGAGACGCCCGATGAAACGCCTGATCGCCGCCCTTCTTGTCACGATGCCCCTCGCCACGCTCGCCGCCTGCGACGACGGCTATGGCTATGGCGGCTTAGGCTTCGCCAGCACGCCCTATGCCTACAACGGCTATTACGACGGCTTCTACGGCCCGATCTACGATGGGTATTGGGGCAACGACAGCTATTTCTATTATCGGCGGGGAGTCGGCGACCGCCGCTTCTACCGTGGCGACCTCGCGCACTTCGACCGCGAGCGGGGGCGCGGCGAAGGCTGGCGCGAGATGCACGGCAATTTCACCCCCCGGCGCGGCTATCGTATGCCCAATTTCAACGGCGGTCAGCCTCACGGCGAGGGACGGCGCGGCGGCGATCGGCGGGGCGGCGAACATCGCGGCGACCCGAGAGGATAACGCGCCTGCTCCTCACCGCGCCGTTACGCGCGCTTCCTCCCCCTCGGCAATCGTCGTCCACGTCCGCCCGTCCGCCGACGATTGCCGTGCGAAGTGGATGCGGTCGTGCCCGTAAAAGCGATTGAGCGTGCGGATCCATGGCGTCGCGCCCGGCGCTTTCGGGTCCGCATACACCCAATCGTTGCCATCGATCGTCAGCGTCGATCCAGCGCCTGCGGGCGTCAAGTCGGGGTGCAGGAATTGCGTGCGGTAGTGGAACACCCGGTCGTTCGACGGGGCTGGCACGAACAGCAGCAACCCTGCGATCTTGCCATCCACCGTCTGCTCGCACGCGAAGAACGTTGTCATACGCCGACAGCGATCTATGATCGACACCGTCGCACCCGTGGTGGGCTTCAGCGTCCACGAACCATCGTATAGCGCCAGCGGCGCATAGGCATCGGCCGCGCTTTCGGCCCATGCGTGGCCCGCGCCCAGGATCATCGCCGCAGCAGCAACCTTACGCCACATGGCCCGAACCTCCGTTATTGCTCCGCTTCTACGCTCCTGCGGTCGCGCGCGATAGCCACACTCGCAACATTGCCGCGCCCGCGCGCCCCGCCGCCGCCCCGTGCACGCGCGCGCCTTCGCGCATCGCACACAGATCGACCGCGCCCGCCTGCCCGATCAGCCAATGCTCGATGCCCGAGCCGCCCACCTCGGCGTGGAATTGCAGGCCGAGCACGTGGCTGCCCACACCGAACGCCTGATTGCGATAGGCTTGCGTGGACGCGAGCAGCGTCGCCCCGTCGGGCAAATCGAATGTGTCGCCATGCCAGTGCATCACCGGCACCCCGTCCAGCACCGCGAGCGGCCCGGCACGCGCCGGCCCGGTCAGCAGCACCGGCCCCCAGCCGATCTCGTGGCCCGCCCCGCCCGCATACACGCGCGCGCCAAGCGCAGCCGCGATCAGTTGCGCGCCCAGACAAATGCCGAGCGTCGGCTCGCCTGCCGCCACCCGCGCGCGGATCGCCTCGATTTCGGGCACAAGCCAGGGATACGCGGCCCCTTCATACGCGCCGCAAGGGCCTCCCAGCACGATCAGAAGGTCCGCCCCGGCCACGCCACCAGCGTCCACCCCATCGACCGGCACCTCGTTGTAGCCCACCGCCCACCCGTCGGCGATCAGCACCTCGTGGAACACCCAGGTCTTCGTGGAGGACGTGGCGCAGGACGTGGGCTACGGGCACCCTCAATCCCCCGTCCGGATCCGCTCCACCAGTTGCGAAACCGTCGGCACGAACCCGTTCGAGTAGAAGGGATCCTTCGCAAACCGGTACGCGCTATGCCCCGCGAACATCAGGTTATTCTCGGTCGATCCGCCGTGCGCGATGTCCTGCAACGTCTTCTGGATGCAGAAGCTGCGCGGGTCGGCGAGCCGCCCCGTCGTGTGATCGTCATGATCTTTCCATGCACTGAAGCCGCAGTGCGAAAGGCAGCCCATACAGTCCGCCTGGTCCTTGCGGATGTGCGCCTTATCCTCGGCGCTCACGAACACCAGCGTGTTGTCGGGCGTTTTCAGCGCCTCGGTGTAGCCCAGGCCCGCCCACTCGCGTGCCCGCAGCAGGTCGCCGCGCGTGACCCAATATTGCTTGCCGCGCCCCACGCCCACATCCAGATCGAACACATGATCGCCCGCCGAGGTCTCCGAAAACGCGATCTGCCGTTCGCTGCGCGCCTCCAATGCGCGCAGGAAGGCGTTGCGCACCGCGCTCGAATAAAAGCCCGTCGGCGAGAATTTGTGCAGCAGGATATCGCCCTCGTGCAGCCGCGTCAGCTCGGCCTTCCACGCGTCGGGGATCGGCGATTCCTGTGTGAGCAGCGGCCGCGTGCCGAACTGGAACGCGATCGCACCCAGCTCGGGATTGTCGATCCAGTCCGCCCACTCGCGCAGGCACCACACGCCGCCCGCCATGATGATCGGCACGCTGTCCGCAATCCCCGCCTCGCGCATCACGCTGCGCAGTTCGGCCACGCGAGGATAGGGGGCCTGCGGCACGCGCGGGTCTTCGGCGTTGGACAGTCCGTTGTGCCCGCCCGCGAGCCAAGGATCCTCGTACACCACCGCACCCAGCCACTCGGCGGCTTTGGAGTAAGCGCGCTTCCACAGCGCCTTGAAGGCGCGTGCGCTGCTGATGATCGGGTAATAATAGACGCCGTTGCGCGCAGCAATCTCGCTCAGCTTGTAGGGCATGCCTGCGCCGCACGTCACGCCGTGGACCAGCCCCTTCGCGCCTTCGAGCACGCCTTCGAGCACGCGCTGCGCCCCGCCCATCTCCCAGAGCACGTTGATGTTGATCGCACCCCGGCCGGCCGCGATCTCCCACGCGCGCTTCACCTGCTCCACCGCGCCGTCGATCGCATAGCGCACCAGCTCTTCGTGGCGCGCAACACGCGTGCGGCCGTGGTAGATTTGCGGGATCGGATTGCCGAAGCCATCGTAGGAATCGGCGTTCACCGCCGATACGGTGCCGATTCCGCCCGCCGCCGCCCATGCGCCGCTCGACCAGTGGTTGGTGGCGGAAACGCCCTTTCCGCCCTCGATCAACGGCCAAACTTCGCGCCCGCCGATCGTCATCGCCTTCAGCATCGTCTCTCCTGCGGGCGGGACACCCCGCCACAATTTCTCCACAATATAGCGGGTCTGGCCGCAAATGGGAGACTGCTCCGTTTCCAAGCGTATACGCGCACGCGGCGCTGCGCGGCTTGCGACGCATAGGCACGGGGAGCATAGCGCGCTCAGCCCGCATCCCCCCTCGAAAGCGCTTTGCCTTGTCCCCCGCCCCCGCGATGATCGATGCCTTCGCCGCCGCACTGCTGCACGGTGCCGCCCCGGGGGAGGTGGAAGACCTCACGCCCGAACATCGCGAGACGCTCGCCTGCCTCGCCGCCACCGCCGCCGAAGTCCGTATGCCCGGTCAGCCCGCGATCCTGCTCGAGCGCCACGGCGATGGCGGAGCCGCCACCCGGCGCATGGCGCTGGTAGTCGTCAACGACGACATGCCATTCCTCGTCGATTCGCTCGGCGCTGCGGTTGCGGATGCGAGCCTCGATTCGCACCGCATCCTGCATCCGGTGATCGATGTCGCCCGCGATGCGCAGGGCCGCCTCGCCGCGCCGCCGCAGCCCGCGAGCGGACCGGTGCCAGCGCCGGGCTTCACGCGCGAAAGCCTGATCGTGATCGAGATGGAGCGCGCCAGCGGCGGCGTGCGCCAGCGCCTGCTTGACGGGATCGCGGGTGTACTCGCCGATGTGCGCGCTTCGGTGACCGACTGGCGCGCGATGACCGACGCGCTGCGGGCAAGCGCGCGCCGCCTGCACGATATGGCGCCGCCCGTTCCACCGCATATCCTGGCCGAAGATATCGCGTTTCTCGAATGGCTCGCGGGGGATCACTTCACCCTGCTGGGTCACCGTTCCTATACCGCCACCGCCGATGGCGGGCTGGCGCTCGATCCGGGCGGGCTCGGCATCCTCGCCGACCCTTCGCGCCGCATCTGGCACGGGATCGGACCGGACGATCATCCCGAACCCGTCGCGCGGTTCCTGTCGCGGACCGACGCGCTACTAGTCGGCAAATCCGATCTGGTCAGCACCGTCCATCGCCGGGTCAACTGCGATTATATCTCGGTCGCGCGCTACGATTCCGCGGGGCGCATCGTGGGGGAGGACCGGTTCGTCGGCCTGTTCACCTCGGCCGCGCTCCACACCAGCCCACGCGCGATTCCGCTGCTGCGCCGCCGGGTAGGCCAGGTGATCCACGATCTCGGCTTCGATCCGCGCGGCCACAACGGCAAGGCGCTCGTCCATGTGCTGGAGAGCTTCCCGCGCGACGAGCTGTTCCAGGTCGAAGCCCCCCGGCTGCGCGAAATGGCGCTCGGCCTGCTCAGCCTCCTTGATCGCCCGCGCCCGAAACTGTTCATCCGCGCCGATCCCTTCGGTCGTCAGGTGAGCGCGCTCGTCTATGTGCCGCGCGACGCCTACACCGCCGACATTCGCCAGCACATCGGCGCGATGCTCGAACGCGAGGTCGGCGCGGGGCTCGATCATTTCGATGTCGAACTCCGTTCGGACGGGCTGGCGCGCATCCTGTATGTGATCGGCCTCGATGGCGGGCGCGTTCCGCACTTCGACGAGCCCGCGCTCAACAAGCGCGTCGTCGAGCTGGTACGCGGCTGGGACGAGGCGCTGGAGGTCGAGCTTGCCGCGCGCGTCGGCCACACGCGCGCCGCGCGCATCGCGCTCACGCAGGCGCGCATTTTTTCCACCAGTTACCGCGCCCAGTTCAGCGCGAGCGAGGCCGCCGACGATATCCTGCGCCTCACCGAACTGACCGCGCCGGGCGAACATAATGTCCACCTTTACCGCCGCACCGAAGACGCGCCGGGCCAGCTCCGCCTCAAGATTTACCACCTCGAGACGATCATCCCGCTCTCGAACGCGGTCCCCGTGCTCGAGAACTTCGGCTTCCGCGTCATCGAGGAATATCCCTTCGATGTGGATACCAACCGGCGCGGCTGGATCCATGATTTCCTGATCGAACTGCCCGCGTCAGCCGATGTGGATACCGCCGCGCTCGAAACGCGCGTCGGCCCCGCGCTGCGCTCGGTCCTGAATGGCGTGCAGGAAAACGATCTGTTCAACGCGCTGGTGGTGGATGCCGGGCTGGATGCGGGTGCGGTCGCGGGCTTTCGTGCGCTCTATCGCTACATGCGCCAGGCCGGCACCAGTTTGACGATGGTCACCGTCGTTGGCGCGCTGCGGCGCAATGCGGCGACCACGCGCGATCTGCTAGCCCTCTTCCGCGCACGCTTCGATCCTGTTGAAGCCGGGCACGCCGAGACCGAGGCCGCCGCGCGCGAGGCGGTCGTCACCGCGCTCGCTGCGGTCGAATCGATCGACGACGACCGCGTATTGCGCTTCTACCTCGCTGCGATAACCGCCATGCTGCGCACCAACGCCTATGCGCCCGGCGGCCGTGAGGCGCTGGCTTTCAAGTTCGACAGCAAGGGCATTCCCGGACTTCCCGCGCCTGTGCCGTTTCGCGAAATCTTCGTCTACAGCCCCCGCGTCGAAGGCATCCACCTGCGCGCCGGACCGGTCGCACGCGGCGGCCTGCGCTGGTCCGACCGGCGGGACGATTTCCGCACGGAAGTGCTCGGGCTGCTCAAGGCGCAGATCGTCAAGAACGCAGTCATCGTGCCCACCGGCTCAAAGGGCGGCTTCTATCCCAAGGCGCTGCCCCCTGCATCGGACCGCACCGCGTGGCTGGCGGAGGGGACCGAATGCTACCGCACCTACATCCGCGCGCTGCTCTCGATCACCGACAATCTGGTGGACGGCGTGGTCGTCCCCCCCGCCGAGGTGGTGCGCCACGACGGGGACGATCCCTATCTGGTCGTAGCGGCCGACAAGGGGACCGCCACCTTCTCGGACATCGCCAACGCCATCGCCATCGAACGCGATTTCTGGCTGGGCGATGCCTTCGCGTCCGGCGGTTCGGTCGGCTACGATCACAAGGCGATGGGCATCACCGCGCGCGGCGCGTGGATCTCGGTCGAGCGCCACTTCGCCGAGATGGGCCACGATATCGCCACGCAGCCCACGCGCGTGGTGGGCGTGGGCGACATGTCTGGCGATGTGTTCGGCAACGGCATGCTGCTTTCGAACGCGCTCAGGCTGATCGCCGCCTTCGATCACCGCCACATCTTCCTCGATCCCGATCCCGATCCGCTGGCCAGCCACGCCGAACGCGCGCGCCTGTTCGCGCTGCCGCGCTCCTCGTGGGACGATTACGACCGCGCGGTGCTGAGCGCGGGAGGCGGCGTGTTCCCACGCACGCAGAAGTCGATCCCGCTTTCCCCGCAGGTTCAGCGCGCGCTCGGCATCGAGGCGGACGCGCTCGCCCCCACGGACCTCATCCGCGCGATCCTGCACGCACCCGCCGATCTGCTGTGGTTCGGCGGCATTGGCACCTACGTAAAAGCCGCCGACGAATCGTCGGAAGATGTGGGAGACCGTGCGAACGACCCCAACCGCGTCGACGCCGAAGCGCTGCGCGTGAAGGTCATCGGCGAGGGCGCGAACCTCGCCATCACGCAGGCCGGCCGCATCGCGTTCGCGCGCGAGGGCGGGCGGATCAACACCGATTTCATCGATAATTCGGCTGGCGTCGATACCAGCGACCACGAGGTCAACATCAAGATCGCGCTGCAAACCCCCGTGCGCGCCGGTCAGCTGGCCGAGGCGGACCGGGTGGTGCTGCTCGCCTCGATGATCGACGAGGTCGGCGCGCATGTACTCGACGACAATCGCCGCCAGACGCTTGCACTCTCGGTCGCCGAGCGCGAGGGCGCGGCCGCGGTGCCTGCCTACGAACGCGTGATCCAGACGCTCGAAGAGGCCAAGCGCCTCGATCGCCGGGTGGAGGGGCTGCCCACCGACGATCTCCTCGCGCAGCGCGCGCAAGCCGGCCAGGGCCTGGCGCGCCCCGAACTGGCCGTCCTGCTCGCGCACGCCAAGCTCGCGATTTACGAGGCGCTCGTCGCGTCGTCGGTCGTCGACGATCCGCTGCTCGACGCCGATCTGCTCGCTGCATTCCCGCGTGCACTGGCCGAGCGCTTCCCGGACGCGATCCGCACCCACCGCCTGCGCCGCGAGATCGTGGGCACCGGGCTTGCCAACGCGCTCGTCAACCGCGCGGGGATCGCGCTCGCGTTCCAGCTGGCGGAGGAACATGGCACGGGCCTCGCCGAAGTCGCCGCCGCCTTCCTGTCCGCGCGCCACCTGTTCGATCTGGATACGCTCTGGGCAGCGCTCGACGCGCTCCCCCCCGCCGCGTTGCAGGTGCAGCTTTACGAAGCCGCGACCGATGGCCTGCGCCTGCAGATGGCGGATATCCTGCGCGCCTTCGGTCCGCTCGCGGCGCCGTCCAATGTGGTTGCCGCCGCCGCACCCGGGGTGGCGCGGATCGAGGCGGATCTCGCCACGATCCTGCGCGCCGAGCCGCGCGCCGCGCTCGCCCGGCTGCGCGAATCGCTGGCCCGGCTCGGCGCGCCCGAGGACGTGGTGCACCGGATCGCGCGCCTGTCCGCGCTCGATGGTGCGGTCGCCACCGCCGAACTCGCCGCCACGATCCACGCGCCAGAAGTCCAGGTCGCGCGCGCCTACACCGCGATCGGGCAGATCCTGGGCCTCGATTGGGCCAAGGGCCGCGCCGCCGCTTTGAACCCGGCGGACCCGTGGGAGCGCCTGGTGGTCGCGACTGCCGAACGCGATTTCGAGCAGCTCCGCTTCGATCTCATCCGCCGCATCGCGCCAGCGGGCACCGATCCCGCCGCCGCCGCCGACGCATGGGCCGCCGCCAATCCCGCGAGCGTCGCACGCGTGACGGGCACCATCGCCCGCGCACGGCACGGCGCGGCGACAACCGCGCCGATGCTCGCGCATATTGCGGCGCAGGCGCGGGCGGCGCTGGGGGGGTAGGCCGGGCCGGACGTCAGCTTATGACCAGTTGGTGCCGTTCGAGGCCCAGCCGGCGAACGACCGATTCGGAGAATTCCGGACGTTCCAATGAACCTGCTCGAGTTGAACTCAGGAGATGACGCCGCCGGGAAACCCGGCACGGTCGAGTCAATGATGGTCCGGCCGATAAGCTCGCGGCAGGAATTTGGACCTTTGTTTCGGAATTCAGGCATCGAAACCTGCCCTCGTACGTTGGCCGGTAGCAGGCAAAACAACCGAAAGAATCTCCATGACCGTGATCGGCTATGGCGCACTCGCCGCGCACCAGGAACTTCAGCCGGTCAGCTTTGATCGCGAGCCGCTACGTGGCGGAGAGGTCGAGATTGACATAGCGTTCTGCGGAGTTTGCCATTCCGACATTCACCAATGCGCCAATGATTGGGAAAACACTGTTTGGCCGTGCGTTCCGGGCCACGAAATCGTCGGCACGGTCACCAATATCGGCGATGGCGTGACCAAGT
>Ga0123336_10005244_pt1 | contig 10337 bp, 8 predicted proteins | sample SSSSmetaG_FD_96466 | JGI IMG/M metagenome (GOLD analysis project Ga0123336, IMG submission 96466) | Glacier valley bacterial and archeal communities from Borup Fiord, Nunavut, Canada, to study Microbial Dark Matter (Phase II) - ​SSSS metaG | ecosystem: Environmental > Aquatic > Freshwater > Ice... | reverse complement strand
GCACCTCGATCATGGCTACGCGGTCACAAGTCATGCCAGCCATCAGTCCGCTTTGGCCCGGTACCGGGCCAAAGCGGACTGATGGCTGGCATGACTTGTGACCGCGTAGCCATGATCGAGGTGCGGATGCGTCGCCGGATAAAGCTCGACGACACGGTCTTCTGGGAAAACTCGTACGCGAGACAGGAATTCTAAGCCCCAACTTTTTTACTAGAGCCCCAGGCCAATATCAATGTTCCGTTCCTGTTCTTGCTTCGGCGTCTGAGCGGTGTTCTGCTCGTTCTTGTCTTGTCCTTTGACCTGCGCCACATCCTGCGAATGCGAATGGGACTCCCCTTTTGGCATCGCATGATCCAGAGCTTCCTTGGCAGTGATCGGGTTACCATCCTGCCGATAGACCTCGCCGGTCGGCCCGTCGATGTGCAAACCCCGCTGTGTATCGAGATGCTCATACGACTGAATCGTCCCGTCTCGGCCTTCCATCCAAACTGACTCCCTTCGGACGCCGTCACCGCATTATTGAGCGGTGCCCAGTGCCGCTCAAGGTCAGGCCAGCTATAGACCTTCTCGATAGGCTCAGCGACCGCCTTCTGCTCCACCACCTTCTCTTGCTTTGGCCCAACTGCCTGCTCCGGCGCTTTGGCGACCTGTTCCTGTTTGACCTCCGGCGCTAGTGCGCTCGTGTGCGAGACATCATGGCCGAGCGTCGCGCCCAGCTTCTCACGGCTATCAGTGAGCAGTTGCGCGTCGTAGGCCCACGCGAGACGGCGACATACGCCATGCAGTTGTTAAGCAGGTCTTTCGCTCCAGGCTCCGTGTCCACGTTGATGAGTACCCGGTCGGCAGTCTGTCCTTGGCTGGAGTGACTGGTCACAGCGTAGCCGTGGTCGAGATGCGGATGCTTTACAGGGTCAAGTTGCACCTCACGGCCTCCATCCGTCTTGACGGACATGCGCCCCTCGGCGATGCGCTCCACTGTGCCGAGCTCACGGTTCGCGAGCTTCATCTCCAACCCCGGAGCGGTGAACTGCACTCGGTCTCCGGTTGAGAATGCGCGCTCCTGTTCACCATAGACGGAGACACCCTGCTGACGGCGTTGATCGTAGCTTTTCTCGGTGCCGTCCTTAAGTTTAATAGTGAGCCGATTGTTCGGCGCATCGACTTGTGTTACCCGCGCATACTCGCCCTTGGGGATGCCAGTCTCATGAGATGTGCGACTGTAGCGCAGGACATCACCCTCGTTGTATCGAGCGGCCCACATGCGGTCGGCTCCGGTCAGGTCTTGCCGCGGGACAAGCAACGCGGTCGGCCTGGTGGCCGTACTGTGCTGACAGCTCGTGGTGCTGCCGCAAAACCCACCCTGTCATCGCCGCCTACCAGCGCGGTCAGCGAGACAGACTTCGGAGCGGAGAACGTCGCGTCCCACCCGGCGCGGTGTTCGACCGACGTAATCTCCTTGCCGCCCCTGCCCTCATAGGTCTTCGACACCTGGTGCCGAACAAGCTGCTCCTGAGTGTTTGCGCTCAAACGGGCGAAGTGCTCTGCACCCACGGCTCCCGAAAGTCCCCACTCGCCGGAGAGTCGCCTCCGCCACTCGCTATGCCCCTGCTGGTCGCGGCTCCAATAATTCTGCTCACTCGAAGCGAACTCCCGCGCATGATACGTCCGCGCCTGACCTGCTTAGAGCGGTTTAGAGATGGACAGCATGGGGGGCGCGATTTCAACGCGGCAACCGAACTGCCGCATGGAGGTATACCAGACCTCTTATTTGAACGCGACTGACATGAGGTTCTGTTTCGCTCGGGAGATGCCGAACCTGTTGGCCTGTGCCCTCCAAGTCGCCACAGCCGCCTCAACAAACTTCAGAGCCGCGTCCGCTTGAGCGGCGGATATCCCGTAGATTTCACGGGCGTCCATGGCCACAGATACATCGCAAATGGTCTCTGTTTCGTCGATGGCGAGCGAAAGCTCATTGCGATTAACAGTGGGATTGATGTCGTAGGCCGGCGAGAGACGAATCCCCGCTGCGTCGACGAAGAAGCCGTGGTTGCGGAGATGGTCGTCTGTGTTAGGAATGCGGATGTTCAGGAGAATCCGACGGAACAGTTGCTCACAGTCGGCCAGGGTGTTGGCACCTATGGATTGGAAAAGCTCGATCAGCTCAAGGTAGCTCGCCCCAGTTTCTCTGTCTTTTCGCTGCGTGAGAGTCATTGCCGAGACAAAGGCGATACGACCACCCTTCGCAGTGCGGTCAAATTTCTCGACGAGAAACGTCGTGAACGCACTCTCCTCGAAACGAAGTGCTCAGGCATCGGGAACCTGAATGCCCGTCTTTCGCGCAAGTGAATGAGCCACCAGCTCCCAGGCTCCGATGTCTCGCGTGTCTTGGCGGCTCGGAAACTTGGCTATGCATAGCTTTCCCTTTTCGTCGCGGACCGAAGCCTTGGGACGCGCTCCTCCGAGAGAACTCCCAAGGGCGATGAGTTGCGCAAGCCACTTCGCGTAGTCGGGATGTTCCTCGTCATTCAAGTGCCGTTCAAAGTTTAGGCTAGCTGCTTGCAACTCCCGCAGCGATGTCAGGGGCGGCACGGCAAATCTTGCATCGCTATCGAAGTAAGGCCCGTCCGGAAGTTTAAACCGCAGAGCGCCGAGTCGCGTTTCGTCGTGGACGCCCAACAGGAAATCCCATTCGATCAGCGTCCGTGGACGAACTCCTTCATGACGCGTACGCGCATTCTCCCGGCGCTGCATCAGCACCCATCCCCACCGGTCCGGTGATGAATCTGTAAAAATGCCGAAGTTCGATCTGTCCGCCGACGGATACTGATGCTCCTCGTCGAGGGTAAGGTCGGGATCAAACGCGAACGCTTCAGCCTTATCGAGCCAAGCCTTGGCGTACTTGAAGGAAAAGAGTTCCCCCTTGCCGCTCCATTGACGGTGAAGTATACCCATAGGGCCTGGCTCGACGCTTTGGCCACCATCCAGACTGACTTCGACAGTCTCTATATCCGCCATCAGCTACGTCCCTGGGTCTGATCGCGTGAGGCCTCACTCGTCGCTACGGACGCTCGTTTGGGGGCCCTCAACTTGGCGATGATTCCAGCATCCTGCAGCTTCCGACCAAGCTCATCGTCTTTCGCCAAGAGTGCCAAGTCGTCTTCCAATCGCAACACCTGCATGACCCGTGCATAGACTCCCAACGCAACCGCAGGATCTCCCTGCTCCACTTTGGACAGCGTTCGCCTCGCGGTCCCTGCCCGTTCGCCCACGGTCTCCGCCGAATATTTCCGTCGGAGTCGCGCCAGCTTCAGATGAGCGCCGAGGCCGTCCAGCAAGCGGGCGACTCTCGGTACGAGCGGTGGTGTAGTCTTCCCCAGAAAAACCTTTTCATACGCATAAAATGCAGTTAATGCTTCTTATATCGCTCATTAGGTCGCTCAGCATCGAGGAAACTGGGTCTCTGGCACTGCTTGGCAGCCCGTATTGCGGAACTCAATTTCAACGCGGCGACTAAGGCTCCGTAAAGGGCTTCGTTAGCCATCCCCGTGGAAACAATGCTTTGACGGAGATCGGACACAAAGGCGAAGGCACTTTATGCAGGTGTGCAGCTGTCGATACTAATTCCCGTCAATGCGCTCTAACTACCTCAGAGCTCAGTACTTGCCTTTAAAAGAAGAAACTTTCATTGCCCGCTCTTTAAGAGCATTTGCGGTTTCACGCCAAAGGCAGAGTCAATTCATTCACAGTGCGAGTTCGATAGCGGCGCGAGGCAGTACTGCAGCTGCGCTGATCATACTGTCCTGGCAAAGCAACTCTGTTCCTGCTCGCGGCGGTCGATGACCGCGGATCCTGTTTTGAAGTGATTGTGGATTCATTTGATAGCGGCTCATCTAGCGATCAGTCGACCTGTAAAATCAGAGACGCCCCTGAAGTAATCAGGCAAGCCCGGAGGACCGGTGCCAAACTATATCGACTCGCCAGACTATTTGAATGCTAGCCGCCCGAAATGGCGTCGCCGTATCGCCGTCATCGCCGCGCTTCTGCTCTTTCTTTTCATCGTCATTCGCATTGGCCTCTCAGAATGGGTCGACCTTTTGTGGTTCGAGTCGCTGGGCTACGGGCCAGTGTTCTGGAAGACTTTTGTCATCGAGTCTTTCGTCTTCATTCTCTCGTTCGCTGTCACCTTTCTCATCCTGTACGGCGCGTTTTTTATGATCCGCCGATCTCACGATGCTGATCTTCCGACGAACCATGCGATCGTCATCGGAGGTCAGAGCGTAGACTTTCCCGTCGTCCCCGCGCTGCGTGTCATCTCGCTCGTCGTCTCCATTGCGGTTGCGCTGCTTACTGGACTGACGATGACAGCGCAGTGGCCCACACTCGCCCTCTTCTGGTACGCGCCTCACGCGGCCGGGCCGATTACTGATCCAATCTTCTCGCGCCCACTAAATTTTTTCCTCTTCACCCTCCCCGCATGGAGGATGGTCGATAGCTGGCTCCTGACCCTCGCGATTGCAATCTGTGCAGTAGCTGCGCTTTTCCTGATCATCACCAGCGGTTCGCGGACGTTGGGTGCCCGTCGCTTTAGTCTTGCGCTTTCTCCATGGCGAGGGCTGTCCTGTACCGCTGCGTTTCTGCTTCTCGTGCTCGCTACAACCGTCTTCGTGGAGCGGTTCGAGCTCATGCTGGATCATCACACACTCTTCGACGGCATCGACTACACTGGCGCGCACATCATGAGTGGCGGGCTTCTGATCGTTGCGGCGGCTCTCCTTTTCGGTGCGATCCTCGCGGCGGTGAATGCAGCAAGAAATGCGAAAGCTACCTGGATTGTTGCGGCTGCCGTTCCCGCAGTGCTGTCCTACGTCGTTCTGACCATGGTGAGCTGGTACGTCTCCAGCTTCATCGTCAAACCGAATCAGCTTGTCCGGGAAGAGCCGTACATCGCACATAACATCGAGATGACCCGTCAGGCTTATGGTCTCGACCGCTTCTCGCAGAGCGAGTTTCCCGCTGAAGCGACATTGGAAGCCGCCGATGCCGGCCATAATCAGGCGACGCTCGACAACATCCGCCTGTGGGACTGGCGCGCTCTGCAGGACACGCTCCGCCAGGTTCAGGAGATCCGTACCTATTACGACTTTCCCGATATCGACATCGACCGCTACGTCCTGAACGGCAATCTGCGCCAGGTCATGCTGGCTGTCCGCGAACTCAACGTCGAGAAGCTGCCAGTGAGCAGCCGCAACTGGATCAATGAGAAGTTGATCTATACCCACGGCTATGGCATCACCATGAATCCGGTCAACGGATTCACGCCGGAGGGTCTGCCCAGTCTACTGTTGAGCAACATGCCTGTGCAGAGCACAGTGCCGGGCTTGAAAGTGACCCGCCCCGAGCTTTACTTCGGCGAACTGACTGACACGGATGTGTATGTCAAAACACGCCAGCAGGAGTTCGACTATCCCCAAGGACAGGCCAACAACGTCACCTCGTATCAAGGGACAGGCGGGATCGCCCTGGGCGGTTTCGCGCGACGGCTGGTGATCGCCTTAGATCGCGGCGACCTTGGGACGCTCCCATTCTCTGACGACGTTACGCCGGAAAGTCGCCTTCTGATGCATCGGAACATCCGTGACCGGGTGGCCCGGCTCGCGCCCTTCCTCACCTTCGACCCAGACCCATACATGGTGATTGGAGATGACGGCCGCCTTTCGTGGATCATCGATGCCTTCACGACCTCTGACGCCTATCCCTACTCGACCCACTACACACTGGGCAATACGTCGGTGAACTATATGCGGAATAGCGTCAAGGTGGTGATCGACGCCTACAACGGGACGACAACTTTTTACACATTCGATAAAGACGACCCGCTACTTGCAGCCTACAGGCGTATCTACCCAAATCTCTTCACAGACTCCTCGCAGATGCCCAATGACCTGCGTCACCATGTCCGCTACCCGGAGGCCCTCTTCAACCTTCAGGCGGAGGTCTACGGTCTGTACCACATGACCCGGCCCGAGGTGTTCTTCAATCGCGAGGACTTATGGACTGTTGCAACAGAGACGAGCAGCGACGCCAATGGCCAGCAGTCAGTCCACACGATGCGTCCCAACTACGTGTTGATGAAACTTCCCAGCGGGACTGCGGAAGAGTTCGTGCAGATCCTTCCGTTCACCCCGGCTAACCGCAACAATTTAATAGGGTGGATTGCGGGCCGGTCGGACGGTGACGCTTACGGAACGACGGCAGTCTACAACTTCCCAAAAACGCGTCTGATCGACGGGCCGCAACAGATTGAGGCGCGTATCGACCAGAACGCCCAACTCTCGGGTCAGCTTACGCTTTGGAACCAGCAGGGCTCACATGTACTACGCGGCAGCCTGCTTGTTATTCCTACGGGCCGTGCACTTTTGTACGCTGAACCGATATATCTTCAGGCTCAGCAAAGCCCGATGCCCGAGCTCCGCCTGGTCGTCCTTGCGCTGCAGGACAAGCTCGCGTACGGCATCAACTTTCAGTCCGCGCTTGCAGCTCTCTTCGGCGGCGAAGCTTCGTCGCTTACGGCGACGGAATCCTTGCAAAAACCGACGGCCCCGGTCAGTTCGTCGCCCGCGACTCTGCAGCAGGCAGGTCAATCCTCTGCCGCTCTTCAACCTGACCGCGACGCTCTCATCGCAGAAGCGAGCAGGAATTTCGAAGACTACCAACGGCTTACCGCTGCCGGTAAGCTCGCTGAAGCCGGACAGAAGCTCGAAGCGCTGAAGTCTGATCTGATGAGGCTGAGCGCACGAACGCGCTGATGTAGTACTGCTTTACCAACGGATGCGTGCTCGGCCATTCAGATTCACAAGCGGTAGATGATGTCTATTCCGCCAGGTGCCACCGCGTCGATGAGCGCATCGGCGATTTATCGCTCACCGAAAAGAATCAATTGCGTTCTCGTCGCACCATATGATTTTGCCGCCGCGTAGAGAAAATAGCCTGACATCTCAACGTGCTCCATCCAGACGGCGACAAGGTGGCTTTGTCTGCGACACAGGCTTCGGAAGACAGTCTAGGGGAATCTAGTGCCTTTTATCCAGACTTCACGGGAGTACGTCACGCAATCTTCGAGATGACGGAGGTCGTCTGCGGCTACCTCCACCGGGGGCAGCGAGACACAAAGCGGTCCCATCCCGACCGCCGTAGATACGGTGGTGTAGAGCACCAGCCCTATTTTTCGGAAATAGGAAGGGAAGCGTTTGCGAATTCCTTCACGTCGTACATCGATGCGTCGGGGTATCGCAAAATGGTAAGACTAAGATAGAGACGGATACGCGACCAACAAGACTGGTGCCTCGATGCTGTATGTGCTGGGAAGCAAGAGTTTCGCCGCCATCTCGTCCGTAGAGGGATTGAAACTCCGTTCCGGCAGCGAACAGCGTTTGGAGCAGGCCGTTTGCTTTCGCAGGCACAACGGCGCGCTACAGCTATACAGGCGTTTTCTGGTAAACAGAAACGCGGGTGATTTCCGAAGGGTACGACGCCTTCGACGATCCGTATGCCTATCCGGGCACGACGATACTCATCAATATCCTTGACCGAAGAGATCCAGAGATTCTTGAAGCTTTCGAGGTGGAAATCTCCACGCTCCGTGCAGAAGAACCGCTGCCCGAGGGAAATTTCGACGCCGCCCATTACTGTGCCTTGCATCACCATTTGTTTCAGGACGTCTATGACTGGCCGGGCAGTACAGGACGGTAAGGACGTCAAAGGGCGGCAATCTCTTCTGCTATCCGGAAAACATTCGCTCGCAGATGGATGAACTCTTTCGAGGCCTTCGCGGAAGGGAGCATTTCGCCAACCGCAACACAGAGGATTTCATCACGCAAATCACTCTGTTCTTCGTGCTTCGATCTGGTCTTCCACCACGCCCTCATCGCAAGCAGAAAAAGCACCGCGGCAGTACATGCGAACTACGGCTGGAGGACCATCCGCCAGATGCCCCTTCCGTCATAAATAACAGCCGTCAGATACCACTCAAGCTGCACGGAATTCACTTGTTCGGGTTCGCACTTGACAACGCCGCGCCAGCCGTCCGCGATGGCGGTGGGTTACAGTTTGACGGGCAACGGGGTCCCTTTCCCAACCGTCGCTGAGACAACATCAGCATCAAGAGCGACCTCCGGCTTTCGTCCCGGCGCCGTCTTCAGCAGCCATTCAACCTTGGTCGTCGCATCGGGCCGGCTCCCGCGTTCCATGCTGTCGAGGTAGGTAATCATGTAGTAGTTCTGGAGCGGCGGCGTCACCAACCAGAACAACGCCGCCACTGGCAAAATTGGAAGTCCAGTAAGCATCACGATGGCGACTATCAGCCACGGAAAGCGTTTGGGAAACTGCATCGGGCGGTTCATGGTTTGCTCCCGTTCTTCGGCTCCGTCCTCGCGGAGGCGGACGAATCCTGGAGCAGCTTCTGGGCCATTGTGGCCTTCTAAGTGTCGGCGGCTTCGCGGATTTTGAGGACGGTTTCTGGGAGCAATTGCTTCCCGTCTGATGCCGCCTGGGCAGTTGCATGGAAGAGATTCAGGAGCATGTACCGGGTGGCACAAACCTCCGCAAGGACCACCTCAACCGGGTCTGTTGGCCGCTGCCGCGCCGCCACCAGCGCAGTATCGCGGAGCCATTCGGCGAGCGACTTGCCGCTCCGCTTGGCCGCCGATTCGACCTCCTCCAACTCTTCGGTAGAGTGTCGGGTCGCTACAGTCTCGGCGCGGAGGATCGTTTTTGCCCTTGGAGTAGCGGACGTCTGAGTATCGAAATCGTGGCCCGTGCGGGTGGTGCTCAGGGGAGCCCGCCTTTGGGCCAACCCTAGTCCCATCACAATAGGACGTCAAACAAGGCCAATCGCGCGCTCGCGTGAACGCCATTTGAATCAGCATGTTTACAGAACCCGCACCATAGCAGCTTCCGCGTAAACATCCGTTTCCATTTGCAATCATGAATCAGCCAAGTGGCTGATTCGATACACGATTCCAAATGGAATCGCAGAGATACTTAGGGATTCTTCACAGCAACCCGTTGGGGGTGATCTGTCAATCCTTCCTCCGCTGCATCGCAGCGTGCTCTTCGCTCTTGCCCTGTCGCTGGCTGGCGATGGCGGGAGCGTCTATCAAAAAGCAAGAGATTGGAGCTGCACGAAGTACAGCCGCCAGCAGCAGCGCGTGCATGGGAGATTTGCCACTAAAAGCGCCCCAGCGGGGCAGCGGCAAATCAGAACAACTTCAGTGAGGAGAGTCCGGGCCGGACTTTGGAACAATTAGCTCCCTGCACCAGCCTCCGCCAGCGGCTCCGGCAAAAGACGGTTTCGGGAGGTTCACGGTCAGCGCAGCTTGTTGCGCTGACCTCTTTTGAACTGATCGTGGCTCGCTGCCACTTTCGACGCCTTGGCCTTGGTAGCGTCCGGTTCCGGTTCCGGTTCCGGTTCCGGCAGTTCCCATCCCGCCATGCCCTGCAACACACGGTCGGCGTGCTTGATGGTGTTCACGTGTCCATAGTGGCTTCCAATCATGAGGACGGAAGTTCCCATCTGCTCGGCGAGGAAGTACACGTCCACTCCTTCCTGCAATCGGAGCGTGGCATAGGTATGCCGGAAACTATACGTTGAACGCGGAACTCCCTGCGTGCCTTCGCGCAGATTCGCCTCGTTCAGAAGATCCGCAATCAGCGAGCTGTAAAGAGTTTTTGCGGGCTTGCCTGTGACATTGGTAAATACACTGTCGTCCGGTTCCATGGCTTTGGAGATTGTGCGGATGCGTTCTAAATAATCTCCGACGCTTTTGGGCGCGACCAGCTTGCGCGATTTGCCCTTGCCCTGCACGAACAATACAACGATCTCGCGGCCCTCGCGGTCTTTTGCAAGCATCATGTCGCGCCAACGGAGATTTTTCATCTCCGCCGGCCTCATGCCCGTGTTGCAGGCAATCAGAATCATGTTGTAGGTGACGGTACGATACCAAACGCTTGACGGCTTGTCGGCCTCCGCAATCCACTTGCGCCCGACCGTGTGGAGTTTGCGGTACTCCTCCAGCGTGAACTCGTCACGCCTCATCGTCTTGAGCTTCGGGCGCTCGTCGAAACGCTGGCTTGCGGGGACATAGCGCTTCTTCACCGCATAGTTAATGATCGCCCCGAAAATCGACATCTCGAAGCGGATGGTGGAATCGCTGATGAAGGGAACCGCGTGAACATCCTGCGGCTTGACGGCAATCGGCTTCAAAACCCTGATACCCAGGGTCTGCTGAACCTTGGTGCGGCGTGCGGATTCGTGGTCTGCGAAAGACTGCGCTACGTCG
>Ga0123336_10005239_pt1 | contig 10341 bp, 12 predicted proteins | sample SSSSmetaG_FD_96466 | JGI IMG/M metagenome (GOLD analysis project Ga0123336, IMG submission 96466) | Glacier valley bacterial and archeal communities from Borup Fiord, Nunavut, Canada, to study Microbial Dark Matter (Phase II) - ​SSSS metaG | ecosystem: Environmental > Aquatic > Freshwater > Ice... | reverse complement strand
GCGGGTGTGGCTGAACCTGTTTCGTGAAAAGGATGGATTCGACACCCAGTCCATGAACGAAATCAGGGCCTTACGCTACACCCGCTACGGAATCGCAGCTATGCGGTGAATAAGACGGGCTAGGCCAAACCCAGATCCAGGATTTGGTGCCCACCGAAATCCGCCCTAATGAACGCCACTACACCGGCTGGTCCTTCGAAGACCCCACCAAACTCCTGCCCGGACGCTGGCACATCTCCGTCCTGCACAACGGCCAGATGATCGCCGACCAGCCCTTCGAGATAGATTTCAGCTGCATCCAAGCAATATCGTAATGTACGAAAGCAAGGTGTTCTTTTTTGAAAAAAAGAACCAAAGAACTTTTATCCCTTGGCTGGTCCAAACACCGATGTCCACCTTCGCCAAACACGCGTGCTTCCAAGTCGGCCCGCCTGGGTGATCACGTTCTTTCTTGCAAAAAAGAACTGCTTGCCCTGCTCTGTCCAGCATGAACGATCCTAGCCAGCTTCTCAAACTCCAACACCGAAAGTGTCTCTGCCCGGCGCTGAGGCGCAATGCCGGCTTGTTCCAACAGGCCCTCACCGCCCAATGACTTCAACGACCCGCGCAGCATCTTTCTTCGTTGCCCAAACGCCGCAGCCGTCAGCCGCTCCATGGTCGCAAACAGCTCAGGCTGGGGCTGCACCGGTCTAGGGACGAAGCCCACCACGGCCGAGACAACCTTCGGCGGCGGCGTGAAGGCGCCCGGCGGCAGTTGCATCAGAAGCTCAGTCTCGCAAGTCCATTGGGCCAGCACGGCAAGGCGGCCATACGCCTCCGTGTCCGGCGCGGCGGCGATGCGCTCAGCCACTTCCAGCTGAAACATCAGCGTCATCCGCTCCCACTGCGCAGCCTGGCGGAGCCATGCGATGAGCATGGGTGTTGCGGCATTATAAGGCAGGTTGGCAATGATCTGGCGCGGCGCCTGGATCAGGGTGGTCAGGTCGGTGCGCAGGGCGTCCGCCTCCAGCAGGCTAAGGCGGGCGTCGGTTTCGGCCAGGGCGCGAATGGCGTCGGCGGCGCGCGGGTCGATTTCGACGGCCAGGATGCTGGCAGCCGGGGTGGCGAGCAGCGCGCGGGTGAGGCCGCCGGGACCTGGCCCTATTTCAACCACGTGGCGTCCGGCCAGGTCGCCGGCCAGGCGGGCGATCTTCGCGGTGATATTTTCGTCCAGAAGGAAGTGCTGCCCCAGCTTGCGCCGGGCATCCAGACGGTAGTCAGCAATGACCTGGCGAAGAGGGATCAAAAGCAGCGCCAGAATAAAAGTTTTTTGCTTCTTTTTTTCAAAAAAGAAGTCCTTGCTTCCCTCACAGGATAAACCTGCTCAGATCCCCGCGCGCCGCCAGGGGCGCTACCCTCTCAGCCACCCGCGCCGCATTCACGGTAATCGTCTCGCCGGCGCGATCCGAAGCTTCGAAGCTGATATCCTCCAGAAGTTTTTCGAGTACCGTGGAGAGTCGCCGCGCACCGATGTTTTCTACACGTTCGTTTATATCGGCTGCAAGATCGGCAAGCGCATCGATGGCATCGTCGGCAAAGTGCAGTGTCACGCCTTCCGTCTGCATCAGGGCGGCGTATTGCTGCAGCAGATTATGTTCCGGCTCGACCAGGATACGTCGCAGATCCGCGCGGGTGAGCGGTTGCAGCTCGACGCGGATGGGCAGGCGGCCTTGCAGTTCCGGCAGAAGATCGGCGGGTTTGGCAAGATGGAAGGCGCCGGATGCAATGAACAGGATATGGTCGGTCTTCACTGGCCCATATTTGGTGGTGACGGTGGTGCCCTCGATCAGCGGTAGCAGATCGCGCTGAACGCCTTCGCGGCTGACGTCTCCGCCGCGGAACCCGCCCTCGCTGCGGGCGCAGACCTTGTCGATCTCATCGAGAAAAACGATACCATTATCCTCCGCATTGCGGATGGCGTCCTGTGTCAGTTTGTCGGAATCGAGCAGCTTGTCGGCTTCCTCGCGTTGCAAGATTGGCCGGGCATCGGCCACCTTCATGCGCTTCTGGGTTGGCCGCCCGCCCATCATGCCGCGCATCATTTCGCCGAGATTGATGAGCTGGCCTTGAGGAACCCCCGGCAAGTCGATCTGGTTGACGGCGCTGGAGGTCTCCGAAATGGTAACCTCCACATCCTTGTCCTCCATCTCGCCGGCGCGCAGCATGCGGCGGAACTTCGATTTCGTATCGCCGCTTGCGGTGGCGCCGACGAGTGCGTCCACCAGCCGGTCCTCGGCCGCCTGTTCGGCGCGCGCGGCCACTTCGCGGCGGCTGGCCTCGCGCCGCATGTTCAGGCTGATCTCGACCAGATCACGCACGATGCTGTCCACGTCGCGGCCGACATAGCCCACTTCGGTGAATTTCGTGGCTTCCACCTTCAGGAAAGGCGCCTGCGCCAGGCGGGCAAGGCGGCGGGCGATCTCTGTCTTGCCGCAGCCGGTGGGGCCGATCATCAGGATGTTCTTTGGAACCACTTCGTCGCGCAATCCTTCCGGCAGTTGCGCACGGCGCCAGCGGTTTCGCAGCGCAATGGCGACAGCGCGCTTGGCGTCGGCTTGGCCGACGATGAAGCGGTCGAGCTCGCCGACAATTTCCTTGGGTGTGAAGTCGGACAAATTAAGGTTCCTAATCGGAGAAGGACTTCTTTTCGAAAGAAGACCCGCCTTTTGACTTACAATGTTTCGATTATGATCGAGTGATTTGTGTAGACACAGATATCGGCCGCGATCCCCATGGCCCTTCGCGCGATATCCTCGGAGGACAGACCGTCTATCCCCATCAACGCCCGCGCAGCCGCCAGAGCGTAATTGCCGCCCGAGCCGATGGCGATGACACCGTCTTCCGGTTCAAGCACGTCGCCATTCCCGGTAAGTGTGTAACTATGGGTAGCGTCGGCCACCGCCATCATCGCCTCCAGCCGGCGCAGGTAGCGATCGGTTCGCCAATCCTTGGCGAGTTCCACACAGGCGCGTTCGAGCTGCCCGGGGAAGCGTTCCAGCTTGGCCTCCAAGCGTTCCAGCAGGGTGAACGCGTCTGCCGTGGCACCTGCAAACCCGGTGAGTACAAGGTTGTCCGCGCCGATCCGGCGGACCTTGCGGGCGTTTCCCTTCACCACAGTCTGGCCCATGGTGACCTGCCCGTCGCCGGCCATGGTTACGCGGCCGGCATGACGGACGCAGAGGATGGTGGTGCCGTGCCAGCCTATTGGGTCGTGGAAGGAGGCGTGTGTCTGTTGCATGGGGGCAAGACTTATGCCTCCGTCGCGCCCGAACAAGAAGTGCCAGCGCAAACCGGATCGGCCGCGTGCGAACTCTGATCGTCTATGGTAGCTGCCAAGCCAAGGAGCTCGGCAGGATTTTGCATGCCTCGCCGAATGTGCGCTCAAGCTATGACGTGCATGTCCAGTGGATCGGCGACCAGGCCCGGTTGGGGGAATCCTGGGCCGAGGAGATTGCAGGTGCCGATCTGGTTCTGCGACAGGACGTGCCGGAGCTGAAAGCTTTTCCGCCTGGGCACTGGGACAGCTCGCTGGCACCCATTTTCACCTTTCCCTTTCTCTCGCTGGCGGGAGTATGGCCATTCGACACACAGCTGGGCGTGGCAGACCGCGTGGCATCCATGGCGCAAGCCGCGGGACGCGGGACGGACATCCATTACCAGGACCATTTGCTTGGCAGGATGCGCGGGCACATTGCGGATTTCGATGAGCGCCTTGCAGCCTACACAACCCTGTCGGCGCCAGAATATCCCAAGCTGGCGGCCTATCTCGCCAGGCTCGATCCGCGCGCATATTTTATGCAGAAGATCACTGAGTTACGGCGGCAGGACACGGTGCATGGCCTGGGCATCGGTGCCGCCATCGCTTCGCAGATACGCCAGGCGCCGCTCTTCCACACTGTTACCCACCCTGCGTCTCCCGTTCTCCGCCGGTTGGCTGGCGAGTTGATGGGCAAGGCGGGGCTAAGCCTGGAACCTCAATCCGACCTTACCGACGGGTTCGCGCAATACCAGGTTCCGGTGCACCCGTTGATCGCGCGCGCACTTGGGCTCCTATGGGCGAAGGATGGCCGACAGTGGCAATTCCATTCAGCCCGCGTGACATTCGAGCAGTATTACCGCCACTACATACGCACCTTTGGTTAACCGGCTTCGTCACAACGCCTGTCGCAGCGGCTCAGCTTGGCGAGCCTGCAGGCGCCGAAGCAGTGGCAGTACCCCAAGCGCGGGCACGGGTTCGGAGAAGACATAGCCCTGGCCGAAGCGGCAGCCCATGGCAGCGACACGCGCCTGGATTTCGGCGCTGGTGATGCCCTCCGCCACCATGGGAATCCGCAAGCTGCCGGCCAACGCCAGCATCGCGCCGACGCAGGCCTCGGCGCGCGAATCGGTGGCGATGTCCATGATGAAGCTGCGGTCGATCTTGATGCGGTCGAACGGCAGCTCCCTCAGGTGGAAGAAGTTGGAATAGCCAATGCCGAAATCGTCCAGCACCACCCGGGTGCCGCGCTTCTGCAGCAGGGCCAAAACTTCACGTGCCACGTCGATATCCTCGATCAGCGCGCTTTCGGTGATCTCCACCTCCAGCCGACGCGGATCGAGCACGCCCTCCGGCCAGATCGGCGGATTGCGCAACATCCCGATCAGCTCGCGCAACTGGCCAGGCGCCACATTGAAAGCGAAATAGAGCCGGGCCGGCCAGGAGCGGCAATCGGCAATCACCCGCCGCATCAACTGCTGCGTGATCACGCCCGAAAGCTGCATCTCCTCGGCCAACGGGATGAACAGGTCGGGTGGCAGGATGCCGCGGGACGGGTGCTCCCATCGCGCCAGCACCTCCAGCCCAACCATGTTGCCGTCCTTCAAATCCACGATCGGCTGATAGAACGGGATGATCTGATGGCGTTCGATCCCGTCGCGCAGCTCCTCTGCCAACACGGCGCGCTGCCGCTGGGCGACGCCGCGATCGGGATCGAAAAATCGCCAGGCACCGCCGCCGGCCTGTTTTGCGTGCGCAAGCGCGGTCGCACCCGCGTTCATCGCCGCATCCGCATCGTCGCACTGGCTCGGCAGCAGCGCCACGCCCAGGCTGACGCTGCAATCGACGAGACCACCGGCGCAGACCACCGGCTGAGACAAGGATCGGAGCACCGACAACGCCGAGGATTCCGCATCCGCCAGCCCGCGAGGCGCCGGCAATACCAGCGCGAATTCACTCCCCCCAAGACGCGCCACAAGGTCGCTCCCCGGCGAGAGCGCGCAGACGATCGGCCACGGCAAGCACCACGTCGTCCCCGACCCGAAGCCCGTAACGGGTGTTCAGCCCGGCCAGCCTGTCGATTTCAATCACCAGAAGTGCTGCGGCCTCTTGGGCTTTGAGGCATGTCGCAAGCCTGTCGATGAACAAAGCGCGCCCGGCCAGCTGCGTCAGCGAATCGCGCCGCGCCGCCAGGAACAGGTCCAAATCCACCTGACGCCTGCTGTGTGCCTCACGCCGGCGCAGACGTCCCCGCCAGATGATCAGCGGCGCACACACCATGCCAAGAAGGGCAAGCGCGTAGACCACCACAGCAGCCGGACCCGCCAATGTATGGCCGGCAAGCAAGCCAAGCTGCGGCACGATTGGCATGGCGTCCTTTCCCTCACAGGCCTGATCCCCCGCCAGTGTGGCAGCGAACTATGAACAGAGTATGCTCACGTGTGACGGTGGCGGAGCACGGCGCGGATGCAGAACAGAACAGTGATGCTGGCATGGATCGCCGGCCTGGCGCTCGCGGCGCTCGTCTACGCCGTGGGGCCAGACGACGCGCTGCAGGCAGTCTTCCGCTTCTCCGACGCAGCCGGCCTGGCCCTGCAGCACATCGTGGAAACGCTGGGCGGCCGCGCCTTCGAGGTGCTGCGCGCGTTGGCCATCGGCTGCTTCGCCGTCTTCTTCGTGCTCTCCATCGTGGCCGCCGGCCGCGGTCTGCCGGGCATCGGGCTGCTGCTTCTGGTCAGCGTACTCTTCCTGCTGCTGGTGTGGCACGAAGGCCCGCAGGCGACGGGGCATTGGCTGCTGGCGTTCATCCTGGCCGCCGCCGCCGCACTCAACGTAACCCGCAAGCTGGGCGGCGTGGCGGCCACACCGCCCACGCCAGGTTGGACACCCCCGCCCCGTTAGGGCGATCTAACGCAGGCCCGCAAAGAAGCGCCGCAGCAGGTCCGCGCCTTCCGTCTCGCGCACGCCGCCCACCACCTCCGGCTTATGCAGGCAGCCGGGTGCCGCGAGGATGCGCGGCCCGTGCTCGATCCCGCCGCCCTTCGGGTCATAGGCGCCAAAAATGATCCGGCGAAGGCGGAAATGCACCGCCGCCGCAGCACACATCGGGCAGGGCTCGAGCGTGACCCAAAGGTCGCACCCCACCAGGCGCGTGGAACGAAGTGCCCGCGCGGCCTGGCGCATCGCCAGCAGCTCGGCGTGCGCGCTGGCGTCCGCGCCTGCTTCCACCGCATTGCCACAGGCCGCCAGCACTGTGCCGTCAGGTCCGGTCACGACCGCGCCCACCGGCACTTCGCCGCGCTCTGCGGCAAGCTCCGCCTGCTGCAAGGCCAATTCCATGGGGCGTTTATCCGTGTGCAGACTCCCTCGAATACGGGTACGAAGACGCGCATGAGCATCCGACGCAAGCCGCTGATCGGCATCACCCTCGATTCCGAGCAGCCAGGCGGCTACTCCGTCTATCCCTGGTATGCGCTGCGCACCAACTACGCGGCCGCGATTGCCAGCGCCGGCGGCGTGCCGGTCGCATTGCCGCATCATCACGATCTGGCGTCCGACCTGCTCGACGCGATCGACGGCCTGGTCGTGACCGGCGGCGCGTTCGACGTGGATCCAGCCATGTATGGCGAGGCGCACGCCCACGCGACCGTCACGCTGAAGGCCGGCCGCACGCAAGCCGAACGCGCGCTGCTGGACGGCGCGCTGGCCCGCGACATGCCGGTGCTGGGCATCTGCGGCGGCGAGCAATTGCTGGCCGTGGCACTGGGCGGCACCCTGATCCAGCACATTCCGGACAGCGTGCCCAACGCCCTGCCCCACGAGCAGCCAAACCCGCGAAACGAAGCCGGGCACGCCATCACGCTGGTCGAGGGCACGCTGCTCCACCGCATCGTGGGCGCTGCCGAAATGCAGGTGAACAGCAGCCACCACCAGGCGGTGCAGGCCACAGGCCCGGCCGCGCAGGTCAACTGCCGCGCGCCCGATGGCGTGATCGAAGGGGTGGAGGATATGCGCCGGCGCTTCTGCCTGGGCGTGCAGTGGCACCCGGAATTCCTGATCGATCCCGGCGACGCCCGGATTTTCGCGGCCTTCATACAGGCCGCCACCCCATGACCGAGGCCGAGCCGGGACGCGACGGCGACCGCATCGCGAAATGGCTGGCGCGCGCCGGCGTCGCCAGCAGGCGCGACGCGGAACGCATGATCGCCGAAGGCAAGATCGCCCTGAACGGCGCCGTGGTGACCCACCCCGCCACCTTCGTGGCGCAGGGCGATATCGTTCAGGCGGCGGGCGTGGTGGTGGAGCCGCCGGCCCGTGCCCGGCTGTTCCGCTACCACAAGCCCGATGGCCTGATGACGACGCACAAGGACCCGGAGGGCCGGCCCACCGTATTCGACAAGCTGCCCGCCGCTTTGCCGCGCGTGGTCAGCGTGGGCCGGCTGGACCTCAACAGCGAAGGCCTGCTGCTGCTGACGAACGACGGCGCCTTGGCCCGCCAGCTGGAGCTGCCGGCCAATGGCTGGATACGCCGCTACCGCGTGCGCGTGCACGGCGAGGTGGAGCCGCGCGCCCTGGCCGATCTGGAACGCGGCCTAGTGATCGATGGCGTGCGCTATGCCGGCATCGAGGCCGGTCTGGACAGCCGCAAAGGCAGCAATGCCTGGCTGACGGTGGCGTTGAAAGAGGGCCGCAACCGGGAAATCCGCCGCGTGATGCAGCACCTGAAACTGCATGTGACGCGGCTGATCCGCGTCGCCTACGGCCCGTTCCAGCTCGGCAATCTCACCCGCGGCGAGGTGGCGGAGGTGCCGGCCAAGGTGCTGCGGGAGCAGTTGCCATCGGCGAAATCTGCCGAGTGATACCAATCCGTCATGAGTCTGACCCATCAAAGGCAAGCAGTCCTTTTTTGAAAAAAAGGACCAAAAAAACTTTTATCAATCAGGCGTGCGAAGCCGGATAAAAGTTTTTTGCTTCTTTTTTCCAAAAAAGAAGTCCTTGGCTTGGCTATGATATGTTGGTCTCAACGCGGATTGGTATGATTACGCGGTCACACCGTTAACGATTAGGTAGCTAAGCCATGCGCATCATCGCGGGTGCCTGGCGGGGTCGCATACTGAAAGCGCCTCCTGGCGGGACAACCAGACCCACGGGGCAACGCATGCGGCAGGCGATTTTCGACATGGTGATGCACGCCCCCTGGGGTGGCCGGAATCTGCTGGACGGCGCCCGCGTGCTGGACGGTTTTGCCGGCACCGGTGCCATGGGGCTGGAAGCTTTGTCCCGCGGGGCGGCCTCCTGTGTGTTCATGGAACGAGATGCAGCGGCAGTGGCTGCGCTGCGGGCGAATATCTCCGGTTGCAAAGCAGGTGATATTGCTCAAGTGTTCGTTACGGATATGTGCCGACCACCCGCAGGAGAGGGGCAGAACCTGATTTTCCTCGATCCACCTTACGACCAGGGGTTGCTTCCAGCCGCCGTTTCAGCCCTGCGCGCGAAGGGATGGGCCATTCCCGGCAGCGTGGTTGTTGCGGAAACCGGACGACTTGAAGAGCCGTGGCAAGATGGTGTTATGCTCGCGCATAAGGTGCACGGCGCCGCGCAAGTAAACGTCTGGCTGGAGGGTTAGATGGTGGTCACGGCCGAAACGATCCTGCACCGCCGCCCCATTGCGGCACTCGCCGCACCGGCCACCGCCAGCGGCGCCTATCCGGTCCAGCACGTGCATTCGCTTGGCCCGGCGCGTATCGCAGTGCCGCCATTGCCGACCGGCGGCGCGTTTTTCGATCTTTGGCCCGTGCGCGAGCTGCCCGAGCAAGGCATGTGGGCGGTGCCGTATTACGACAGCTTCGCGCCGCCCCTCTTCGTCCTCAACGACGTCACGGTTCATTCCTCCGCCGGCATCCTCGCTGTGGGAGACACGGTGATCGGGGAGTCGCTCGCGAACACAGTGCCGCAGGTGCACGCCTATCGAGCTCTGGCAAAAGGCATCGCCATCCAGCCAAAGCAGGTCACGGTTTTGCCGGGCACCCATATATCGCTGCTGGCCGGGGGCGAATTGGACTATCGACACGCGTTGCTGGATGGGCTGGCACGGCTGACCGCAGTGCCAGACAATTATCTTACGGCAGCGAAAGGCTTGCTGGTGCCGGGCACTGGTATTGCCCGGACGGAATTGTTCGACCTGCTGGACCTGCTCCCCAGCCTGGCCATTCGCGAAGTCGGACGCAGCGAAACATTGCGCGTGGAGACGCTGGTGTTTCCATTATCGGTCTGTGGTGAGTCGGCGTTCCATCCCTGCGTCGTGGACTTCTTTGCGCGTCTATCCGGCAATGTCGGGCCTTCGGCAAGGCGCCTGCCCCGGCGTTTCTACATCGACCGGCGTGACAGCGGCGTGCGGCCGCTGCGCAACGAAGCCGAGCTGATCGCGGCTTTGGCGCCCTTGGGGTTCGAGCCTGTTCGGCTGCAGGATTTCAGCACCCCGGAATTGATACGCCTGTTTCGGCAGGCCGAGGCGATCGTGGCCCCGAATGGCGCCGCCCTCACCAATCTTGGTTTCTGCCGGCCCGGATGCCTGGTGATCGAGCTTCTGATGGATGCATTTGTGGACTGGAGTTTTCGTAACCTCTCCGCCCTGATGGGCTTGCGCTATGATTGTGTGCTGGGGCGCGCCCAGAAACCGTGGCCGGACCTGTCCCCTGACTTCCACCGCACAGGCTGGCAAATCTCAGTTCAGCACGTGGCCGCCGCAGTAGCACACTCACTAAGCCCGATTGTCTCGGCCCGTGCCGCCTGAACACCTCACGATCAAAAGTTTTTGGCCTTTTTAAAAAGGACTGCTTTCTTCTCTCAAGCCTCAACAACCTTAAACTTGAACTTGCAAAACGCCACGGCAACACATCGCCAGCACTCCGGGCGTCGCGCCTTGCACACGTAGCGTCCGTGCAGGATCAGCCAGTGATGCGCCGGCCGTAACATTTCAGGCGGAATGCGTTTGACCAGCGCGTCCTCCACAGCACGCACCGTCTTGCCGGGAGCTAGTCCGGTGC
>Ga0123336_10005238_pt1 | contig 10342 bp, 8 predicted proteins | sample SSSSmetaG_FD_96466 | JGI IMG/M metagenome (GOLD analysis project Ga0123336, IMG submission 96466) | Glacier valley bacterial and archeal communities from Borup Fiord, Nunavut, Canada, to study Microbial Dark Matter (Phase II) - ​SSSS metaG | ecosystem: Environmental > Aquatic > Freshwater > Ice... | reverse complement strand
TATACTTTCGAATGAGCTTGTCTTCCATACATTCTCTTACAATATCCTTACCTGCAAGATATGCCGCAAGTACAGTTCCGGTATGCGCTCCATTTAAGAGACGTACTTTTCTATCTCTATAAGGTTTTAAATTGTTTGTAAAGACAACATTCATACCAGCCTTATCAAGTGGTAACCGAGAAGAGATATCCTTATCACTTTCTATAACCCATAAAGCAAAAGGTTCTCCTGTATCTAGCAGATGATCTCTATAACCTAACTTATTAAACATTTCTTCTTCTTCTTTTGGATAACCTGTTATAATACGGTCAACTAGTGTATTACAAAATATGTTGTTGTTTTGAATCCATTTTTCAAACGTTTCTCCGAGATTCCAAAGCTTGATATAGTTTAAAATACAGTCTTTAAGCTTTCCACCATTGTTCTCAATAAGCTCTACTGGTAACATAACAAGCCCCTTGGAAGCATCTCCATTAAAGAAGGTATAACGCTTAAATAAGAATTTTGTTAATTTCCCTGGATAAGTATTAGGCGGTGCATAATCAAACTTGTCCTCTTCATCAAATACAATACCTGCCTCTGTTGTATTTGATACTACAAATTCCAAAGAGTCAAGTTCTGCGAGCTTTTCATATTTTTCATATTCAGAATAACAATCTGCAACTTCTCCAACACAAGTAATGATTCTGCTTTCATCAATAATCTTCCCATCTTGTTTTCCTCTTAAAGATAAGGTATAGGTATTATCTTGCTCTTTAAAACTCTCTAAACTACCAAATTTTATTGGTTTAACAATAGCCACATTGCCATCAAAAAAGCCTTTTTCATTGGCCACATCTATCATATGAAGAATAAAACCTCTTAAGAAGTTCCCCTCACCATATTGCAGTATCTTAATAGGTCTTTCTTTTTTATTGATAATCCCTTTAAACGGATTCATAATATACCTCCCACGAATGTAAGTGCTTACATTTTCAATTTTAATTACTCTCATTATAAAAGTCAATACAATATTAATTTTTATTTCTTAAATCTAATTTTTTAAAGTTTACCAATTGACTTAACCCTCTTAGAAGATTTATAATAGTATTGTAAGTACTTACACATAAGGGTGGTTAATAAATGAATATTTATGATATTGCTGATAAAGCCGGGTTTTCCATTGCCACCGTTTCTAGAGTTTTAAACAATAGCCAAAATGTAAGTCCAAAAACAAAACAAAAAGTATTAGATGTTATGCAGGAGCTAGGCTATACTCCAAATGTATTTGCCCGTGGCCTCAATCTTAATTCTATGAAGATGATAGGTGTGTTGTGTACTGATGTATCGGATATCTTTTATTCTAAAGCTGTCTCTGTTATAGAAAGTTCTCTTAGGCAGCATGGCTTTGATGCCATTTTATGCTGTACAGGTGATAACCTTAGTGATAAAAAGAAATATATGAACCTGCTTCTTGAGAAACGTGTAGATGCCCTTATACTAGTAGGCTCAACTTTCAAAGAAAAGCATGATAACTCTCACATCGAAGCAATTGCTTCCTCTATCCCTGTTATTATCATCAATGGGCTCATACAGCTCCCTAACACTTACTGTATTCTTAGTGATGAGTTTCAGGCTATGTATGATAATGTTGTAAACCTCTACCACAAAGGTTGCCGCACACTCCTCTATCTTTACGATGTTGATACCTTCAGCGGCACCCAAAAGTTAAATGGCTATAAACAAGCTCTAAAAGACTGTGGACTTGAAGCTGCAAGCGAGCTCATCATCAAGGTTACTAAAAACTTAGATGATATAAAGGCTGTGATATGGGCATTACTAGACAAAGGTATCGTGCTGTCAGCTGTTTTAGCCTCTGAAGATATTTTAGCCATTTTTGCGATGAAAAGTCTTATGGAAAAGGGATACAGCATCCCTAAAGACATATCTATTATAGGTTTTAATAATTCTCTGCTTGCCGAGTGTTCGACTCCTAGCCTTACGAGTATTGATAATATGGTAGCAACGCTATGCACAACCGCCGTAACAACTTTAACAAATGTTTTTTCAGGTGAAAGTGTTTCTAATAAAATAATAATTTCTTGTAAACTAGTAGAACGAGATACCTTTATACCCTAGACTAAGGAGTGAATAAATATGAAAAATTTTATGTGTGAAGACTTTTTACTTTCAAATGATACAGCTAAAAAGCTTTATCACGACTATGCCTCTAGTATGCCTATTATCGACTACCACTGCCATATCAGCCCAAAGGAAATCGCTGAGAACCGCACGTTTGATAATATTTCAGAAGCTTGGCTTGGCGGCGATCATTACAAATGGCGTGGTATGCGCTCGAATGGCATTGATGAGAAATTTATTACCGGTGATGCGGCGGCCCGCGAAAAATTTCAAAAATGGGCTGAAACGCTTACCAAAGCTATCGGCAACCCTCTTTATCACTGGACACATTTAGAACTTAAAAAATATTTTGGTTATACAGGCGCGCTAAACGGCAATACTGCAGAAGAAGTATGGACGCTCTGCAATGAAAAACTCACCTCTCCTGCGCTTAGTGTAAGAGGTATTATAGAAAGTTCTAATGTTAAACTTATTTGTACAACAGATGATCCTATTGATTCTCTTGAATACCACCTTGCTATAAAAAACGACCCTACTTGTAAGGTAAAAGTTTTACCTGCTTGGAGGCCAGATAAAGCTATGAACGTTGATGATACTCTCTTTACATCTTACATCGAGAAATTAGGCGAGGTAAGCCAAACTAAGATCAGCACACTAGAAAACTTATTCTCTGCTCTTCGCAAAAGACTTGATTTTTTCGATACCCTTGGCTGCAAAGCATCAGATCATGGTATTAATTATGTGCCTTATAATCCTGCTCCTTTAGAAGAAATCAATGGTATCTTTTGCAAAGCTCTTTTAGGTGAAGCTATTAGTGCTGATGAAACCGAAAAATACAAAACAGCTCTTTTAATATTCTTTGGTACAGAATATGCTAAACGCAGCTGGGTCATGCAGCTTCATTATGGCGTTATTCGTAATACAAACAGCAAGATGTTGGCAAATCTTGGTCCTGATACCGGCTTTGACTGCATAGCTACTGCAGAATGTGCAAATGGCATTGTTGGCTTTTTAAATGCACTTGACGAACAAAATCATCTTCCAAAAACGATTCTTTACTCTCTCAACCCTGGTGATAACGAAATGCTTGGAACAATTCTAGGCTGCTTCCAAGGGACTGAGATAGCTGGAAAAATCCAACACGGGTCTGCTTGGTGGTTTAATGATACTAAAACAGGTATGACTAAACAACTGACCAATCTTGCTAACCTTTCTCTGCTTGGCAATTTCATAGGGATGCTCACAGATTCAAGAAGTTTCCTTTCTTATACAAGACATGAATATTTCAGGCGTATCCTTTGTAACCTCATTGGAACATGGGTTGAAAACGGAGAGTATCCAAATGACATAGAAGTGCTTGGACAAATGGTTCAAGATATTTCTTATAACAATGCAGTAAACTATTTTGAATTTGAGATAGATTAAAATCAAAATAAATATTGCTTGTTGATAAAGTCTAAACCTTAAATGATATGCATTTATTATAAAAAAGTGAGCATCCGCTCACTTTTTTTAGGTGTTTCTATTCAATTTTATTTATAGACATATCTTAAAACCTATTGAATCATAAAATCTGTTGAACCAAAGCTTTCATATAATCTACCCGATTCACTTACAAAACGGAATACACAATAATCCGGATCAGTCGGTCCTTCTTTATAATACATAGTATCCCCTTCTCTCCAAATTCTGTCTTTTATTTCCTGATTATGTAAAACCTCCATTTTACCCTTAAGCATTACTCCCCTAAAGAATCTGCCATCATGAAAATACACACTTGCTTTTGGATTTTTTAGAAACTGTTCTGCTCTGAGCGAAGAGGTATTTGTTGTAAAATAAAATATCTTTATTCCTTCACGCTCCCTTGCATTAAACATAATTTTCATGTTAGGATAGCCCGCGTCGTCTATTGACCCTACCATAGCATTTTTACTCTTTTCAATAAGCCCAGCAGCTGTTTTTATAACATCTTTACTCATTTGTTATCCTCCTCATACTGATTTAAATTGGCTAAAATATGTTTTAAAGTCTCTTCGAACTGATCAATCGCGTCTTCCGAAAGACCTTGGTAAAATAATGAATTCATGTCATGCGATACAGCGTCATAGTTTTCTTTAAGCAGTTTACTTTTTTCAGTCAGACTTATAACTATTTTCCTTTTATCTTGTTCATCAGGCTTCCTAATAACATAGCCAACTTGTTCTAATCTATCCAGCATACTCGTAAGAGAGGTTTTACCGAGTGCTGTTTGCTTTACAAGTTGACTTATAGGAATATCATCATTTTGCCATAATGAAAAAACAATCCTGCCTTGAGCAGTATTGAGATCAGTAATCTGATACGCTTTAAGCATTTTATCAAATATCCGTCCCGATATTTGCTTAACTTTAGATATTAAAAATCCACCCTCATGTAGTTTCTTCAAAGTAACCACCTACCTAAAAGAATTGTAGTACTATATGGTACTATTGTCAATTATTAATATTTTTTTCCATCTATTTCATTATCCTTAACCAAACAGATAAAAGTCTTTTAAAAAAGCAAAAAAAGCCATAAGATCACATCTCATGACTTTCATTTAATAAAATTTTCCTTTATATAAATAGTCTATCCCATGTAATATGACAACAGCATATCCTACTATACTATCTAGAATTTATAACACTCCACGGCTTTTGGATAACTTGCTTAAGTAAATTGTACTGGGTAGTAAGCTTTGTTAAATTAAGTTCAATGTCTTCTAAACTTAAGGATTGTTTCTGATAATCAAGTTCAGTAATTAGCTCTATTTGATATTTCACTTTAGCAATACTTACTTGTTTTTGTGCTAATAAACGCTTTGCCTGCATGTTACTAATTTGCTCCTCCTGGTTAATGAGTGAAGCATAACTATCTTTAAGTGCATCTTTCATTTCTTTTTTAGTATCTTCGAGAAGCGATAAACTCTTATCTGCATTATAATTTTTATCTAAGTAATCTGAATAGTAGACCGTTCCCACAACATCAGTTAAAATATTATCTTTTGCAAATTGTGCAAGCGCGCTGTCTCTTTTAAGATAGTCTTCTATTTTGCTGTCCATATAATTATCTACAGCTCCTGGGATACGAAAAGTTTCATAAATAAGTACATCTTCTAACGTGTACTTTGCTACATCCTTGCCTGTAATTAATTTAAAATAGCTTTGGTCATTATTAAGCAATTCTAATTGAGATTGTTTGCTATTTTTAAGATCTTGAAGCTGAATCTCCATACTATCATAACTGACATCATCAACTAGCCCCAATTCTTTTTTAACTTTCATCTGTTGCATTTCTCTTATGGTTATAGTAATACTATGGTCTAACTGCGTTATTTCTTTTTGGAGAACAACAAGCATATTATACCGATTTGTAATATCATACGTGATGCAATCTTGTAGAATTTCTTTCTGTTGCTCATTCTTAGCTTTTTGCAAGTAGACTGTTTGGTAGGCTACGTAAGAATTATCTTCTCTAGACTTTAAGCGTTCTCGCAGCAGCTCTAGTTCTTTTGAATTAAGTGATATCTGATTGCTATAAACAAAACCTGACTTAATAGCATCATCTAATTTAAGGACTGGTTTTTGATCAGCTGCATGAAGTGGCACCACGCTTAGACTGATAATGCATATCCCAATCATCATTATATTCTTTATATATTTTTTCATTGTTCTCCCTTATCATGTGATTCTACAATCACACAATCCTTTCTATTATTATTTATTGTAGTGGCAAGTCTCCGTGCTTGCCCCCTTACCTATCAGTAGCTTTTACTGTAGCATGTTGTCTTAATTAGGATTAGGCAGGCACGGAGACCTGCCACTACGTATAGGATTTAGGTTTAGTTGGTTCCGAACATGACATCGGCACTATAGCCTGCTTTTAAAATACCTTTTTGATCGTCTGGTTTGATTTCTACTTTTACAATACGCTCTCCATCTTTTTCTATTGCAATAGCGGAAATTTGTGTTACCTTTCCAATTATTTTTTGGGTCGTATCTGCTTTTGGCACAATCTGAACAGTATCATTTTCTTTGATATTAAGCACAAATTCTTCTGGGACTTCTGCTCTTACGACGATTGTATCAGCATCTATAATCTCTAGTACTTTTTGGGATATATTTTGTTTTCCGAGTGCACTCCCATTTATAACACTGATATTTTTGACGATACCTTTTTCAATATTAGAGACAATTTTATTTTCTAATAAATAAGTTTTTGCTAGTTTTGTTTTCATAATATTTAAATCTAACTGAGCTGCACTTATGTTAATGCTTTGTTTATCAGTGTTTACTGCGTTACTTGTTTGCATTTTTTCAAGTTGCACTTGTTTGTATTCTAGGGATGTTCGGAGTGCGTCTAGCTCATCCTCCAATAAATCTTTCGTCTTTATCATATTGTTTTCTATGTCAATTTTAGCCTTTTCTTTTTTATCTATTAAATCTGCATAGTCATCAAGTATTTTTTGAGGGATGCCCCCTACTGCAAAGAGTTGTTTTTGCTTCTCATAATCTTTTTTAGCATCTGAAATTTCTTTATTCATTCTTGTTAAATTATTTTTGAGTATTTGAAGGTCTGCTTTTGTCCCTTCACTATATGCCTTTGCTTTCGTCGCAATATCTTTTTTTAGCTGCAAAATATCAGCAGCTAATGCGCTAGAATCTTGTGTGATATCTTTTGACACTACTTCATTAAGTGAAACTTGTTTTTGCAGTTTTTGAATATTTTGTTTATATTCATTCATATCTAATGTAATAAGTATATCTCCCTTTTTGATAACTTGACCTTCTTTAACGTCAACGCTGCTCACGAGACATGGAAAGTCTATATTGATTTCTTCACTATCTGTATACCCTACTTCTCCCCAAGCTATAATACTATTCTTATTTTGCGTCTCTCCATTTGCTTCTTCATTAATTCCTTTTACTGCTTCTATTTGTGCACTGGTTTCTTTGGCTTTTGATGCATTACATGCTGTAAGTCCTATCATGATACTTAAACTTACTATTCCCATTATCCACTTTGTCTTTTTCACCTCTAACCACTCCCTCTATTCTACACTTTTTAATGCTTGCAACATATCTATCGTTTTGATTTTTTGCTCTACAATGACGTTTACAATGATTACAAATATAAATGTAATGCCGCCTGCCATTAAGATATTATTTCGTGTTAGCTTACTTACGAGATCTAGGTTCTCTCCAAATCCCTTAATAATGATATTGGCCACCGCGCCTCCTAAAGGAATTCCTGCAAAAATACCCAGAGTAGCCGAAACGATATTTTCTACAAAAACGAGGGCTCTAATCTCCTGCTTGTAGAAACCCAAAACTTTTAACGTAGCTAAGTCTCTTATCCGTTCAAAGAAATTTAAAATACTTAAATTATACAAAACCACAAAAGCTAAAACACCTCCAAAGGTAATAAGCATAATCGTCGCTATAAAAATAATACTTAAATTCCCTTCAAATCCCTCTCTTTGGGTCTCGACCGATACATAAGTTTGTATATAGTCACTGTCTAATAAACTTATGTCCTTCGACTGCCACTTAATAAGCAAAGAAGTTGGCTGATACACTTCTCCTAAGCTCTCCCAAAAAGCCTTCGTGATATAGATGCCTTGACCTGAAACCATATGGACTATTTGTTTGATTTCTAACTCTTCATAGCTTTCGTCTATCCTCTTTATTTGGATAGTTTGCCCTTTGGATACACCTAAAACTTCCGCTAATTTTCTTGTAATCGTGGCGCCGCCATCCGGTACTGTTACCGGCCTGCCTTCTCCATCTTGCAGATGAACAAGAGGGCTCTCCTTTGTTAGTACCGTTACACGTACCATTCTTCGCTCACCATTTTTAGCGACTACCTGCATACCCGTTTCTTCCATACTTTGTGTGACGCCTTTGATATGTAGGTTGTAGATATCTTTATCTGTTGTTTTAGTGTCTAAAATAGCTGTATGATCATAAGTATATGTTTCTCCATACATCGTCTTCCCAATGCCTCTTACAGTATCGTCCAGCGTAAGGGCTCCTAGAATAAGACCTGTGCATCCCATAACGCCAAAGATACTCATTAACATACGTCCTTTATTCCTAATCGTATTCCTGGCAATGAGTTTATGACTAAACTTCATCTTATTCCAAATAAAGGGCAATCTTTCTAAGAAGATATGATTTCCTTTTTTAGGTTGTTTGTTTCTTAAAAGGACCGCTGGCATTTCTCCTTGCATCTTTAGGCAGGAATAACAAGCTACTCCCGCTGTACAAGCTACAATTAGGAGTGTTCCTATAATAGCACGCGGCATGTTCAACATGATTTTATAGCTATGCATCACATATAAGCTTTGCATTTGAGTAATCAAGGTTTTTCCTATAAGATTAGGTCCCACAACAATACCTGCAAGAGCGCCTAATAATCCAACATAAACACCATAAGATGTATAATGCCAAACAATGCTCCTTTTGCTATACCCTAATGCTTTTAAGGTTCCTATTTGATTTCTTTGATCTTCGACTAGCCTTGACATTGTACTTAACGTAATTAAGGCTGTTACTAAGAAAAACATATTCGGGAATACTGTTGCCAGCGTTTTAAATTGTTCTATCCTTCCATTTACATCACCCACACTTCTGCTATCCTTTTTTGTGGTAATGCCTATCAAGCTCTTTCCGAGTGCTGCATCTATTTTTTTCATTACTTGCTTTTCATCAACATTTTCAGTAAATTTTACAGCAATTTGATTATATATTTTCTTTCCGCCATAAGCCTCTTTTATCTTTTCTTCATTAACGATAATAAATCCGTATTTCTCAGGATTTGGCTGAAGCGTTGTTGCATCCTTAATAGAAAAAATATGTTCGCTGCTTAGCGCTAACGCATCTATTTCAAAATCCATCCATCTGTCATTTATCTCTATACTTATGCTATCCCCTATTTGCAGATTATGTGCTTTTGCAAAAGATTCATCTAGAACTGCTCCTCCGATGCCTGCCACCGTTCCTTGTGTTATATAAGGAATATCTAAAGTGCTTTTTTCACTGGTTGTATAAAGCTTTAAGGTCGGTTTATCTTGCAGATTCGTGAGTACATTAGTTGTAAACCTTTTTTCTGCCTTCTCAATGCCCCGAGTACTGCCGAGTTTCCACATGTCTTTTTCTGTAGGATTGATAATAGACACCCAAATATCAGATAGATGGGTTGACTGATACATTTCTTTAGAGTGCGTGTCCATCGTGGCTCCCATACTGTCTAGGCCTACTAATATACTTATCGCTATAGTTGCCATCAGAAAAATAGATATGAATTGTGAGAGTGACTCCTTTATATCTCTAATAGACTTTTTAAATAGTGCTCCCTTTACCATACAATTTCCTCAACCTCTTTTGGCACATCATTCTTTTTTATTTTCTTTACTTTTCCATCTTTCATAGAAATAACACAGTTTGCCATATCGGCCACAGGTGCATTATGGGTTACCACAATAACTGTCTTATTCATATCTCTCGCAATGTCTTTAATAAGCTTTAACACAATACGGCCGGTCTCCGAGTCTAATGCCCCTGTAGGCTCATCACATAAAATAATTTGAGGGTTTTTAGCTAAAGCTCTCGCTATAGATACGCGCTGCTGTTCTCCGCCTGACATTTGAGCCGGGAAATTATGCATTCTTTGGCCAAGACCCACACGCTCTAGCATCTCTTTAGGATCTAGCGGATTCCTGCAAATCTCTTTCGCCAGCTGCACATTTTCGAGTGCCGTTAAGTTAGGCACTAGATTATAAAATTGAAAGACAAAACCTATCATATTTCTACGGTAAGTTGTAAGCTGCCTTTCTGACATCTTAGAGACTTCCTCCCCGCCCACTGTAATCTTGCCGCTTGTGGCCGTGTCCATACCTCCTAGCAAATTAAGGACTGTCGTTTTCCCCGCCCCGCTTTGCCCAAGAATAACATTAAAAGTACCTTCTAGTATATCAAAGTTGACCCCATCCACTGCTTTAATCACACTATCACCAATTCTATATTCTCTTACAATATCTTCAAATGTAATAAAACTCATCAAAAGAACCTCCTTTATGCCATTTATAAATAACGCTTGTGATAACTTTTTAAAATCTACATGTGTATATTATCTTTACACCCGTATGTTTATAATTTATACTGTAAATAAAGAAAAATCAAGCGACATAATCCCTATTTTG